>Ga0213876_10000319_pt1 | contig 42221 bp, 34 predicted proteins | sample BarmaccomBMRX_R9_FD_160113 | JGI IMG/M metagenome (GOLD analysis project Ga0213876, IMG submission 160113) | Root-associated microbial communities from Barbacenia macrantha in rupestrian grasslands, the National Park of Serra do Cipo, Brazil - RX_R9 | ecosystem: Host-associated > Plants > Roots...
CCCCTGCGCTTCCGCGGCGAGGTGCCCGAGCGCGACGCGGCGACGGTGCGCGCCGGCCAGCCCGTGCGCGTCACGGTCGAGGGCGACCGCGGCCTCTACGCGGGGCGCATCGTCCGCCTGAGCCCGACCATCAACCAGCAGAACCGCGTGCTCGTCGTCGAGGCGGAGATCACGAACCCCGGCGGCCTCCGGCCGGGCGGCTTCGCGCGTGCGGAGATCGTCACCAACAGCGGCGACGTGGCCGTCACCGTCCCGGCCAACGCCGTCGTCACCTTCGCCGGCATCGAGAAGGTCATCACCGTCGAGGACGGCAAGGCCAAAGAGAAGCCCATCACCACGGGGCGCCGCGCCGAGACCTGGACGGAAGTCCTCTCCGGCGTCAACGTCGGCGAGGCCGTCGTCTTAGACCCCGGCAACTTACAGTCCGGTCAGGCAGTGAACGTGGTGGAGTGAATGCCGGGCGCGCGGGCTGGTGTCCAGGGGTTGAGAGCGATGAGACCGAAGCAAGTTGTAGTCCTCATCCTGGCGGCCGCCTTGCTGTGTGGCTCCACGCGGCCGGCCGTAGCGCGGCAGGCGGCAGACCCTTACGCCGGGCGCCTGCGCGAGTTCGAGGCGTTCGTCGCGGGGGCGATGAAGGCCGACCACATCCCGGGCCTGACCGTCGGGTTCTTCAAGGACGAATACACCTGGGTCAAAGGCTTCGGCTACGCCGACCTCGAAAATAAGACGCCCGCGGTCGCGGAGAGCGCGTATCGCCTCGCCTCCATCACGAAGTCGATGACGGGCGAGGCCGTCGTCCAGCTCGCCGAGCGGGGCAAACTCGACCTCGACGCGGAGATTCAGAAGTACGTCCCTGACTACCCCGTCCAGAAGTGGCCCGTCACCGTGCGCAACCTCCTGACGCACACGGGCGGCGGGCAGGTCGGGTCGGGGCTCGGGCCGGAGCACGTGACGCCGAAGGAGGTCGTGGCGCGCATCTCGAAGTACCCCATCCAGTACGAGACCGGCACGCGCTTCGACTACCAGACGAGCGCCTACAACCTGCTCGGCGCGGCCGTCGAGAACGTCTCGGGGCAGAGCCTCGACGCATACTTCCGCGAGAACCTCTTCGCGCCGGCCGGCATGAAGGAGACGGCGATGGACGACGTCGTGTCGCTCGTCCCGAACCGCGTGCGCGGCTACGACCTGGTGAACGGCGAGGTGAAGAACGCGCCCTTCATCGATGTCAGCTCGCGCTTCGGCGGCGGGGGCTTGACCGGCACGGTGCCCGACCTTCTGCGCTGGGCGCGCGCGGCGTTCGCGGGGAAGATCGTCTCGCCGAAGTGGATCGACGAGATGCTCAAGCCCTTCACGTCGAAGTCCGGGCGCTACACGGGACTCGGCGACGGCGACGCGTACTACACGCTCGGCTGGATGGTGCAGCCCGTCAACGGCAGTTTCGCGGTCTTCGCGGCGGGCAGCCAGAAGGGGACGGAGACGCTCGTCTACTACTTCCCCGAGCGGCACCTCGGCCTGGCCGTCGCGTGCAATCTACAGTTCGCGCCCACGCAGCGCTACGTCCGACGCCTCTACGAACTCGTCACCGGCGAGTCCTGGGACGCGAAGGTCTTCACGCGCGAGCGCGCGGACGCGCCCATCGCCCTCGCGCTGAATAGCGCCTTCAACTACGGCGCGTTCGACTTCGAGGAGCACCACCGCCCTTCGACCGAGGACGCGAAGGAGCTGGCCGACGCCTTCGCCTTCTTCAACTCGAACGCGAGCCGTGAAGCGGCGCGCGCGGATTTCAACGCCGTCTCCAAACGCATCCGCGACGCGCGCCACCCGGCGGGCGGCGTCAAGCTCATCAAGCTCGGCTCCTACATGGCCGCGCGCCTGAAGGAGAAGAACGGCGCCGCGGGGCTCGACAAGTACCACACGTCGGGCGCGATCCCTTTCTTCGCGGACTACGTGCGGCTCTACAAGTCCGACCCGCAGACGCCGAAGTCGCTGCGCTTCACGCCCGATTTCGAGAGGCTGATCGCGCGCTGGGACGCCGACTGGGCGCGCACCTGGAACGACTACACGCGGCACTTAACAATTGCGCCCGACACGGACTTCGACGCGGTCGGCGCGCGGCTCAGGAAGGAGTTCGAGGGGGCGGAGGTCTACCCCGACTACACCGGCGACATCCAGCCGATACAGTCGGGGATGGCCGCGCTCAAGGCGGGCAAGCTCGGCGTAGACCTCTACCCGTACTCGGACGAGCTGCTCTTCAACTGGGGCTACTTCATCATCCTCTCCGAGATTTCCCCCGAGTGGCGCGCCCCGCTCAAGCAGGTCGCGGGCGAGTACGAGCGCCCCGTCGTCTACTTCCGCCGCGCCTACGAGTCGAACGCCGACGGCGTGATGCGCGCCCAGACCTTCCTCGACCTCGGCGGTCGCTGGCTGAACCGCCCGCAGTTCTACGACGCCGCGGTCGAGTTCGTCGGCGCGGGCGTCCAACTCCACCCGAGGGACGCGAAGCTGCGCGAGCTGCTCGGCGACTTCCTCGCGCGCAAGGGGAAGTCTGAAGAGGCGGCGGAGAGCTACCGGCAGGCTTATACTATTGACCCGGCGCGGGCCAAAGGCGCGTCGGCCGACGAGTACGTCGCGGGCAGGCTGAAGGCGGCGGAACAGAAGAAGAACTAAGCAATGCAGAAGCTCGCGGAAATCTGTATCAGGCGGCCGGTCTTCGCGGCGATGATCGTGCTCTCGCTCGTCGTCGTCGGCGCGGCGAGCTACTTCAAGCTCGGGGTTGACCGCTTCCCGTCGGTGGACTTGCCGACGGTGAGCATCCGCACGAACCTGCCCGGCGCCTCGACCGAGGAGGTCGAGACGCTCGTCGCGCAGCCCATCGAGGAGGCCGTCAACACCGTCGAGGGCATCGACGAGCTGCGCTCGGTCTCGGCCCCCGGCGTCTCGTTCGTCATCGCCACCTTCAAGCTCGACCGCGACCTCGACACGGCGGCGCAGGACGTGCGCGACCGCGTCACGACCGTCATCAGCCAGCTGCCCGAGGAGGCGCGCGCGCGCCCGCCCGTCGTCCAGAAGTTCAACAACGACAGCACGCCCGTCATCACCATCGCGCTCACCGGCGAGCGTTCTTTACGCGAGCTGACGGAGCTGGCCGACAAGACCGTGCGCCCGCAGTTCGAGCGCATCGGCGGCGTCGGCCAGGTGCAGATCGTCGGCGGCCTCGACCGCGCCATCAACGTCTGGGTGGACGCGGCGCGGCTCGAAGCCTACCAGATTCCCATCACCGCCGTGCAGGCCGCGCTCGCGCGCCAGAACGCAGACATCCCCGGCGGCAACGTCACGACCAACCGCGAGGAGCTGACGCTGCGCACGATGGGGCGCGTCACCGACCCGCGCGCCTTCAACGACCTCGTCATCGCCAACCTCGGCGGTTCGGCGGTGCGCCTGCGCGACGTGGGGCGCGTCGAGGACAGCACGAAGGAGCAGCGGAGCCTTGCGCGTTTGAACGGCGTGCCGACCGTCACGCTCCAGATTCAGAGGCAGTCGGGCGCCAACACCATCGAGGTCATCCAGGGCATCAAGCAGGCGATGGCGCGCGCCGCGGGGCAGCTCCCTTCGGACGTGAAGATGGAGGTCATCCGCGACCAGTCGCGCTACATCGAGGCGGCGCTCCACGAGATTACCGTTCACTTAGTTCTCGGGAGCATCCTCGCGTCGCTCGTCGTGCTCTTCTTCATGCGCTCCTGGCGCTCGACGCTCATCGCGGCCGTCGCCATCCCCGCGTCGGTCATCTCGACCTTCGCCATGATGCGCGCGCTCGACTTCACGCTGAACAGCGTGACGATGCTCGCGCTCGTCCTGATGGTCGGCGTCGTCATCGACGACGCCATCGTCGTCCTCGAAAACATCTTCCGCTTCGTCGAGGAGAAGCGGATGACGGCGATGGAGGCGGCGCGCGAGGCGACGGCCGACATCGGCCTCGCCGTGCTGGCGACGACGCTGTCTCTCGTCGTCATCTTCCTGCCGGTCTCTTTCATGTCCTCGATCTCGGGGCGCTTCCTCTACCAGTTCGGCATCACGGCGGCCGTCGCCATCATGGTCTCTCTGCTCGTCTCGTTCACGCTGACGCCGATGATGTCGGCGCGGCTTTTGCGGGCGGAGGACGCGGCGGGGCACGGCGGCGGCGGGCACCACGAGGGCGAGTACGAGGGGGCGAAGGCCGGGTCGCGCGGGGGCTTCTACGGCTACATCGACCGCGGCTACACGTGGCTGCTCACGCTCTCGATGCGCCACCGGGTCGTCGTCTCGGTGCTGGCGCTCGCCGTCATCGCTTCGAGCGTGCCGCTCTACCGCGCGGTCAAGCAGGAGTTCATCCCGACGAACGTGGACGAGGCGGAGTTCGAGGTCTCGGTCAGCGCGCCGGAGGGGACGAACCTCCCCTCGATGAACGAGACGTTGCAGGCCATGGAGGCGGACATCATGCAGACGCCCGGCGTCCGCGTCGTCCTCGCCACCGCGGGCGGCGGCTTCCTCGGCGGCGTCAACCAGAGCGACATGTACATCCGCATCGCGCCGCACGAGGAGCGCACGCTCTCCTTCGGCCGCCTCTGGCGCGAGACGATAGCCGGCCACCCTCTGCAAGCCTTCCACGGCAACTACACGCAGCAGGACGTGATGCAGGAGGTGCGCCGGCGCTTGCAGAAGTACGCGCCGATGCGCGTCGGCGTGCGCAACGCGCAGTCCTTCAACTTCGGCGCGGGCGGCCGCTTCGACATCGACTTCGTCATCCGCGGCCCCGAGCTGGAAAAGCTCGCCGAGTATGCGGAGGAGCTGCGCGACCGCTCCGCCCGCTTAGGCGGCATCGTGGACACCGACACCACTTTGAAACTCAACAAGCCCGAGCTGCGCGTCGAGATCGACCGAGCGCGCGCCGCCGCGCTCGGCGTCTCGACGGCCGACATCGCCGACAGCTTGCGCGTGATGGTCGGCGGCGACGAGGAGGTGACGCGCTACCACGACGCCTCCGTCAACGAGGCTTACGACGTGCAGCTCCGCCTCGTCGAGCGCGACCGCAACGACCCGCGAACTTTGGGTCAGCTCTACGTGCCCTCTTCGCGCGGCGGGCTCATCCGCCTCGACAACCTCGTCAAGATACGCCGCGAGATCAGCCCCTCGCGCATCGACCGCATCGACCGCCAGCGCCAAGTCTCCCTGCGCGCCTCGGTCGCGCCCGGCTACGCGCTCGCCGACCGCATCGAGGCGCTGCGGGCCGAGTCCGCGCGGATGAACATGCCGGCCGCCTACACGACCGCCGTCTCCGGGCGCGCGCGCGAGCTGGAGCGGACGTTCACGGAGTTCCTGTGGGCGTTCCTGCTCTCGATCATCTTCATGTACATGATCCTCGCGTCGCAGTTCGAGAGCACGATCCACCCGGTCACGATTCTCTTGAGCCTGCCGCTCGCCGTCCCGTTCGCGCTGCTCTCGCAGTATTTGACGGGCGACACTTTGAACCTCTACTCGGCGCTCGGCATCCTCGTGCTGTTCGGCGTGGTGAAGAAGAACTCGATTCTACAGATCGACCACATGAACAACCTGCGCGCGAAGGGGATGGAGCGCTTCGAGGCCGTCATCCAGGGGAACCGCGACCGCCTGCGCCCCATCCTGATGACGACGCTCGCGCTCGTCGCCGGCATGCTGCCGCTCGCTCTGGGCACAGGCCCCGGCGCCGAGGAGCGACGCTCCATCGCGGTCGTCGTCATCGGCGGCCAGTCGCTCTCGCTCCTTCTGACGCTGCTCGTCACGCCCGTCGCCTACTCTGTCTTCGACGACATCGGCCGCACGGCCTGGTGGCGCAAGCACGTCGGCAACGTCCTCGCCTACCCCTTCCACACCACGCGCAAGGTGCGCGCCGCCTTCGCGCGCCGCCGCGCCGCCGCGGCGGGGCAGGCCGAAGATGCGGCCGCCGAGTCGTTGACCGACGACACGGTCGAGGTCGAACGCCCGCACTACGGCGTCGGCGCGGGCGGCGATTAGGAAAGGCTTCGCGCGGCTAGGTCTGGACGGACGGCCCGTAGTCCGACGCCTCCAGGCCGAACGTCCAGGCGACGGCCTCGCGCGCCGTCTCCACGTTCGGGGGCACGCGGAGGAAGTAGCTTTTGTGTGAGCCGTCGGGCTCCGGCGTCGAGTTTCTCACCTTCACCATCACGAGCGGCTCGTCGTCGAGCATCTCCCGCCGGTAGAGTGTGCCGAACTCGTCCGCTTGAACGGCGTGCGCGCCGCTGTCGAGCAGGAAACGCTCGCCGGTCTCCAACTCGATCAACTCGGCGTCGGGGTCGGCGATGGCGTGCGCGTGGCCGGTCGCCTCTCCGTAGGCGAGGACGATGCGGCCGGCGTCGCGCGCCACGCCGCGGTGCGGGCGGGCCTTGACATCATCCTCGACCCTGACGAGGAGCACGTCGCCCTGCCTGTACTGTCCGCTTCGAGGCTGCTCTGCCACGTGTCTTAATCCTTTCCGCTTGAGGGATGTCGCGGGCGTGGTGTTGACCGCGGCGACGCGCGTTGTGTTAAGCTGGCCGACATCTTAGTCCGGTCGCCCCGCGGGGGCAACAGGGAAGACCGGCCGACCGACCGCATGACTCTCAACACGAAAGACAGACTCGTCGGGCAGCCCGTGCCACGCAAGGAAGGGTGCGCGAAGGTGACGGGCGCGGCCCGCTACGTGGACGACCTGACACTCCCCGGCATGCTCCACGGCGTGACCGTGCGCAGCCCCGCCGCGCGCGGCCGCGTCACGAACATTCACTTCGGCGAAGGCATCCCCTGGGACGAGTTCACCGTCGTCACCGCGCGCGACGTGCGCGGCGCCAACTACGTCGCGCTCATCCTCAACGACCAGCCGTATCTGGCCGATGGGTTCGTTAACCACGCAGAGGAGCCCGTCCTCCTCCTCGCGCACCCCGACAAGTACCTGCTCGAAGAGGCGCGCCGCGCGGTCACGATTGAAGTTGAGCCGCTGCCCGCCGTCTTCACCATCGAAGAATCTTTAGAACCCAAAGAGGTCGTCTGGGGCGAGGACAACGTCTTCAAGACCTTCCTCGTCGAGAAGGGGAATGTTGACGAAGTCTGGAACAGTCCCGACCTCATCGTCGTCGAGGGCGAGTACCGGACGGGCGCGCAGGAGCAGCTCTACATCGAGACGAACGGCGTCATCGCCGAGGCGAGCCCCGAGACGGGCGTGACGGTGCGCGGCTCGATGCAGTGCCCCTACTACGTGCACAAGGCGCTCGTGAAACTCTTCGACCTGCCGGAGGAGAAGATTCGCGTCATCCAGACCGAGACGGGCGGCGGCTTCGGCGGCAAGGAGGAGTACCCGTCGATGATCGCGGGCCACGCCGCGCTGCTCGCGTGGAAGTCCGGGCGGCCCGTGAAGATGGTCTACGACCGCGCCGAGGACATGGTCGCCACGACCAAGCGCCACCCTTCGCGCACGCGCCACCGCACGGCCGTCACGCGCGCCGGCCGGCTCGTCGGGATGGAGATCGACTTCGTCGTGGACGGCGGCGCCTACGCCACGCTCTCCTCGGTCGTGCTCTCGCGCGGGACGATCCACGCCGCCGGGCCTTACAACTGCCCGAACGTGCGCATACGCTCGCGCGCCGTCGCCACCAACGTCCCGCCGCACGGCGCCTTCCGCGGCTTCGGCGCACCGCAGAGCATCTTCGCGCTCGAACGTCACCTGGATAAGGTCGCAGCGGCCGTCAATCTTTCGCCCGAAGAGCTGCGCCGCCGCAACTTCATCACGAAAGGCGAGACGACCGCCACGGGGCAGGTCATCCGCGAGGAGGTTGACCTCGCAGGGCTCCTCGACCGCGCCTTCGAGCTGACCGACTACCACGCGAAGCGCGAGCGCTTTGCAAAAGAGAACGAGGGCGCGCGCGTTAAGCGCGGCATCGGCTTCGCCTCCTTCATGCACGGCGCGGGCTTCACGGGCTCGGGCGAAAAGTACCTGCAATCAATCGTCGGCTGCGAGGCCACGGCCGAGGGCCGGCTCAGGGTGCTCGCCGCGAGCACGGAGATCGGGCAGGGGACGAAGACCGTCTTCGCTCAGATCGCGGCCGACGCACTCGGTCTCGACTACGACGCGGTCGAGGTCGTCCAGCCCGACACGGCCGACGTGCCCAACAGCGGCCCCACCGTCGCCTCGCGCACGACGATGATCGTCGGGAAGCTCGTCGAGACGGCCGCGCTTCAGGTGAAGGAGACGTTGAAGGGCGCGGGACTCATCGGCGACGCCTTCACGCAGGACGAGTGGGCGCGCGCGTGCGCCGAGTACGTCCGCGAGCACGGCACGCTCAGGAAGCACGTCCAGTACCGGCAGCCCGCCGACATCGAGTGGGACGACGAGCACTACCGCGGCGACGCGTACGGCGCCTACGCGTGGGCCGTCTACGTCGCGGAGGTGAGCGTGGACACTTTGACGTACGAGGCGCGCGTCGAGGACTTCGTCGCCGTGCAGGAGGTCGGCCGGGTCATTCACCCCGTCCTCGCGGCCGGGCAGATCGAGGGCGGCGTGGCGCAGGGCATCGGCTGGTCACTGTACGAGAACGTCGTGTGGCGCGACGGGCGGATGGCGAACGGGCAGATGACGAACTACATCATCCCGACCTCCGCCGACATCCCCCCGATTCGCGTCCACTTCTTCGAGAACCCCTACGCGGGCGGCCCCGGCGGCGCGAAAGGCATCGGCGAGCTGCCGATGGACGGCCCCGCCCCCGCCATCCTCAACGCCATCGAGCACGCGACCGGCCACGCGTTCGACTCCGTCCCGCTCACGCCCGAGGCCGTCATGGACGCGCTCGAACGGGAGGCGGTCGAAGCTTAAAGGGATTGATGACAGACGACGTGACAGAGACGCGGCCCGACCCGCACGACGGAAAAGTCTCGACCCGCTGCACCGTCAACGGCGTGGAGGTGACGCTGCGCGCCTACCCGCTCGCGCGGCTGCTCGACGTGCTGCGCGAGGAGCTGAACCTGACGGGGACGAAGGAGGGCTGCGGCGAGGGCGAATGCGGCGCCTGCTCCGTGCTCATCGACGGCGAGCTGGTCAACAGTTGCCTCGTCCCCGCGGCGCAAGTCCGGGGCGCGGACATCCAGACGGTCGAGGGCTTGACGGACGGCGAACGTTTGCACGCCGTCCAGCAGGCGATGGTCGAGTGCGGCGGCGCGCAGTGCGGCATCTGCACGCCGGGCATGGTGCTCGCCGCCGTCAACCTCCTCAAGCAGACGCCCGCGCCGACCGAGGCCGACATCCGCGAAGGTCTCGCCGGCAACCTCTGCCGCTGCACGGGCTACATGAAAATCCTCGACGCGGTCGTCCACGCGTGCGAGAAATGATGAGTGATGAGTGATGAATGAAAAGCAAGCTGCTTCTTATTCATCACTCATCATTCATCATTCATCACTCAACTAAGATGAGAGCTTACCTGCCAGCATACGAGATGCAAGTGCCGCGCACGTTGGATGATGCGTTGGCGCTTTTGCGAGAAGGGCCGGGCGCGTGGCGGCCGTTCGCGGGCGGGACGGACTTGATGGTGCTGTTGGAGGCGGGGAAGCTCGAGCACAGGAGGTTCTTCAGCATCCGCCACCTGAAGGAGCTGCGCGGGGTCGAAGAGGTTGACGGGGGAGTGCGCGTGGGCGCTCTGACGACGTACACGGACGTGCGGCGGAGCGAGTTGCTGAGCCGCCTCTTCCCGATGCTGGGACAGGCGGCGCGCGAGACGGGCGGCATCGCCATCCAGAACCGAGGCACCGTCGGCGGCAACATTGCCAACGCCAGCCCCGCGGCCGACACGCCGCCCGCGCTGCTCGCCTACGGCGCCGAGGTGGAACTCGTCTCGGCCGGGGGCGCGCGCCGCGTCCCTTACGCAGACTTTCATACGGGCTACAAGCAGACCGTCATGCGCGCGGACGAGCTGATCGCCGCGGTCGTTCTCCCCAGGCCGCGCGAGGGCGCGCGCCACTTCTACCGCAAGGTCGGGACGCGGCGGGCGCAGGCCATCTCGAAGGTCTGCTTCGCGGCGCTGGCCGAGGTCGAAGGGGGATCGTTGAAGGAGGTGCGCGTCGCGCTGGGGAGTGTCGCGCCCGTCGTGCTGCGGTGCCGGCGGACGGAAGGGACGCTGCGCGGGCGCCGGCTGGATGAGGAAGCCTCGAAGGACGCGCTCGACGAACTCGGGCGCGAGGTCACGCCGATTGACGACGTGCGCTCGACGGCGCGCTACCGCACGCGCGTCGCGCAGAACCTCCTGCGCGAGTTCCTTTCGGCAGTGCGGGCGGGGAAGGCGTAGTTGAAGTTGAAGACGAGAGTGCTGCTGTCCCTCTTCCTGGCCGCGCTCGCGGCGGGGCACGCGCAGTCCGCGTCGGCGCAGGCGGGCGGGTGGTCGCGCTACACGTACCCGGGCGAAGAGTTCTCCGTCGAGCTGCCGGGGATGCCGACGCTTTCGAATGCGTCGCGCGGCGTCAACAACGACTGGCGGAAGGAGGAGAAGGTTCGCGTCTTCAGCCACTACTCGGGCGGCGTCGTCTTCTTCGTCGTCGCGTACGACAACTCGCACGGCTCCGAGTCGCCGGACTTCTTCGCGACGTACCTGCGCGGCGCGTGGGGGCTTGAGCCGAAGGGGGCGCTGACGCTGGCCGGGTTCGAGGGGCGCTCGTACGCCGTCGTCGGCGCGCAGCGCGGGCGGCTCTCGTACAACCTGCGCGGGGAGGGGCGCGTCTTCCGCACCAGGCGGCACGCATACCTGGCGCTCGCCGTCTCGCAGGAAGAGGAGCGGCCGGAGGTCGGTCGGTTCCTGGATTCGTTCACGCTCGGGGCGAGCCCCGCGGGCGAGAGGATCGCGGAGGAGGAGTCCGTCCCGCGCTTCGTCCCGCCGAAGACGGAGCCCGTCCCGCCCGCGGGCGCGGTCTGGGGGCCGGGTCGTGGCGGCGCCGGCGAACCGCTCGCGGCCGGCGACCGCAAGGCGCAGATCATCTATAAGCCGGAGCCCGGTTACACCGAGGAGGCCCGGCAGAAGGGCGTGAGCGGCAGGATCATTCTGAGGGCCGCCCTCACGCCGGACGGCACCGTGACCGACATCGAGCCGGTCAAGTGGCTCCCCAACGGCCTCACCGAGCGTGCCATCCGCTCCGCGCGCCAGATGCGCTTCTTCCCCGCCGTGAAGGGCGGCCAACCCGTCTCGCAGTACGTCACCCTGGAATATAACTTCAACGTCTATTGACGAGGAGTAGGCAGAAGGCAGATGGCAGTAGGCAGTTCGGGTTGAGCCCCGAAGGTGCTCAACCCTCTCCGTTGTCTTCCTGCCTTTCAACTGCCTACTGCCTACTGTCCTAAAACTTCCTAACCAGCAGCACGCCCGCGACGAGGAGCAGCGCGCCGACGAGGCGGAGGGCCGTGACGGGGCGCGCGGCGAAGCCGACGACGCCGAAGTGGTCGAGCAGGATCGAGACGAGCACCTGGCCGGCGATGGTGATCGAGATGAAAGTGGCCGCGCCCAGACGAGGGGCGAAGGCCGCGGCCGCCGTCACGAAGACCGCGCCGAAGAGTCCGCCGGCCCACACCCACCAGGGCGCCGAGGCGAGCGCGGCCACGGGCGGGAGCTGCGGGCGCAGGGCCGCGTTGTAGGCGAAGAGCGCGAGCGTGCCGACCGCGAACGAGACGAGCGAGGCCGTCACGGGGTGGCCGACCCAGCGCGCGAGCTGCGCGTTGACGCCCGCCTGCAAGGGCATCAGCGCGCCGGCCAGGAGACAGACGAAGAGGTAGAGCCAGACCATACCTTCCCCCGTAGAGTCTTAAGGTGCGAGTGCGTGCCCCGAACTTAACTTGCGCCCGCCCGCGCGGGCAAGCCGGGCCGCGCGCCGCCGGAAAAAACTCCCCACGCGCTCCCGCTCGTGATATAGTCCCGCGCCGAAATCCCGACCGCGGAAGAACCCCTCCAAAGGAGATTTTATAGATGCAGAACTACAACCCCGCGCCCCCGCCGCAGGGCGGCTACCGGATGCCGCCGCCGCAGCCGCCGCCCGCGAAGAAGGGCATGTCTACGGGCGTCAAAGTCCTGATCGTCGTCCTTGTCCTGGTCATCGGCGGCGGAGTCCTGCTGGCCGTCGCGGGCGGCGGCCTGGCCTACTACCTCAGCCGCAAGGCGCAGGAGAAGGTAAGCGCGAGGAGCAACGAGGCGCTCAAAGGTCTCACCGGCGCCACGTCCGGGGGGGCCGAGGCCGAGGCGCCGAGCCCGACGGCCGAGCAGCAGGCGGCCATCGCCGGCGGGCAGACGGCCCAGTGGGAGCAGCAGGAGATTTCGTGGACGGTGCCGCAGAAGTGGAAGAAGTACACGGCCGAGAGCCAGAGCTTCATGTGGCGCTCGCCGGGGAGCTGGGACGCCGCCTCGCTCATCGTGAGCGTCGCGCCGATGTCCCCTGACTTCCCCACCGAGATCAGCTTGCAGAGCTACTACGACAGCTTCAAGCGCGACAAGCAGAAGTACGCCGAGGTGCGCTGGCTCAAGCTCGGCGACGCGAAGGGCGTCATGTTCCGCGAGGCGTCGCCCGAGAAGCCCGACGACCCGCAGCGCCTCCAGTGGATCGGCTACCGCGACTACAAGGGGCAGAAGCAGTACGTCACCATCATGCTCGCCTCGCAGGGCAAATACTTCGCGCAGCACGAGGACACGATGTACGGCGTGCTCTACTCGACCGAGATGGGGGAGTAGGAGAAGGCAAAGGGCAAAGGGCAAAAGGCAAAAGGTTAGACGCAGAACAGCGCGGCCCTCATCATCAACTGATGAGGGCCGCGCTGTTCTGCGTCTAACCTTTTGCCTTTTGCCTTACTGAAAGACCTTGTCCACCGGCACGATGACGACCTGGTCGGGGCGCACGTCGATCTTGTACTTCTCGATGACCTTGTCCTCGGCCAGGAGGTCGGCGGGCTTGTCCGGCGAGGAGTAGATGACGGGCGAGGGCGTGCCTTTGACTATCGCGTCGCGCATCCCCGCGGCGTCCTTCGTGATGATGACGACGCGCATGTTGCCCGGGTTGAGGTACTGCTTGATGGCGCGGTTCACGTCCGCGAGCGTGAGCTTGGAGAGGCTCGCGCGCAGGAAGGCCGTGTACTCGGGCGTGCCGTAGTAGCGGCTGTCGAGCGCGTACCCGAGGCGCTCGCCCTGCGTCGCCGTCAGGACGTTGGCGTACTTGACGAGGAAGTCGCGGATGGCCTCGAAGTCCTTCGGCGGCACGCCGTCGCGCACGAGCTTGTCGTACTCGTAGAGCGCGCCGCGCAGCGCGAAGAGCGCGTTCTGCGGCTCGACGGGTCGAATCCAGATTTGGAAAATCTGCGTCGAGCGGCCGAGGTTCGGGTCGGGCTCGAACTGGAACATGCCGCGCGGGAAGTACTCGACGTAGGCGTAGTCGCCGTAGTTGAGGCCCCGCGCCTCGCGCAGGCGTTGATACAGATGGCTCACGCTCGAACGGTGCTGGCCGAGGTAGGAGGCGACGAGCGCGAGCGCCGGCCAGTCCTTGTGCGAGCGGTTGACGGGGATCGGGAAGCCCATCGAGATGGCCGTCGCGCGCGTCTCGCGCTGGATGATCTCGATTCTCATGCCGGGCGCGACTTTGGGCTGCGCGTATTTCGTCTGCGTCGAAGCCGAGGCCCCGCCGGAGAGCTTGGCGAAGTCGGACTGGACGCGCGCGGGGAAGTCCGCCGGGTAACCGCCCGCGAGCCCGATGACGAGGTTCGCGGGCGAGTAGTTCCGTTTATAGAAATTCCTCACGTCGTCGAGCGTCAGCTTTTCGAGCGAGGAGACGGTGCCCGTGTTGTTGTGCCCGTAGGGGTGGCCGGCGTAGATGATGTTGTAGAGGTACTCCTTGCCCAGCTCCTCGTCGTTCCCCTGGCGCAGCGTGGTCTTCAGGTAGTTGAGCGCGTCCTCCTTCAGCCGCTTGAAGTCGTCCTCGCGGAAGCCCGGGTCGAGGAGCATGTCGCGGATGATCGAGTAGTACTTCTCAAGGTTATCGACGTGCGTCGTGCCCGCGAAGACGGTCATCTCCTTGTCCACCTGCGCGCCGAAGCCGGCGGCCATCGGGTAGAAGGCTTCGGTGATCTGCTCGTAGGGCATCGCGCGCGAGCCGCCCTCGGCGAGCATCGCGGCCGTCAGGGCGGCCACGCCCTCCTGGCCCGCGGGGTCGTTGGCCGCGCCCGTCATGAAGAGCAGGCGGAAGGAGACGAGCGGCGACTGCGACGGCTCCAAGACCGAGGCAATCGGGGCCGCCTTCGCGGCGGCGGTCGGCTGTGTGCTGCTTGATGTCATCTGTTTCTGAGCCGTTGCGCGGCCGCGCCGCTGCGCGGAGGCCGGGAGCGGCGCGAGCATGAAGAGAGCGACGAGAAGGGTCGTGGTCGTGCGTCGCATCAGTCCTGTCCCTCCCCGGTCTTGTCGCCGCCGAGCGCGGCGAGGTTCTGCCCCTTGGTGGCGAGCGTGACGATGGTGCGGCTCTCCTCGCGGAAGTACTTCCTGACGGCGTCGCGGATGTCTTCGGGCGTCACCGTCTGGTAGGTCGCGAAGAGGCGGTTGAGCGTCTCGGGCGTGCGCTCCAGGGCGATGTAGGGCGCGAGCGCGTCGGCGATGGCGTCGTTGCTGTTCATCGCCAGCGCGAAGCTGTAGCGCGTCCGCGAGCGGGTGGCGTCGAGCTTGGCCTGGTCGATCAGTTCCGTCTTGTAGCGCTCGAAGGTCTTCAGAATCTGGTCGCGGACGTAGGAGACCTGCGCCGGGTCTTTGACGCGGACGTAGACGGTGAAGAGCTCGGGGTCGGCCTTGTGGTCGAAGTCGGCTTCGAGCACGTCCACCTTCTGCTCCTTCAGCACCAGCTGCTGGTAGAGGTCGGAGTTCTCGCCGAAGGCGACGGCCTGGAAGATGTCGAGCGCGGCCATCTCCTTCGAGGAGTCGGAGTATTTCGGCGCGTGGAAGGCGATAGCCATGTGCGGGAGCGTGGGCGCGTCCCATTCGATGTGCGCCGTGCGCGACTCGTTCTGCGCGGGCTCTGCGGGGATGTCGGCCTTGTAGTTGCCGCGCTGCCAGGTGCCCCAGTATTTCTTCGTCAGGTCGAGCGCCCGCTCCCGCGTGACGTCGCCGACGATGACGACGGTCGCGTACTCCGGCCGGTAGAAGCGCTGGAAGAACTGCTTGGAGTAGTCGTACTGGTTCGGCATGTCGTCGATGTCTTTGAGGTAGCCCATCGTCGTGTGCGCGTAGGTGTGCCGGCGGAAGGCCGTCTCGCGCAAGACCTCGTGCATCTTCGAGAAGGGGTTGGCGCTGTTCTTGTCGTACTCGCCCTTGACGGCCTTGGCCTCGGTCTTGAACTGCTCGGGCGAGTATTTGAGGCGCTGGAAGCGGTCGGCCTCCGCCTTCATGATCTCTTCGAGGTCTTCCTTCGAGAAGGTCGCGTGGTAGACGGTGCGGTCGTCGGAGGTGTAAGCGTTGGTGTCGGCGCCGGCGCGCTTGAAAAGCTCCTCGCGCTGCTCGGGCGTGTAGTTCTCCGAGCCGCGGAACATCATGTGCTCGAAGAAGTGCGCGAAGCCGGTCTTGCCCGCCTCGACCTCGTTGCGCGAGCCGGCCGAGACGACGACGTAGAGCGAGACGAGGTTCGGGTAGTCGGTCGGCACGGTGACGAGCCGCAGGCCGTTCGGCAGGTCGTCGATGGTGTACGGGTAGGAGAAGAGTTTACTACTGCCGCCGCCGTTGCGCGCCTGCTGCGCCATCCCGAGCAGGGGCAGGGCGAAGACCGCCGCGGCCAAAATCAGAAATCTCATGGCGTCTGGCTCCCGGGTTTCTTAAATGGAATTTGTACGTTGGACGCCCGAATTATACACTAACCCGGCGTCGAAGGCAGGCGCGGGGCGTCGGAAAAAAAAAGGCGCGCGGGCTCTTTCGAAGCCCCGCGCGCCCCGCCGAACCGGCGAGCAAATCGTCTCAAACTCACCCGTCGTCTTCAGAGGTGGGGAAGATGCCGAGCGCGCAGTTCTGGATGTTGCGCCCGAGGCGCTTCAGGCAGGTGGCCTGCGGAACGCCCTTCTGAAGGCAGCGGTGGTAGCGCTCGATGCACGCCTCGATGCAGCGCAGATTGATCGGGAAGGAGGGGGCGGCGAGCGCGCCGCCCTTCTTCGCGGACTTCTTCGCGGACTTCTTGCCCGCGCTCTTCTTCGACGAACCTTTTTTGCTTGAGCCTTTCTTGGTTGCCATCTGATTTCGACTCCTAGAGGTTGAGGCGCAGGCCGGCGAGGCCCGCGCGCAGCCGGGTGCCGTGCGAGTGTTGCGACAGTCTGCTTGAAAGCTCGCGTGAAGAACTGACCGTCGCCGGGGCGACGCCGCCTGGCGAGCGGCGCGGTCAGCCTGACGTTCAGATATACGCCGGGCGCCGCGCGTTCAGATTCCTGAACCGCACCCCACGCCCTTCGGAGCCGTCATCATCGACGGCTCCGCGGCGCGGTGGGGTGGTGGGAAAACTTGGGGGGATGAGGTGGTGTTTAAGTATATGAATCGGGTTGCCGTTACGTTGTCTGTCTCGTTAACCATGCTCCTGGTGTGTGGGGCGGCGGCCGGTCAGGGGGTGGATAAGGACAAGCTGGAGAACGCGGCGCGGCGCTCCCGCAACGCCGCGAAAGTCTTGACCGCCGTCAACGGCCTTCCCGGCGAGACCATCCCGCGGGAGTTGTTCGACAGGGCGAAGGCCGTCGGTGTGTTCCCCGGCATAGACAAGGTGAGCCTCCTCTTCGAGCAGGCGTCGCAGGGCTACGGGGTCGTCTGCCGGCGCCTACAGGGCGGCTGGAGCCCTCCCGCCTACTACTCCTTCGGGACGGGCGGCCTCGGCTTCACCTCGGTCGGCGCCGAGAAGCCGGACGTGATCGTCCTGTTCATGACCGACAAGGCCGTAGAGGCGTTTCAAAAAGGGCGCATCGGATTTAAAGGCGAGCTGACCGGGGTCGCCGGCCCTCTGGGGGCGCTGAACGAAGAGAAGGAGAAGAGCATTCGCGCGGCGAACGTCATCGTCTACATGTTCGCGGGCGGCAAGGTGAAGGGCGTCGAACTCGGGAGCAACTTTTTCAAAGACGCCGGGGTCAACCCGGACAATAATATCAACAAGGCCGTCTACGGGTTGAAGGGGCGGGACGTTCTATCCGGCAAAGAGCCCCTCCGGCCTTCGGCCTTGCCGACGGTCTCGGAATACAGGGACGCGCTGGCGAGTCTGTCAAAGCCTTAACGGCGTAAAGCTGGTTCTTGTCAGACGGCGAGGAGGAGAGATGGAGAACGTTCAAAGCTCGGCAAACGATGCAATAGCCGCGGCCCAGGATTGGCTCGAACTGATTGACAGGGGCGACGCTTCCGAGAGTTATGAACGGGCCGCGGGCCTGTTCAAAGCGGCGGTCTCTCCGGAGCAGTGGCAGAGTTCGCTGGCCGCGGCCCAGGCCCCTCTGGGCAGGCCGCTCTCCCGGTCGCTCAAATCAAGCCGCTACGCGGAGGAGCTGCCGGGCGCGCCCGACGGGAAGTATTACGTCATCGAGTACGAGACAGCTTTCGAGAAGAAGAAGAGCGGGGCGGAGACGGTCGTGCCGATGCTGGACGCGGACGGCGTGTGGCGCGTCTCCGGCTACTTCGTCAGGTAATGGCGAAGTTGTGAAGAGTCTTCTTATTCGCCTCCCGTTGATGCGGCGAGCGCGCCGGCCAGCGACTCCGGCACTTTCAGAACTTCGCGCCAGCCCGACTCGTCCGAGCGCATGCGCGCGGTCAGCTCGTCGCGCAGATGTCTTAACTTATCACTCAGGGTGCGTGGGTACTCTTCGAGGGCGGGGAAGCGGCGGAGCTGGTCTTCGACGAACGACTTCTGCTTGAGGATGGAGGGGATCGACTCGTGGCGGCCGCCCTCCCAGAAGGGTTGGAGCAGGCGCTCGACGCGCGCGGCGCCGGGAATCTCCACCTCCTCTTCGTCGAGCCCCGTCACGTCCCCGACGCAGCGCCCACCGGCGTCCGTGCCGCGGAAGACTTGCAGGCGGCCGGGCAGCGTTGACTTCTCGGGCGTGTTCGAAGCCTTGAGCGTGGGCCGCCCGTCGATGACGCACTCCTTGAAGATGACGCCCGCGACGCGGCGGACTTCGCCCGAGAGCTTGGTGCCGATGCCGAAGCCCGCGACCTGCGGGAACTCCTCGACGATGCGGCGGACGCCCTCCACGTCTAAGTCACCGGTCAGCACCGCCATCAACTCATGGAGCCCGTTCGCCTCGAAGAACTTTAGATACCACTTGCCGAGCCTGGCGAGGTCGCCCGAGTCCACGCGGAAGCCCTTGAAGGCGCGGCGGCGCTCGGGTGTCGAGGTCGCGGCCAGCGCCGCGTGCACCGCGCCCATGTGCACGTCGATGGTGTCGAGCAGAAGGGTCGTGCCCTGCGGGTTGGCGTCGAGCCAGCGCTCGAAGGCGACCTGCTCGAAGTGCTTCGGCCTGCCCGTGCGCGGCTCGATCTCGGGCTCGTCCATGAACTCGACGTAGGACTGCTGCCAGTAGTGCGCCTCGGTGCCGACCGCGGGGATTTCGAGCCGGTGCGCGGCCTCCATGTTCGACGTGTCGTTGAAGCCGCCGATGAAGGCGTAGGTCGCCACGTCCACGGCGCGCTCGATGTCGCCGTTGCGCCGCAGAGAGAAGTCGGAGAGCCAGCGGTCACCCGCGGCCATGCGAATCTGCATGGCGATGGCGGCGGTCGTCATCGGGAGGTCGAAGGCGTGCTCGAACTTGATCTCCTGCGCCTGCGCCAGTCCGAAGGCGCCGGTGATGTCGGCGAAGGGCTGGCCGGCGAACATGATCGTGCCGGGGCGCACCGCCCGGACGGTGCCGACGGAGTTGATGTCCTCGACCGCCTTCGCGAACAGGCGCAAGCCCCCGCGATCCTGTTCGAGCGTGCGCAGGCGGGGGCGGTCGATTCTCGAATCGAGCAGCGAGCGCAGCAGGCGCTCGTGCCCGAGGCACGGCGCGTAAGGGAGCTTCCGCTGCGTCACGTAGAAGGTCGCCTCCGTGTCGCTCAGGAGCCCGTCGTGCAAACGCGTCGCCTCCTTGAAAGAGGCGTCGCCCATCGTGGCGTGGTAGCGGTCGATGTTGAGCATAAGAAAGAAACGATGAGTGATGAATAAGAAGCGGCCTGCTTTTATTCATCACTCATCACTCATCATTCATCACTCAGATTACCTCGGCGCCGGCCGCGCGCATCTCTGCGAGGGCGCGCTGGTCGTCGCCGGGTTGGAGGTTGACGGCGCGCATGGCGTCTCGGAGGGCGCGGACGCGGAAGCCGGCGCGCAGCGCGTCGAGGACGGTGTTCTTGACGCAGTAGTCGGTGGCGAGGCCGCCGACCCAGACCTCGCCGACGCCTTCGCGGCGCAGCTCTTCGGCGAGCGTCGTCCCGTCGAAGGCCGAGTAGTTGTCCTCGTCGCCCAACCCCTTCGAGACGACGCGGACGCGCGGGTCTTCGAGCAGGTCTTCGTGGAACTCGGCGCCGCGCGTGCCCTGCACGCAGTGGACGGGCCACGTCCCGCCGTAGGCGGCGAAGTGCTTGGTCTGGGCGGGGTGCCAGTCGCGGCTCTTGTAGACGGGCTCGCCGCGTTCGAGGAACTCTCGGATGAGTTGATTAAGCGGCTCGACCACCTCGTCGCCGCGCTCGACGGCGAGCGCCCCGCCTGGGCAGAAGTCGTTCTGCACGTCCACGACGATGAGCGCACGCTTATCAGCCTGTGTTGACATCTCGGTTCACCTCACAAAAGGTTTGGTGCATTCTACGTCACCCGCCGTCAGGCGCAAAAAAAGCCCGCGCGGATGCCGGAGTGTCCGCGCGGGCTTTCGGCCGGAGGGCAGGTCGAGCCGCCGATGCAATTTATAAAGAGACTGACAGCGATGTTTCCTTAACCCCTCACGGCCTCGATGATGCTGAAGGGCGAGCGGGTCGGGACGATGCGCGAGAGCCGGAGGCCGGCGCCCGCGAGCAGCGCGGCGTACTCTTCGGCCGTGCGCTCGATGCCGCCGGGCGAGACGAGCATCTCCAGGTCGAGGGTCTTGCTGTAGTGCGGCCCGTCCCCCTCGGGGATGACGGACTCGACGATGAGGACGCGGCCGTCCTCCTCCATCGCTGCATTGATGTTTTTCAAGATGAGCCCGGCACGCTCGTCGTCCCAGTCGTGGACGATGTGCTTCAAGATGTAGGCGTCGGCGCGCGGGACGCCCCCGAAGAAGTCGCCCGCGACGCGCTCGACGCGGGAGGCGACGCCCTCGCGTTCGAGCAGCGCGGCGGCGCCTTCGACGACCGGCGCCACGTCGAAGAGGAGGCCCGAGAGGTTCGGGTTGGCCTTCAGAATCTGCGCGAGCAGGTAGCCGTGGCCGCCCGCGATGTCGGCGAGCTGACGGAAGCCCGAGAAGTCGTAAGCCTCGACCACGGCGGGCGCGGTGCCGGCGCTCATGTCGGTCATGGCGCCGTTGAAGATTTCGGCGTGGCCGGGGTTGGCGGCGAAGTATTCGAAGACCTCGGCGCCGTGCGTGTGCCCCCACGCGGGCCGGCCCGTGCGGACGCTGTGCATCATGTTCCCCCAGACGTTGAAGTGCCACTGCTCGCCCATGAAGATGGCGCCGTTGCGCATCGAGCCGGGGAAGTCCGTGCGCAGGCGCTCGGCCAGCGGCGTCAGGCCGAAGGTCTGCGGCGCGACCTCGGCGAAGACGCCGAGCCCCGCGAGCGAGCGCAGGACGCGGTAGAGCGAGCGCTCGTGCGTCTCGGTCTCGGCGGACAACTCCGCGACGGGGCGCGGCCCCGCGGCGAGCAGGTCGGCGATGCCGAGCTTGGCCGCGACGTAGAGCGCCTGCGTCGTGAGCGCGCCGAAGGCCATCTGCGTCAGGACGGCCTCGGGCGGCGGGCCTTGCGGCTCGGGGGTGGAAATCTCGACGGGAATCGCCGTGGAAGTCTCTGGACTGATCTGCGTGCTCATGCTCTGTCTCGTCCTCCGGGTAAAGTGGTCTCGTCAAACTCTCGTTTAAGATACGCTCACACTGCGGGGCGCAGATTCTACGCGCCCCGAGGGTAACGCGGAAGTCTCGTGGGAAAAGGATCAGCGCGGGCGGGGCGTGCCAAGTTTCCAACGCGGTGCCCCCGCTGTATAATCCGCGTCGTCCCGCATCTCCCGAACAAAAGGAAAGTCGGCCCGAGGTTCGCCTTACGTTTGCGCGCCATGCCCACCGACCCCACTGAGACTCGCGCGCCCGGAGAGGACGAGCGCGAGCGCTGGCTCGAACGGCTCCGGAGCCCGGAGGTCGCGCCCTACTGGCTGTCCGCCATCATCGAGTCGGCGGAGGACGCCGTCATCAGCAAGACGCTGGAAGGCGTCATCACGACCTGGAACAAGGGGGCCGAGCGCGTCTTCGGCTACACGGCCGAGGAGGCCGTCGGCCAGCCCGTCACCATCCTCATCCCCGAAGACCACATCGACGAGGAGCCGGCCATCCTGGCGCGCATCCGCGCGGGCGAGCGCATCGAGCACTACGAGACCGTGCGCGTGCGCAAGGACGGGACGCGCATCGACATCTCGCTCACGGTCTCCCCCATCCGAGCCGCGGACGGGACGATCATCGGCGCGTCGAAGGTCGCCCGCGACATCAGCCCGCGGAAGCGCGCCGAGGCCGAGCGCGACCGCCTGCTCGAAAGCGAGCGCCGCGCGCGGCGCGAGGCCGAGGAGGCGAGCCATCGGGCCGAGGAGGCTTCGCGGCTCAGGGACGAGTTCCTCGCCACGCTCAGCCACGAGCTGCGGACGCCTTTGACGGCGATCCTCGGCTGGGCGCACATGCTGCGCGCGGGGCAGCTGAACGTGCCGGACGTGAGCCGCGTCTACGAGACCATCGAGCGCAACGCGCGCGCGCAGGCGCAGCTCGTGGACGACCTGCTCGACGTGTCGCGCATCATCACGGGCAAGCTGCAACTGGACGTGCGCGCCGTTGACCCGACGGTCTTCATCGAGTCCGCGGTCGAGTCCGTGCGGCCCGCGGCCGACGCGAAGGGCGTCGGCATCTGCAAGGTCATCGACAAGGGGCTCGCCTCCGTCTCGGGCGACCCGCGCCGCTTGCAGCAGGTCGTCTGGAACCTGCTCTCGAACGCCATCAAGTTCACGCCCGCCGGCGGCCGGATAGAGATTAAACTCGGGCGCGCGGGCTCGGGGGTCGAAATCTCGGTCGGCGACACGGGCGTCGGCATCGCGCCGGAGTTCCTGCCGCACGTCTTCGACCGCTTCCGGCAGGCCGACCAGCGCATCACGCGGCAGCACGGCGGGCTCGGCCTCGGGCTCTCCATCGTCCGCCACCTCGTCGAGATGCACGGCGGCACCGTCCGCGCCGAGAGCGCGGGGGAGGGGAAGGGCTCGACCTTCACCGTCCTGCTGCCGGCCCTGCCGGTCAAAAGTGAGAGCGCGGAGCCGGCGCCCGCGCGCACCGGCGAGCGCGCGACGTTCTCCGCTTACGCGTGCCCGGAGCGTCTGGACGGCTTGAGGATTCTGGTCGTGGACGACGAGCCGGACACGCTTGAGATGTTGAGGTTCGGGCTCTCGCAGTGCGGGGCGCAGGTGTCGGCCGCCGGGTCGGCCGCGGAGGCGCTGGTGGCGTTGGCCGGCGGCGGGTGCGACGTGCTCATCAGCGACATAGGGATGCCGGGCGTGGACGGCTACGAGTTGATCCGCCGCGTGCGCGCCCTGCCCGCCGAGCGCGGCGGGCGCGTGCCGGCCGTCGCGCTGACGGCCTACGCGCGCATCGAGGACAGGTTGCAGGCGCTGCGCTCGGGCTTCCACATGCACGTGCCGAAGCCGGTCGAGCTGGCCGAGCTGGTCACCGTCACCGCCAGCCTCGTCCGCCGCGGCGAGTGAGAAAGGATGAAAGCGCCTTTGACGAACGAAGTCATCCTCAAACGTTTCGAGCAGCCCGACGAGACGCGCGAGTTCGAGTTGGGCAAATTCGAGATCGTCCGCGTCGGCGGGCTCACCGTCGGGCGCGCGACGTACCAGCCCGGCTGGAAGTGGTCTCTGCACGTGAGCCCGCTCGCCGGCACGCCCTTCTGCGAGGTCGAGCACGTCGGCCTCGTCGTCTCGGGCCGCGCCGTCGCCGCGATGGTCGGCGGCGAGGTGTGCGACCTCACGCCCGGGGTTCTCTTTTACATCCCGCCGACGCCGCACGACAGTTGGGTCGTCGGCGAAGAGCCTTACGTCTCGCTCCACTTCCTCGGGGCCGACGCTTATACGAAATGACCGGCGCACAGGGAAACATCGGTGCTGCGACTGTCCGGGGCGAGGCGCGCCCGTTCGTCGCGCGCGGCTCGGTGGTGCGGAGGATTTGGGGCGACCCGGAGGTCGTCTTCCTCGTCTTCGCCGGCGCGGCCGCGGAGTTCGCTTTGAACAAAGCGGTGGACTGGCTCTTCTTCACCGGCAAGCTTCCGAACGACCCCGTCGGCCGCCTCTTCTCGACGGTGCGCTACGCGCGCGAGATCGTCTTCGCAGACGAGGAGACGGCCGCGCGCACGCTCCGGGGCATCAACGCGGCGCACGCGGGCGTCGAAGGGTTGCGCGGGCAGACCATCCCCGAGTGGGCCTTCCGCGACGTGCTCTACATGCTCGTGGACTACTCCGAGCGCGCGCACCGGATGCTCTACGGCACGCTCTCGCGCTCGGAGCGCGAGGAGCTGTACGAGGTCTTCAGGCGCGTCGGCCTCGGGCTCAACATCAAGGAACTGCCCGAGGATTACGAGAGCTGGCGGGCAGACCGGGAGTCGCACATGGCGAGCAATATGGCTTACAGCCGGCACACGGCGCTCCTCTACGACGCTTACCGCCGGCACCTCGGCGCGTTGCGCTACCGACTGCTTTTAGAGGTTCAGGCGCTGCTCGTGCCGGAGCGCGTGCGCGGGCTGCTCAAGCTCAAAAAGAGTGCGATCATCTCGGCGGCGGTGGACGTGTACGCGGCGCTCCCCGTGCCGGGGTTGCGCCCACTGCTGCGACGCCTGCTGTTGCACCCGCGCTACTGGAACGATGTCGCGGAGCTTGAGCGCACGCCCGTCTGAATAAACTCCGGTAACACGTCTTCCAACATCCTCACGTCCAAAACAACATAGACGTTTGTCGTCGCGTCGTACGTCGCGCGGTCGTGCCGGGTCGTTGCGGAACCGTCGGGGGCGAGTCGCGTGTAAGTGTCGAACTTTCCCCGTGCGGTTAACTTCATCGGAGGTGCAATCGTGAGTATTAAATCCATGTTCAAGTTGACGGCCGCGTTCGTGCTCCTGTTTGCCCTGGGCGGTCGCGCGCGCGCGCAGGAGGAGGCGCCGAAGTTCGAGGTCGGCGCGCAGTTCTCGTCCATCGGCGTGGACGACGACCCCAGGGCCGAGCCCGGCTGCCTCACCTGCGACACGTACTTCTACAAGGGCGTCGGCGGGCGCTTCACCTACAACGTCAACGACAGTTTCGCCGTCGAGACGGAGGTCAACTTCTTTCTGGACGAGAACGCGGGCTACATCAGCCGCCGCGTCGGCGGGAAGCCCGTGCAGGCGCTCCTGGGTGTCAAGGCCGGCAAACGTTTCGAGCGTGTCGGCTTCTTCGGCAAAGTCAGGCCCGGAGTCATCAGCTTTAGCCGGGTCATCTCTTCGGGGATCGGCGGCGGCCCCCTCCTCGCCGACTTCTCGCGCAGGACGCACTTCAACCTCGACGTGGGCGGAGTCTTCGAGGTCTACCCCTCGCGCAAAGTCGTGCTCCGCGTGGACGCGGGCGATACCATCGTCCACTACGGCGAGGAGCAAATCCCCGGCGCGCTCTCCGCCTTCCCGGGCGCGACGAGGCACAACTTCCAGTTCAGCTCGGGCGCCGGCTTCCGCTTCTGAGGCACGCGGCGCGCGGCCTCTCCTTTACACGTCGGGCGCGCCCTCACGCGCGCCGACGCCTTTAGCCGGGACGCCGTTCGGCGTCCTTGTCATCTCCGCCGAGTTGTGTTTAGCTGGCCGCGTGAAGGCGGCAACCGGGAGATGATTCACACGGAGAGCGCGGGCGGCGTGGTCGTCAACGCGGAGGGGCGCGTCCTCGTAGTCAGCCAGCACGGGACGAGCTGGTCTCTGCCGAAGGGCCACCTGGAAGAAGGCGAGACGCCTCTGGAGGCCGCGCGCAGGGAGATTCGAGAGGAGACGGGCGTCAGCCGCCTTGAGCTCGTCCGGCCGCTCGGCAGCTACAGCCGCCCCCGTCTGGGCGCCGACGGCGGCGAAGACCGCTCGGAGCTGAAGACGATCCACCTCTTCCTCTTCAGAACCGACGAGACGGAGCTGGCGCCGCAAGACCCGGACAACCCGGAGGCCCGCTGGGTCGAGCGCGCGGCCGTCGCGGGGCTTCTGACCCACGCGAAGGACAGGGAGTTCTTCGCCTCAATCCTCGACACCATCTAAAACCCCCGAACCCCAAGGAGAATTCAAGAGCATGCGGAAGGCCATCCTTTCCCTCTTCGTCATCTCGTGCGCGGTCGCCGTCCCTTTTGCCAGAGCGCAGACCGGCATCACCCCGCTCCCGAAAGAGAAGCTCGAAGGCCCGCCGGTCATCAGTTTCCCCGAGACGGTCGTCAAGGAGTTGTACCGCGTCCACAAGAACGGCTACGGCCACGTCTTCGAGAAGCAGGGGCGGAAGCTGCAACAGAAGTTCTTCGACCAGAAGTTGGCCGCGCTCATCTGGAAGGATTTGACGCAGACGCCCGAGGGCGAGGTCGGCAACCTCGACTTCGACCCGCTCTACAACGCGCAGGACACGCAGATCAAGAGCTTCCGCGTCGGCGCCTCGGCCATCAAGGGCGACACGGCCACCGTCCCCGTCACCTTCATGAACTACGACCAGAAGGTCAAGATCGACTTCCGCCTCGTCAACACGAAGGCGGGCTGGAAGATTTCGAACATCGTCTACAGCGGCGACTCCGACCTCGTCAAGATTTTGAGCCAGCCGCTGTGAGGCCCGGGTTCTTTGGGTGAAGAGAGCAAGCGCGTGGGCGGCAAAACGTTAAAGCGGGCGATCGTCTGCCTCTTCGTCCTGCTCTACGTCCCGTACCTCTACCAGCAGGGCTACCAGAGGGCCGGGCAGTCCCCCGGCGACTTCCCGACGCTCTACTGGGGCGCGAAGATGGTCTTCGAGGGGGGGCGCTCGCCCTACGTGGACGGCGCCTTCGACGAGGTCTCCGAGCGCGAGCAGAGGCGCATCTTCCCGTACCTCTACCCGCCCCCGAGCCTGCTCGTCTTCTACCCCTTCTCGACGACCAACTACGACGCGGCGAAGGTGCGGCTCTTAGTCGTCAGCCACGTCTGCCTGCTCGTCATCCTCTACCTCCTCTTCCTGCGCATCAGGCCGTTCGAGCCGCCGGAGGCGTGGCGCGGCGTGGCGGCCGTGCTGATGACCGTCTACGTGCTGAACTACTACCCCGTGGCCGACAACTTCGTCTGGGGACAGATCAACCTGATAGTTCTGGCACTGGTCTGTCTTGCCTGGCTCGCGTTCAAGCGGCGCTGGCACGCCCTGGCCGTCGCGGTGCCTCTGTCGCTCGCGGTGCTGTTGAAGACCTACCCGCTGCTGCTCCTGCCGCTGCTCGTCATCAGGAGGAGGTACGCGGCCGCCGTTTGGACGTTGGCGCTGACGGCGCTCTACGGGCTGGTCTCGTGGTGGGTTCTGCCGAAGGGGCTGTGGGGCGACTGGCTGGCGAACGTGGCGCCGACGGGCGGGTACGGGCTGCGGCCGTTCAACCTCCCGTTCATCCCGGTCGAGCCCTGGAACCACAGCATCAACGGCTTCATGTTCTTCGTGCAGGACAGGCGGCCGGAGGTGCTGGGCCTCCCGACGCATTTCATTACGAAGCCGCTCACGTACCTGCTCGCGGGCGCGGTCGGGGCGGCGACCGTGGGGCTCGCGTTTCTGTCCGAGCGGAAGGGGCAGGGGGAGCGGACGCTCGACGCCGATGTGGCGCTCTTCCTCCTGATGATGTTCCTGGTGGCGCCGCTCTCGTGGGAGCACCACCTGGTCTACGCGCTGCCGGCGGCCCTGTTCGCGATAGACTTTCTGCTGAAGGGGAAGGCGCGCCCGCCCGCCGCGCTCGGGGCGCTCGCAGCGCTCTTCGTCCTCGCGTGGGAGCTGCCGCGCGACGACTGGTTCCAGCTTCAGGGAGTGCTCGGCCTCTCGAACGCGCTCAAGTTCTTCGCCGCCCTCGGCCTCTGGCTCTTCGTGGCGAAGAGGATGTGGGACGACTTGAGGGGAAAAGAAGTAGGCAGTTCGGAGTCTGAAGCCTGAGAGTGTTCTCGCTTCGACTCGGGTGGGCTGACAAAAAACAACAACTTTCGCGAGAGGCAAACTGCCTACTGCCATCTGCCTACTGCCTACTGCCCCGCGCGCATTTCGCGCATCTTCGGGGCTCGTGTTAGAGTCTGAGACTTCGGTTTTTTTATCTCCCCATGGAAGGGTCGGAACAGAATTTGTTAACGAGCGTCGTCGCCTCACGGGCGTTACCAGCCGAGCCTGTCACTTCCGGCGTCCACCTCGGCGTCGTCTGCCCGATGGCGAACGAGCGCGACACGGCCGAGCGCTTCGTCCGCGAGGTGCTGGCCGCCTGCGCGCCCTTCCGCTTTAAGTCCCTGACCTTCTTCGCCGTCCTCGACCGCGTCAGCCGCGACGGCACGCTCGACCTGTTGCGGGAGTTGGAGGACTCCGCCTCCCAACTGCGCGTCGTCTGGGCGCCTGAGAACCGCTGCGTCGTGGACGCGTACCTGCGCGGCTACCGCGAGGCGCTCGACGCGGGCTGCGACTGGGTCTTGGAGATCGACGCCGGCTACAGCCACCAGCCCGCGGACATCCCCGCCTTCTTCGAGAAGATGGCGGAAGGCTTCGACTGCGTCTTCGGCACGCGCTTCGCCCACGGCGGCCGCATCACGGAGAGCGCGCTCAAGCGCCAGGTCATCAGCCGCGGCGGCACGCTCCTGACGAACCTCCTGCTCGGCACGCGGCTCTCGGACATGACGAGCGGCTTCGAACTCTTCTCGCGCGCCGCGCTCGAAGAGGTCTTGCGCCGCGGCGTCAACTCGCGCGGCCACTTCTTCCAGACCGAGATCAAGGTGCAATGCCACGGCCTGCGCCTGGCGGAGGTGCCCATTCACTACCGCGCGGCCAGCGACAGCGTCAACAACAACGTGCTCAAGGACGCCTTCGCCAACCTCTGGCGCCTCTTTCGCGCGCGCTTCTCGCGCGCGCACGCGGTCGCCCCCCTCGAACAGGACGAAGCGGCATGACGGAGAGGGTCGCGCTCGTCGTCACCTCCATCGCCGCGCCCAACCGCGTGCTGAGCGCGCTGGCCGGAGGCTCGCGAGCGCGCGGCCGCCAGTTCGTCGTCATCGGCGACGTGCCGAGCCCCGCCGACTTTCAACTGGAGGGCTGCGACTTCTACGGCCTCGAAGCGCAGTACGAGTCGGGCTTCCGCTCCGCACGCCTCTGCCCGACCAGGCACTACGCGCGCAAGAACCTCGGCTACCTCCTCGCCGTCCGCGCGGGCGCTCGCGTCATCGTCGAGACCGACGACGACAACATCCCGCGCGAAGAGTTCTGGGGCGAGCGTCGGCGCAAAGTCTCTGTGCCTTCCCTCGAAGGCGCCGGCTGGGTCAACGTCTACCGCTACTTCACCGAAGCGAACATCTGGCCGCGGGGGTTGCCGCTCGAACGCGTGCGCGAGCGCGTGCCGGAGTTCGAGTCGCTGAAAGTTAAGGACGCCGACTGCCCCATCCAGCAGGGGCTCGCCGACGAGAACCCGGACGTGGACGCCATCTACCGCCTCGTCGAAGAGCTGCCGCAGTCTTTCCGGCGCGACCGGCGCGTGGCCCTGGGCGGAGGCTCGTGGTGCCCCTTCAACAGCCAGAACACGACGTGGTGGGCGGACGCCTTCCCGCTCCTTTATCTCCCGGCCTACTGCTCTTTCCGCATGACCGACATCTGGCGCAGCTTCGTCGCGCAGCGCATCTGTTGGGAGCAGGGCTGGGGCGTGCTCTTCCACGAGCCGACCGTCTGGCAGGAGCGCAACGAGCACAACCTTATGCGCGACTTCCGCGACGAGGTGCCGGGCTACCTACACAACGCGGCCATCTGCGCCGCGCTCGCGGGCCTCACGCTCGCGCCCGGCGTCGAGCGCCTGGGCGAGAACCTTCTGGCCTGCTACGAGAAACTTGTCGAGATGTCTCTGGTCGGTCGGGAGGAGTTGCCGCTGCTCGCGGCCTGGCTCGAAGACCTCGCCGCGGCGCGCGCCTGAACTGGGACTTATGGAGAACTTCCTTCGGGACAAAAGAATCGCGGTCACGGGGGGCGGCGGCTTCCTCGGCAGCGTGGTCGTGGGCAAGCTCCGCGAGCGCGGGTGCGTTGAGGTCTTCGTCGTCCGCAAGCGCGATTACGACTTAGTCAAAGGCTCCGACGTGGAGCGACTCTACAGGGACGCGCGCCCCGAGGTCGTCATCCACCTCGCCGCGGTCGTCGGCGGCATCGGCGCCAACCGCGAGAACCCCGGCCGCTACTTCTACGAGAACCTCATGATGGGCGTCCAACTCATCGAAGGCGCGCGCCTCAACGGCGTCGAGAAATTTGTTCAAGTCGGGACAATCTGCGCCTACCCCAAATTCACGCCCGTCCCTTTCCACGAGGACGACCTCTGGGACGGCTACCCCGAGGAGACGAACGCCCCATACGGCATCGCGAAGAAGGCGCTGCTCGTCCAGTGTCAGGCGTACCGCGACCAGTACAGCTTCAACGGCATCTATCTTCTTCCCGTTAATCTCTACGGGCCCTGCTTCTCGGGCGACACCGAGGTGCTGACGTTGGAGGGCAAGAAGAACATTAAGGAGATCAAGGTGGGCGATTTGGTCTACACCTTGAGCCCGCAGACTCACGAGTGCGAGGTCGCCACGGTCACGGCGACACAGCGCGCGGTGACGAAAGAGTTCTTCTGCTTCAAAGGGACGGGGGTCGATTTCAAAGTCACCCCCGACCACAAAATGTATTACAAGACCAGCACCGGCTTCGTAAAAAGGGAGGCACAATACTTCAGGAGGCTGGCGGGCAAGGAGTACGGGCAGATCGTCTTCGCGCACCATCGGGTCGCGACCGCCCCGAGAGTTTACTACCCGACACACATCTCACTTGAGCCTTATATCGACCCGGCTCACGTCGTCTACGGCGGCGAATCGTGTGTCAGGGATCACAGGCACGCGCACTCGAAGAAGGTGCCTTTCGTGTTCGAGCCGCGCCCATTCATGGACTTTCTCGGATGGTACATCTCGGAGGGCTCCGTCTCGACGCGGCAATTCAGTAAAGGCGGGCGGCAGAGCGCCGCCGGTCTTCCCGTGGGGCAGATTCGACTCGCGCAGAGGGCGCGCAGTAACGCGGAGAACTACGCGCGCATCGACGGGACGCTCTCCCGCTTGGCTCTGACTTACGGGAAGGACGCCTACAGCTTCTACTTCAACTCCCGCCTCTTCATCAACTTCATCAGCGCCGAGGTCGGCCTCGGCTCCCGTCAGAAGCGGATTCCGCGCTTCGTGTTCGAGCCGGGCTTCCCGCAGGAGTTGAGGCTCGCCCTCTTCGACTCGCTCATGGCCGGCGACGGGAACAAAGACGGCCGCAGGTTCACTACAAGCTCAACGGGACTGAAGGACGACTTCATCTGGCTCTGCTTTCTTCTGGGCAAGAAGGTGGGGCGCGTGAGCCGCACGTCGGAGGGCTGTTGGAGAATCGGACTCAGGCAGAGCCGCATGCACAACTCGGTCAAGTACCGCGACGGCATCACCATCGAACCGGTGGATGACGAAGAGGTGTACTGCATCTCGACCTCAAAGAACCACATCATCTTCGCGGGGCGCAACGACAGGCTCAACTGGATAGGCCAGTGTGACAATTTCGACCCGAACACTTCGCACGTCATCCCGGCGCTGATTAAGAAGTTCGTGGACGCCGAGGGGCGCGGGGAGCCCGAGGTCGTGGTGTGGGGGACGGGTACGGCGACGCGCGAGTTTCTCTACGTGGACGACGCGGCGGAGGGGATCGTGCTCGCGGCCGAAAAGTATAACGGGCGGGAGCCGGTCAACCTCGGGTCGGGGATGGAGATCAGCATCAAAGACCTCGCCGAACTGATCGCCAAAGAGACCGGCTACCGCGGCCGGCTCGTCTGGGACACTTCGAAGCCCGACGGGCAGCCGCGCCGCGCGCTCGACGTGACGCGTGCCGAGGAGCTGTTCGGGTTCCGCGCCCGCGTGGACTTCGTCGAAGGCCTGCGGCGCACTATCCAGTGGTACCGCTCGACGCTCGCCGCGAAAGAGTAGGCCGGGCGCGTGCACAGCTCCCCGCCGGCTCGACACAAATTACTCTTGCCTTATCCCGGTTTTTTCATATAATTGCCCGTCCTTTCCAAGCGTTCTACAAGCTGTACGCCGATCTCTACAGTTCGAGATTTCTCCAGCCTCGTCGGGCGGCGTTAACGGTCGCCCCGGGCCGGCCGAAAAGGCGGCCCGCAACACACGTCAGACTTTATGACGAACCCCGGACGGCACGACACCACGCTGGCGTCGCTCCTGAGCGACCGGAGGGCCGCGCTCGTCTTGACGGTAGTGGCCGCGGCGCAGATCGCGGCGGTGGCGACCGGGGTCGGGGGCTGGCCTTGCCCTATAAAGTTGGCGTTCGGCATCCCTTGCCCCGGGTGCGGGCTCACGCGCGCGACCATTTCGCTGTTGCGCGGAGACTTTGCGAAGGCGTTTGGTCTGCACGCCTTCGCGCCCGTGGTATTGCTCGGGCTTGCGGCGCTCGCCGTCGCGGCGATTCTGCCCACCGAGCGGCGCGAGGCGTTCGCGGAACTCGTCAGGCGGTTCGAGCGATGCACGAAGGCGGATTACGTCGTGCTCGCGGCGATGCTCCTGTATTGGTCGGTTCGCCTGCTGTTTATGCCGGGTGCGTTCGACCGGTGAACCTCGTAGTCAAATTCTTTTCAGGTCTGAGAAAATAGAAGGAGGATGGCGGAATGGGTATTCTAGTGCTGTTGGTCGGTTTGGCGGCGTTTGTGTGCCACATTCTTATTGTGGTTAAGATGTTCAAGAACGCAGGGGTCTTGCATGGCATCCTCGGCTTCATCTGCTTTATCTACGCCCTCATCTGGGGCTGGATGAACGCCAACAAGTACGGCATCAGGAATCTGGTGCTCGCCTATACGGCGCTGCTGATTCTCTACTTCGTCCTCGCGTTTGCCTTCGGCGGCTTCAGCTACAGCTACGGCGTCCCTGGGACGCCCGTCACCCCCTAACCCCGGGGCGCGGGGCGCACGAACACGGACGGCGGGTCGAGTCTTTCGCCGAGCCCCTGACGGCGGAGGGCTCGCCCGCCGTCTTTACGTCTCCACTAATGAAGGGCGGATTGACTATGAAGCGAGTTCTGTTGACGGCGTTGGCGTTCGTCATCCTCGGGGCGGCCGCGCCGGCTTCCGCGGCGCAGGACGCGCCCGTCGCGGGCGGCTACAGCGAGCGCCCCGTGAGCGACCCGGGCGTCGCGGCCGCGGCCGCCTTCGCCGTGAGGGAGAGGGGCAGACGCACGGGGCGGCGCGTCACGTTCTTGCAAATCAGGCGCGCCGAGACGCAGGTCGTCGCGGGGCTCAACTACCGTCTGCTTTTGAGCGTGAGGGAGAATCGCAAGGAGCGCGACGTGACCGCCGTCGTCTACCAGAACCTCCGGCAGAGGCTTTCGCTTGAGAGCTGGGAGCCCGCCGACAGTCCGGCGCCCGCGGCCGCGGGCGGCCCTCCGGCGGGCAGGGAAGTTAAAGTCTTTCTCGTCGCGCTCGACGACAAAGGGAAGCGCGGCCGCCGCATCGGCTGCGACGACAGCCTCGTCCCCGTCACGCGCACGTCGGCCGCGGCGGGCACGCCTTTGCAGGCGGCCGTCGAAGAGCTGCTGGCCGTCCCGCGCGAGTACGAGGGCGGCCTCGGCAACTACTGGGCGGGCGAGAACCTGCGCGTGCAGAGCGCGTCCGTCAGCCGCGGCGTGGCGACCATCCGCATCCGCGGGACGCTCCCCGTCGCGGGCGTCTGCGACGAGCCGCGCATCGAGGAGCAGATTAAGGCGACCGCGCGCCAGTTCCGCGGCGTCCGCACCGTCCGCGTCTTCCTCAACGGCCAGAGGCTCTCGGACGCCATCCGCTGAAGGCTCGGCCGGCCTGTCGGCGCCCGGCGCCCCGTGATATTTTAGGGGCGTGGAATCCGAACAAGCGGGCAGGGGCGCGGAGTCGAACGAAGGCAGCACGGGCGCGGCCGAAGCGCACGACGTTACCCGCGCGCAGGGCGCCTCAACCGACACGCCGCCTGTCACGGGCAAGCCGCCCGCCGGGTCTTCATCCGAAAAGCACTCCGTCCTGAAACGCTGGCTGCCGCTCGCGCTGCTCGTCTGCGGCGCGGTCGCGGCGGCCTTCGTCTATCTCAAGCACAGGCAGGCCGTCCTCGGCGGCATCAAGACCGGCGCCGAGCAGGTGAAGGAGATTCTGACCGGCGCGCCGCCGCCCGACCCATACGCCGAGGCCGTCAAGCAGGTCGAGGAAGACCGCGGCGAGCCCACGGGCCGCAAGGCCGCCGAGGTCGAAATCCCGCCGGAGCTGAAGCAGTACAGCGAGGCGCGCCGCTTCCTCGCCATCCAGGACGCGGCCGCCGCGGAGGCCGGCGTCCACCCACCGCACGACTTCTCCGAGCTGGCCGAGATGATCTCCGAAGGGCGCGAGCTGGTCGAGGTGCCGCGCCTCGGCAAGGGCTTCGTGCTCTACGGCGTGGGGCTGACGGCGACGGGCGCGCTCACGCACTACGACCTGAAGGCGAAGAAGGTCGTGCCGCTCTACGCGAACGTCGGGGAGGTCGAGGAGGCGGAGCGCGGGCTCTCCGAAGAGCGCGAGCAACTTTCGAACGGCCTGCACGAGCTGGAGGTGCGGCTCAAGGAGCTGGGCGGCAAGGAGCGCGAGGCGCGCGCGCAACTGCTGGCCGACTCGGCCGCGCGGAAGAAGGAGCTGACGGCCGTCTCGGAGAAGGAGAAGCTGCTCGCCGAATACTACGGCCAGCCCGGCGCGAAGGCGCGGGAGAAGGTCGGGGAGAAACTCTTCGCCGAGTACGCCGCGCTGGAGAGACTCGCGCGCGACTTCGGCGGGCGCTCGTACGACCTGCACGACCCGGCGGCGTCGAGGGAGTTTCAGGCGCGGATGCTCTCTTACGTGCGCCCGCCCGCGCTCGCGGTGTTGGAGGAGTTGGGCACGGCCTACGAGTCGAAGTTCGGGCGGCCGCTGCCCGTCACGTCGCTCGTGAGGACGGTGGAGTATCAGCTACTTCTGCGCGAGTCCGGCAACCCGAACGCGGGCGACTTCGCGCCGCCGCCGCACACGACGGGCTTCGCCTTCGACGTCTACTACCGCTACATGACGGCGGCCGAGCAGGAGTTCGTCATGGGCGAGATCGCCCGCCTCGAACGCGCGGGGCGCGTCGAAGCGCTCCGCGAGCTTCGAGACCACTACCACGTCTTCGCCTTCGCCGGAGGCCACCCGCCGCCGGCCGAAGCGGTCGATAAGATTCTCGGGAAGCGGACGAAGCCGGAGCAGCAGGAGAAGCAAGAGAAGCCGGAGAAGAAGGAGACGAAGCAGACGAAGCCGGCGAAGGCGGGCAAGAGGCGTTGAGTCGTTAGCGGCGGCGCGGCGTCGTCTGGCGGCCGCGGACGTGGATGAGCATCTGCGGGTAGATTCTGGCGAGGGGGAAGGTGCGGTCGGGCTCGACGCGGAACTCGGCGCCGTAGAGGACGGGCAGGCAGCGGAGGAAGAGGGCCGTGACTTCGTCCGGGGTGGTTAGGCGAGACGTGCTGATGGTCTCGGCCAGGCGGCGGCCGTCGGCGAGCGAGCGCGTCCAGCCGTTGGCCTCGTAAATCTTCGTCAGCTCTTCGAGCAGCCGCGGGTTCTCCCATTCGAGCGCGGCGCGCGCGTAGTTGAGCACCTCGGCCTGGCCGTCCTCCCTGCCGCGGAGGCGGCGGGCGGAGTCGAGGTAGTTGGTCAGGTCGATGAGTTTGTCGAAGCCCGTGCGGCGCATCTCGGGGGCGAAGACGCGGTGCTCGATGAGGCTGACGAGGTCGTTGACGTTCGACTGCTCCACGTCCTCGGCCGGCCCACGCTTCGTCCTGACCTCCGGCCCGAAGAGGAAGAGCGGGTAGCCGCGCGCGCGCAGGCGCAGGTGGAGCAGCTCGTGGCCGATGACGGCCTCGGTCAATTTCTCCCCCTTCGCCTCGAAGCTCTCGTCCACGCGGACGACGCCGACGCCCGCCCCCGTGATGTAACTGACCCCGAGGGTGTAGTCGCCGCCCGCGCCCGCCGGGTCGAGTTCGGCGAACTCCGCGTAGACCTCTTTGCCCAGCTTCCTCTCGACCTCTTCGAGCCACGACGAAACCTCCGGGCCGAGCCTGACGCCGAGCAGCCTGCCCTCCCGCCGTGGCGCGTCGCCGACCACGCGCTGCCTGCCGGAGGAGTGCGGCGCGAGGAGGCAGAGCAGCACCGGCAGGCAGAGGGCCGCCCCGAACGCTTTCATCCGGAGCGGCCCTCTCTTTGACGCGTGTGCTTCCACGCCTTTTCAGGTTCAGTTAAAGCGAGCGCTAGTTGCGTTCCGTGTCGGGCTTGGTCGTTGACTTGGCGCCGCCGCCCTTCGACTTCGACTCGTCCACGGGGAAGCCGCGCTTGCGCATGAGCGCCTCGACGCGCGGGTCACGGCCGCGGAACTGGCGGTACGCCTCGGCCGGGTCTACGGTGTTGCCGACCGAGAAGATGTACTTGCGCAGGCGCTCGGCCATCTTCTTGTCGTAAGGGCCGCCGTTCTCCATGAACGCCTCGAAGGCGTCGGCCGCGAGCACGTCCGTCCAGAGGTAGCTGTAGTAGCCGGCCGAGTACGAGTCGCTCGAAAAGACGTGGCCGAACTGCGGCGTGCGGTGGCGCATGACGAGTTCAGAAGGCATCCCCAGCTCTTCGAGGGTCTTCTTCTCGAAGGCGTCCGGGTCGATCTTCTGCGCGCCCGCGAGGTGGAGCTTCATGTCCACGAGCGCGCTGGCGAGATACTCGACCGTCGCGAAGCCCTGGTTGAAGGTCGCCGAGCGCTTGAGCTTCTCGACCATCTCCTGCGGGATGGGCTTGCCCGTCTGGTAGTGGACGGCGAAGCGCTGCAAGACCTCGGGCGTCAGGAGCCAGCGCTCCATGAGCTGCGAGGGGAACTCGACGTAGTCGCGCGCGACGGCCGTCCCGGCGAGCGTCGGGTAGGTCACGTTCGAGTTGAGGCCGTGCAGGGCGTGGCCGAACTCGTGGAACATCGTTGTCGCGTCGTCCCACGAGACGAGCACCGGCTCGCCCGGCTTGCCCTTCACGAAGTTGGCGTTGTTCGAGACGATGGTCGTCACTTCCTTGCCGTCCATCCGCTCCTGGCTGCGGTACGCGTTCATCCACGCGCCCGAGCGCTTGCCGTCGCGCGCGTACGGGTCGAAGAACCAGTAGCCGATGTGCTTGGCCGTCGTCTTGTCCGTCACCTCCCAGACCTTCACGTCCGGGTGGTAGACGGGGATGTTCGGCGCGGGCGTGAACTTGAAGTTGAACAGCTCGCCCGCGACCCAGAAGATGCCCTCGCGCAGCTTGTCGAGCTGGAGGTACGGCTTGACCTCGTTCTGGTCGAGGTCGTACTTCGCCTTGCGCACCTTCTCCATGTAGTAGCGGTAGTCCCACGGCTCGATCTTGATCTTCGCGCCCTCCTTGTCGGCGAGCGCCTGCATGTCGGCGACCTCCTCGTGGACGCGCGCGACCGCGGGCTTCCAGACGGCCTCCATCAGCTCCATCGCGCGCTCGGGCGTCTTCGCCATCGCGTTCTCGAGGCGCCAGTGGGCGTGCGTCGGGTAGCCGAGCAGCTTGGCGCGCTCGGCGCGGAGCTGAAGAATCTCCGTGATGATGGCGTTGTTGTCGTTCTTGTCGCCGTTGTCGCCGCGGTTGACGAACATGCGCCAGACCTTCTCGCGCAGGTCGCGGCGGTCGGAGTAGGTCAGGAACGGGTCAACCGACGAGCGCGTGTTGAGGATGACCCACGTGCCGGCGGGCTGCTTCTTCGAGGCGGCGGCCGCGGCGGCGGCGTCGCGCAGGGACTGCGGGAGGCCGGCCAGCTCGTCCTCGCTCTTGAGCGTGAGGAACACGTCGTTCTCGTCCGAGAGGAGGTGCTGGTTGAAGTTCGTGTAGAGGCCGGCGAGCTGCTGGTTGATTTCAGAGAGGCGCGCCTTCGACTTCGCGTCGAGCTTGGCGCCGGAGCGGACGAAGTTGGTGTAGTAGAGCCAGGCGAGCCGCTGCTGCTCGGGCGTCCACTTCTTCTTGTCGGGCGCGTTGTAGACGGCCTCGATGCGTTTGAAGAGCGCCTCGTTCTGCGTGATCTTGTCGTTGAAGGCGGCCAGGCGCGGCGCCATCTCGCGCTGGACGCTGTTGAACTCCGGCGAGTTCATCGTCGAAGACCAGACGCCGTAGACGGTCGTCACGCGGTCGAGCGTGTGGCCGGCGCGCTCCAGCGCGGCGATGGTGTTCTCGAAGGTGGGCGCCGACTTGTCGGCGGCGATCTTGTCAACCTCGGCGAGGTTCTCGGCCATCGCGGCTTCGAGCGCGGGCTTGAACTGCGAGACCTGCACGCGGTCGAAGGGCGGCGTGCCGCCGTGCGGCCCCGCCCACTCGGCGAGGAGCGGGTTATCGGCCGGCGCGGGCGCGGCGGAGGTGGTCTGCGCGGCCTGTGCCGAATCGTCGGGCGGCGCGCTCTCGGCGTTGACTTTCATAACTGCGACAGAGCCCGCGACGGCGGTCGCGAGCAGCAGCACGCGTGTGCGGGTGATGATTTTTGACATGGGTTGCGTCTCACTTTGAGGGGTTCGAAATCTCTGCGCCTTGAGGCGTCTCTTTCGGTTTCCGGGTGTCTTTGACAGCTTACCCTGTCGGAAAAGGGCGGGCAAACCCCGGCGCCCCGAAAATCTCGGGCGCCGTCCGGCGAAATGGTTTTTTATCGTTCCGGGCGAGACGGATGCTTCACAAAGGGCGGCCGTTGCTGCTAACTTGGGGCCACTTCGTCTCCAAACAGTTGATATGAGCGGGAAACGTTACGACGCGGTCGTGGTCGGCGCGGGGCCGAACGGCCTGAGCGCGGGGATCGAGCTGGCGCGGCGCGGGCTCTCGGTCTGCGTCCTCGAAGCGAAGTCGGACATCGGCGGCGGCGCGCGCACGCTTGAGCTGACGGCGCCGGGCTTTTGGAGCGACGTGTGCTCGGCCATCCACCCGGTCGGCGTCGTCTCGCCCTTCTTCAAGACGCTGCCGCTTGAGAAGTGGGGCGTCGAGTGGGTCTACCCGGAGGTCGCGCTTGCGCACCCGTTCGACGACGGCGACGCGGCGCTGCTCCTCAAGTCTTTAGAGGCGACGGGCGCGACGCTCGGCGGCGACGCGCGCGCGTATGAGAAGTTGATGCGCCCCTTCGTCGCGCGCGCCGACGACTTCTTCGAAGAGACTTTGCAGCCCGTCCGCATTCCTTCCCATCCGTTCTTCATGCTCCGCTTCGCGCTCACGGGGCTGCGCTCGTGCAAGGGGCTGGCCTTCGGCAAGTTCAAAGGGAGGAAGGCGCGCGCTCTCTTCGCCGGCTGCTGCGCGCACTCGGTGCTGCCTTTGGAGAAGAAGGGCACGGCCTCTTTCGGGATGGTGCTCGCGCTCGCGGCGCACGCCATCAACTGGCCGTGCGTGCGCGGCGGCTCGATCAAAATCATCGAGGCGCTGGCCGAATGTCTGAAGAGTCACGGCGGCGAGATACGCCTCAACCACCCCGTACGCTCCATGCGCGACCTGCCCGAGTCGCGCGCCGTGCTCTTCGACCTCACGCCGCGACAAGTCGTAGAGATAGCGGGCGGCGAGCTGCCGGACGGCTACCGGAAGCGGCTCTCAAAGTTCAGGTACGGCCCCGGCGTCTTCAAGATCGACTGGGCGCTCGACGGCCCAATCCCCTGGAAGGCCGAAGGCTGCCGGCGCGCGGCGACCGTCCACCTCGGCCCGACCATCGAGGAGATTGCGGAGGCCGAGGCCGCGGTCTGGAAAGGCATACACCCCGAGCGCCCCTTCGTCCTTATCGCGCAGCAGAGCTTATTTGACGAGACGCGCGCGCCCGCGGGCAAGCAGACGGGCTGGGCCTACTGCCACGTCCCGCACGGCTCGGACGTGGACATGACCGAGAGAATCGAGGCGCAGATCGAGCGCTTCGCCCCCGGCTTCCGCGATTTGATTATCGCGCGGCACACCATCAACTCCGTCCAGCTCGAACAGCACAACCCGAACATGATCGGCGGCGACATCGGCGGCGGCGCCAACGACCTCCGACAGTTCCTCGCCCGCCCCATCCCGCGCTACGACCCCTACTCGACGCCCAACCGCCGCCTCTACCTCTGCTCCAGCTCCACGCCCCCCGGCGGCGGCGTCCACGGCATGTGCGGCCACTGGGCCGCGAAGTCCGCGCTGCGGCGCGTCTTCGGTGTTAAGGATTAATATGTGGGCGCGATGTGTGGAGACCAGGCTTCACGCACATAACAACCGACTACATCTGAGGAACACCTCCACCGCATAGCCCCGACTCAACGCGAAAGGGACTGACGATGGCAACGAAGAAATCTTTAAGGCGGGAGCAATCCATCGAACACTTCACTGACCTCATCTGTTGCATTAGTTATAGCCATGAAGACGGCGAATACTATGCTAGGGAACTTGCCCATATCTTAATCAAGCATGGGCTGCGCATTATACTCGGCTCCGGTAATGTGGCTCAGGACTCAACCTTTGCAGATAGGTTACGAAATGAGCTTCGGCGGGCCGACCTATTAATTCACTTAGGAACTCCGGATGCGCTCGAATCGAGCTACCTTCGGGCAGAACTTGATTATTTTCGTAAAGTCAGGGCGGACACGTTTATTCAAATCATCTTCAAGTACATGAACTCGTACGCAGACGTGCCCGACTTGTCGAATGCCGATATTTGGTTGGTGGAAGATGAAACAGCTATTAATACTGGCCCGAGCGAAAGTGTTGTGGGAAAGTTGTTGGTAGAAATCGCACGTCTCGAAGTCACACATATCAAACGCCGTGTTGCTCCTCCAGACATTTCGACGGAACCGACGCCGCCACGACAGGAAGAGAAGCGGCCGCTGAACGAGGGCAAGCTGATTCTCGTCGGGAGGGGCGAGGTCGGGAAGACTTCGCTCGTGAGGAGGCTCGTAGAGGATGAGTTTCGGGGGGACGAGTCGAAGACTCAGGGCATCAACATCTCTACGTGGCCGGTCGAATGCCCGTCGGGAAAGTATCGGTTGAATATCTGGGACTTCGGCGGGCAGGAGATTATGCACGCCACGCATCAGTTCTTCCTGACGGAGCGCAGTCTTTATCTCTTAGTGCTTAACGGGCGCGAGGGAGGGGAGGACGCCGACGCCGAGTACTGGCTCAAACACATCGAGAGCTTCGGCGCGAACTCCCCGGTCATCGTCGTCCAGAACAAGACGGGGCAGCACCCATTCGAACTGAACTACCGCGGGCTGCAAGCGAAGTATCCGCAGATTCGTGCCTTCGTGAAGACCGACTGCAAGGACGGCACGGGCATCGATGAACTCCACGCCGCCATCCGCGAGGCGGTCGAGGGAATGCCGGAGACGCGCATCCTGTTTCCGGCCGACTGGTTCGCCGTCAAAGAGCGGTTGGAAGCCACGAAAGACGAGTACCTGAGCTACGAGAAGTTCCGCGGGCTGTGCGCGGAGGAGGGAATCGAGGAGGAGTCCGACCGGGAGACTCTGCGCTGGGTGCTGCACTGCCTCGGCATCGCGCTCAACTACAGCGACGATTCGAGACTGCGCGAGACGAGCGTGCTCAAACCGGAATGGGTGACGCAGGGAATCTACAGCCTCCTCAACGCGAAGAAGATTGCGGAGCGACAGGGCGAACTGCACCTCGACGACCTGCGGCAACTCCTGCCCGCGCGCCGCTACCCCCCGGACAAACACCTCTTCCTCTTAGAGCTGATGCGCAAGTTCAGTCTGTGCTTCGCCTTCCCCGACGAAGAGAAGCGTTACCTGATTCCCGAGCTGCTGGGGAAGGAGGAGCCGGAAGAGACGGCCGCGTTCCCGCCGGGCGAGTGCCTGAATTTCGAATACCACTACGGGGTTCTGCCGGAGGGACTCATCCCGCGCTTCGTCGTCCGCTCGCACACGTTGAGCCGCGGCCAGGAGCGCTGGCGCACGGGCGCGATTCTCGCCTACGAAGACTGCAAGGCGCTGGTGAAGGCCGAGCCCGCCGAGCGCCGCGTCATCGTGCGCATCAAAGACGGTAACGCGGGGGCGCGGCGGAGCCTGCTGGCAATCATCCGTTACGACTTCGACCGGATAAACGCTGAGTTCAAAGACCGCCTGGACGCGCAGCCCAAAGTCCCTTTAAAGGACTTCCCCGAGTTCGCGGTTGACTACAAAAAACTGGTCGCCTTCGAGAGGCAGGGAGTCCCGCAGTTCCCCGAGTTCATCGGCGACCGCGTCGTCACGGTGCACGTCGCCGAACTCCTGAACGGGGTAGACCTGGAGAAGCAGCGGTCGGTGTCGCTGGAGACTTTTACGCAGGCGAAGGCGGTCTTCTTCAGCTACTCGCACAAGGACGAATGGCTCCGCGACGAGCTTGAAATTCATCTCAAGCTGTTACAGCGTCAGGGCATTATTTCGACCTGGCACGACCGGAAGCTACTCCCCGGCAGCGAGTGGGATCACGAAATTGACGGCCACCTCGAAAGGGCCAAAATCATTCTCCTGCTCGTCAGTGCGGACTTCCTCGCGTCGGATTACTGCTGGGACAAGGAGGTGAGGCGGGCCGTCGAGCGTCACGAGGCGGGGGAGGCGACGGTCGTCCCTATCCTGTTGAGGTCATGCGACTGGAAGGGCGCGCCGTTCGAAAGGATACAAGGTCTCCCGAAAGACATGACGCCCGTGACCGCTTCTCAGGATCGTGACGCCGCGTGGACAGCAATCGCGACGAGCATTCGGGCGGTGGCCGA
>Ga0213876_10000320_pt1 | contig 42027 bp, 41 predicted proteins | sample BarmaccomBMRX_R9_FD_160113 | JGI IMG/M metagenome (GOLD analysis project Ga0213876, IMG submission 160113) | Root-associated microbial communities from Barbacenia macrantha in rupestrian grasslands, the National Park of Serra do Cipo, Brazil - RX_R9 | ecosystem: Host-associated > Plants > Roots...
AGGAACTCCGGCAGCAGAATCCCCTGGCGGCGATCCTCACCCTCGACAAAGCGCTTCATCGACCACCCCCCGGATGCGTCGATGACGAACCCTAAGCTGCGTCGGCGTTTTCACACAGCCTCCACCCTACGCGGCCTTTCCTAACGTCCGCTGCCGGGCCGACGTCCGACGCCAACCAGCACAAGGGCGCAGGTGATCCTTCCCTCAGCCGGCCGCGTCTTCGCGCGCGTTGCGCCGCTGATCAGGCGGTTCGGCCTTAACCCCCGTGAACGCCCACTGAATGGTGAGGCTTAAGGCCGTTCAGGCGGGGGCGGGCATGCTTCCTTTCAGCGTTGCAACGACGCCTGCAAGGGAGACCCGAAATGCTGAAGCCGCTTCTCGCCGCCGCCAGCCTCGCCGCCGTAGCGCTGCCGTTCGCCGCGTCCGCCCAGCCCTGGGGCGGCGGCGACTACAACCGCGCCGCCTGGGACTATGGCCATTACCGCGCCTTCGCCGGCTATCCGCAGTTCCGCGACGAGAAGGCGCACATCCGCGCCGAGATCCGCGAGGGCGTGGAGGAGGGCTGGCTGGACGATGACCAAGCCGCCGATCTCTATCGCCGCATCCAGTGGGTGCAGCGCCGCGAGATGCGGGAGTTCGCAGAGCACGGCTGGTCGCTGCCCGACTGGGATCAGCAGCAGATCAAGGCCAGTCTCGACCAGGTCGACCGGTCGGTCGACCAGGCGCGCGACGGGGGCGGCGACGAGCGCTGATCGTAGCTGGCGGCGCCCCTTCGTCGGGCGCGTCTTTCGCGGGCGCCCGCGGGGCGATAGCATCGCCGCCAGGCCCGACGACCGGGAGGGAGCGGCATGCTGCGTGGATTCATTCTCGGCGTCATCGTGACGGTGGCGGTGGCCGCCCTCGGCGGTTTTCTGGCGCTGAAGTCGGGCCTGGTTCCGGCCAACGCCGACGGCCGGCCCGGCGGCCTGGAGCTCTGGGCGGCCGACACCTCGCTCAGCGCGACGCTGACGCGCGAGGCGCCGAAGGGCGCCAACCCGGTGGCGCTCACCGACGCCAACCTCACGCAGGCGGTGGCGGTCTACGGCCAGCACTGCGCCATCTGCCATGGCGATGCGCGCGGCGAGGGCTCGGCTTCGCCGGTGGCCAAGGGCGAGTATCCCCGGCCGCCGCAGTTCGGAACCGACGGGGTCGAGGACGATCCCGAGGGCTACTCGTTCTGGAAGATCAAGCACGGCATCCGCCTCACCGGGATGCCTTCCTGGGCGTCGGCGCTCAGCGATCAGCAGATCTGGAGCCTCGCGCTGCTGCTCAAGCACATGGACAAGCTCCCCCCCGGCGCGCAGCAGGCCTGGCAGCGCCTGCGAAACTAGTGTCCCGATTCCGAAGTTCGCTAGCGCGAGCGGCATCTCCCGTCGAACTTCGGAATCGATAAGGACACTAGCCAAGTATAAGTTTTAGTGTGGTTTACGGATCAGAAGTTCGCCACAGCGCCCGCCGCGACAACGGGGCGAACTTCTGATCCACCACACTAGCGCGCAGGACGGGCCGGCCGTCGCCGCTGCGCGTCGAGCCCTCCCGAGCGCGCTTCGCGATGGGGGAGCGGCGTGTATAGTCCGCGCCCATGACATCGCCCTACTGCGCGGACGAGCGGCTCAAATCCTGGCTCGCGTCGGGTGAGCCGGTGGGCTGCCACTGGCTCTCCCTGGGCGCGCCCGTCCTGGCGGAAATGGCGGCGGATGCGGGGGCCCAGACGATCGTCATCGACATGCAGCACGGGCGCTGGGACCGCGAGGGCCTGGAGAACGCCATCGCCGCCATCCGCGGCCGGGCGCCGCCGCTGGTGCGCACCGCCGACGCCTCCGACTTCGCCATCGGCCAGGCGCTCGACGCCGGCGCGCACGGGGTGATCGTTCCCATGGTGAACAGCGCGGCCGAGGCGGCCCAGGTGGTGGCCGCGGCGCACTATCCGCCGCTCGGGCGCCGCTCCGGCGGTGGCGTGCGGCCGATGACGGGGTTCCGCGCCTACCGGGAGTCCATGGACCGTCACATGGTGGCGGCGGTGATGATCGAGACGCTGGGCGCCCTGGAAGCGGTGGAGGCGATCGCCGCCACCGAGCGGCTCGGCATGGTCTTCGTGGGCCCCCACGACCTTTCCCTCGCCCTGGGAGCGGCGCCGGATTCGGCCGAGTTCGAGGCGGCGCTGCAGCGGGTGCTGGCCGCCTGCAAGAACGCCGGGACGCGCGCCGGCATCTACACCGCCACCCCCGCCCAGGCTTCGGCCCGCGCCGCCCAGGGCTTCCGCTTCGTGGTCGCCGCCAGCGACCAGCATCTCAACGGCGCCGAGGCGAGGTCGGTCTGGGCCCGGTTCCGCGCGATCGGCGCGGCCTGAACCACGAAGACGGATCCTGGTCCTTTAGGGAATCTAACGACAGCGCCAGCTAAAACCTATTGAACCTATCGAATATAGGTGTTTTTGACCCCCATCCGTCAGGAGGGGAACATGAACACGCAGCTCTTCGCCCGATCCGGGCTCGCCGTCCTATTTCTCGCCGCCGCCGGCGGGGCCGCGTTCGCCCAACCCGACCAGGCCGTCGGCGCCCAGGCCGTCCCCGATGCGCGCGAAGCCCGGATCAACCAACTGGAGGCTCAGGTGCGCCAGCTGTCCGGCATGGTGAGCGAGCTCAGCGCCGAGATCACCGACCTGAAGCGGGGGCAGGTCGCCCAGACCGAGAACATCCAGACCATCCAGGACCGCAAGCCCGCCTTCCTCGCCAGCCTCGCCGCCGGCAAGCCCTCGATCGCCAGTTCCGACGGCAAGTTCAGCGTCAACTTCCACGGGATCATGCAGCTCGACACGGCCGCCTATTTCCAGCGCGGGCCGGGCCCGGTGGGGACCGACTGGCGCCGCGACGGGCCGGCGCTGGGGGCCAGCGCCTCCAACGTCGACGCGGTCCACGCACGCAACCTGAAGGACGGCGACGTCTTCCGCCGAGCCCGGATCGGCATCGACGGGACCGCCTTCGGCGACTGGGACTACCGCTTCATCTTCGACTTCGGAGGCGCGGGGGTCGAGAACGCCGGGCAGGTGTACGAGACCTGGGTCCAGTACTCCGGCCTGAAGCCGCTGCACTTCCGGGTGGGGGCCTTCTCGCCCTCGATCGGGATGGAGGACCAGGCCTCCACCAACTCCATGCCGTTCATCGAGCGGTCGGCCTCCTCGGACATCGCCCGCGGCCTGGCCGCCGGCGACACCCGCACCGCCGCCGAGATCTTCGCGGGCGGCGACCACTGGCTGATCTCGGGCGCCGTCACCGGCAAGACCATCGGGGTGGTGAGCACCGGGGTGATCCCCTCCACCCTCGGCGCCACGGCCGGGATCGGGACCGCCCAGACCTTCGGCGATCAGCTTGGGTTCGTCGGCAGGTTCGCTGGCACGCCCTTCCACGGCCGCGACTGGCTGGTGCACGTGGGCGTCCACGGCAGCTACGTCATCCATCCGGCGGCGGTGGTCGGGCCGCCCAACAATGCCCCGCTCCCCACCGCCCTCAACAACCAGGTGATCGCCTTCAACTCGACGCCGGAGATCCGGGTGGATGCCACCCGGTTCATCAACACCGGCTCCATCAACGCCCGCCACGCCAGCACCCTCGGGGCCGAGTTCGCGGTCCAGAAGGGGCCCCTCATCGCCCAGGCCGAATACGAGGATTTCCACGTCACCAGGTCCGACGGCACCCCCGCCGCCCCCCTGGCCGACCCGTCCTTCCACGGCTTCTACGTGGAGGGGCTCTGGATGCTCACCGGCGAGCAGCGCAAGTACAACCCGACCACCGCCGCCTTCGACGCCCCGCCCGTGGCCCATCCGTTCAGCCTGACGGGCGGGGGCCTGGGCGCCTGGGAGCTCGGCTTCCGCTACTCGGACATGAACCTCAACTACCGGCCGGGCCTCGCCGGGAGCTTCCAGACCGGGTCGGGCATCCGCGGCGGCGACGAGCAGAACTTCAACGTCAGCCTCAGCTGGTACCCGGTCCCGATCGTCCGGTTCCTGCTGGACTATCAGCACGTTATCGTCGACCGGCTCTCGCCGGCGGCCAACGCCGCGGGGAACGCCACCTGGCTGCTGCCCGCCCCCGGCCTCCAGATCGGCCAGCATTTCGATGTGCTGGCGGTGCGCTCCCAGGTCGCCTTCTGAGCCCACCTTGTCTTTTGCGGCTCAAGGCCTTATTTCGCCGCCATCACACACGCAGGCGTTCGGCGACGCGCGGGCCTGACACCCGCGCGTTTCCGTTCCGGGCCCCTCCGGGGGTTTTGGCCTGCGGAGGCGCACCGGAAGAAGGAGATCTGAATGGCGCTTCCCGAGTTTTCCATGCGTCAGCTGCTCGAAGCTGGCGCCCACTTCGGCCACCAGACCCACCGCTGGAACCCGAAGATGGAGCGGTACATCTTCGGCGCCCGCTCGAACATCCACATCATCGACCTCTCCCAGACGATGCCGCTGCTGCACCAGGCCCTGGTCAAGGTGCGCGAGGTGGCGGCCTCGGGGGGGCGGGTCCTCTTCGTGGGCACCAAGCGCCAGGCCTCCGAGCCGGTGGCCACGGCCGCCGAGCGCTGCGCCCAGTACTACGTGAACCACCGCTGGCTGGGCGGCACCCTCACCAACTGGCGGACCATCTCCCAGTCCATCGCCCGGCTCCGGGAGCTGGAGGGGGTGGTGGAGAGCCCGGAAGCCTCGGGCCGGACCAAGAAGGAGCTGCTGCAGCTCACCCGCGAGCGCGACAAGCTCGAGCTCTCCTTGGGCGGCATCAAGGACATGGGCGGCATTCCCGACCTGATGTTCGTGATCGATACCAACAAGGAGGCGATCGCCATCCAGGAGGCGCGCAAGCTGAACATCCCGGTGGTCGCCATCCTCGACACCAACTGCGACCCTCAAGGGATCACCTTCCCGATCCCCGGCAACGACGACGCGGCCCGGGCCATTCAGCTCTACTGCGACCTGGTGGCCGACGCGGTGCTGGACGGCCTCACCGAGGGCCAGGCGGCGATCGGGGTGGACATCGGGGCGGCGGTCGCGCCGAGCGAGCCCGCCCTGCGCAAGAGCGCCGCCGCCCAGCCGGAACCGGCCGCCGAGAGCGAGCCGGCCGGCCCGGCGGTCTCCGAGGCCGAGATGAGCGGGGCGGCGGCCGAGCCCGAGGGCGAGACCGCGTCGGAAGGCTAAGCTTGGCGGGCCGCTGGCCCGCGTGACACTCTGATCGGAGGCGAGACCATGGCCGACATCACGGCATCCATGGTGAAGGACCTGCGCGAAGCGACCGGCGCAGGGATGATGGACTGCAAGAAGGCGCTGGAGGAGACCGGCGGCGACATGGACGCCGCCGCCGACAAGCTGCGCGTCAAGGGCCTGGCCAAGGCGGCCAAGAAGGCCGACCGGGTGGCCTCCGAAGGGGCGGTCGCGGTGGCCGTCCGCGACGAAGGGGCCGGCATGACCGGCGCGGTCATCGAGCTCAACGCCGAGACCGACTTCGTGGCCCGCAACGACAGCTTCCAGGCCGCCGCGCGCAAGATCGCCAGGGCGGCGCTGGACGTGGCCGGCGACGTGGAGGCCCTGCGGGGCGCCAAGACCGAGGGCGGCGAGAGCGTGGGCGACCTCGTCACCGGCCTCGTCGCCACCATCGGCGAGAACATGCTGCTGCGCCGCTCGGGCCGGCTCGCCGTCAGCCAAGGCGTGGTCGGCTGGTACGTCCACCCCACCGGCGATCTCGGCCGGATCGGGGTCATCGTCGCCATCGAGGGGGGCGGGGACAAGGCGGCGCTGGCCGAGGTCGGACGCAAGGTCGCCATGCACATCTCGCACGCCAATCCGCTGTCGCTGACCGCCGAGTCCCTGGACCCGGCGGCGGTGGAGCGCGAGCGCGCCATCTTCCGCGAGCAGGCGCTGGCCTCCGGCAAGCCCCCGCAGGTGGTCGACAAGATGATCGAAGGGCGGATCCGCAAGTTCTACGAGGAGGTGGTGCTTCTGAAGCAGCCCTTCATCATGAACCAGGACCAGACCATCGAGCAGCTGCTGGCCGAGACCTCCAAGGCCCAGGGCTCGCCGGCGAAGATCACCGGCTTCCTGCGGCTGGCGCTGGGCGAGGGCGTCGACAAGAAGACCGACGACTTCGCCGCCGAGGTGGCTGCCCTCAGCGGGGCGAGCTGAGCGCCCGACGCTCGGAGCGGCCGCGCTTCGCTCTCCCTCCCCAGGCGGGGAAGGTAGGATTATGGTGCGGCCGCGAGTCGAGGAGAAACGCGCGGATGCCTGACGCCCAGCCGTCCTATCGCCGGATCCTGCTGAAGGTCTCCGGCGAGGTGTTGATGGGCGACCAGGGCTTCGGGATCGATCTGGCGACGCTCGACACCGTGGCCTCCGACATCGCCGAGGTGGTCCGCGCCGGCGTGCAGCTGTGCCTGGTGATCGGCGGCGGCAACATCTTCCGTGGCGTCTCCATGGCCGGCAAGGGCATGGAGCGGGCCAGCGCCGACTACATGGGCATGCTGGCCACGGTGATGAACGCCCTGGCCCTGCAGGCGGCGCTGGAGAAGCAGGGGGTCCAGACCCGGGTCCAGTCGGCGATCCCCATGGAGGCCATCTGCGAGCCCTACATCCGCCGCCGGGCGCTCAGGCACCTGGAGAAGGGCAGGGTGGTGATCTTCGCCGCCGGCCTCGGCGCGCCCTTCTTCACCACCGACACCCCCGCCGCGCTCAGGGCTGCGGAGATGGGCTGCGACGCGCTGCTGAAGGGCACCAGCGTCGACGGGGTCTACACCGCCGACCCCAAGAAGGAGCCCGGCGCCCAGCGCTACGAGCGGCTCAGCTACTTCGAGGTCCTGGCCCAGGACCTGCGGGTGATGGACGCCTCCGCCATCGCCCTGATGCGCGACAACGCCATTCCCATCGTGGTCTTCTCCATCCGCGAACGCGGCAACCTGCTGCGCGTCCTGCGCGGCGAGGGGATCCACACGACCATCACCGAGACCAGAATAGCGGTCTAGAAGAGCGAGGCTGAACATGGCCCAGGCCGAAAAGCCCAACATGGCGAGAATCCGGGAGCGCATGGACAAGGCCGTCGGCGCCCTGAAGGACGAGTTCACCACCCTGCGCACCGGCCGGGCCAACGCCGGCCTCCTGGACCAGGTGACGGTGGACGCCTACGGCGCCCACATGCCGATCAACCAGGTGGGGGCGGTCAGCGTGCCCGATGCGCGCATGCTCACCGTGAGCGTCTGGGACAAGGGCCTGGTGGTCTCGGTGGAGAAGGCGATCCGCAACGCCGGCCTGGGCCTGAACCCCGTGGTCGAGGGCCAGAACCTGCGGATTCCGATCCCCCCGCTCACCGAGGAGCGCCGCCGGGACCTGGCCAAGCTCGCGGGGCGCTACGCCGAGCAGCAGCGGGTGGCGGTCCGCAACGTCCGCCGCGACGCCATGGACGATCTGAAGAAGGCCGAGAAGGACGGCGTCATCAGCAAGGACGAGCACAAGCGCCTGGAGGGCGACGTGCAGAAGATGACCGACGAGGCGATCCACCGGGTCGACGAGGCCTTGAAAACCAAGGAGCATGAGATCATGCAGGTGTGAGCTCCGCGCGAAGCTCCGCAAAGAGGCCACCGCATGTCCCGCTCCACCGGCGCCAGCCAGCGCGCGTTGCGGCCCGTTGCCCCGGGCGATCGCGGCAGGCTGCACGTGGCGATCATCATGGACGGCAACGGGCGCTGGGCGAAGCGCCGCGGCCTCCCGCGCGCCTTCGGCCACCGCGAGGGCGTGGCGGCGCTGCGCCGGACCGTGGAGGCGGCCCCCGACTTCGGCATCGAGCGGCTGACGGTGTTCGGCTTCTCCACCGAGAACTGGCGCCGGCCGCCGCCGGAAGTCTCCGAGCTCATGAGCCTGATGAAGGCCTACTTCCACTCGGACCTGGGGCGCCTCGCCCGGGGCGGGGTGAGGATCCGCATCCTGGGCCGGCGCGAGGGGCTGGAGCCCGAGATCCTGAAGATCGTCGAGGAAGCCGAGCGGCGGACGGCCAGCAACGACCGCTTCCATCTCCAGGTCGCCTTCAACTACGGCGGCCGGGCCGACATCGTGGACGCCGCCCGGGCCTTCGCCCAGCAGGTGGCCGACGGGCGCGCCGCGCCGGACGACCTGGACGAGGCCCTGTTCGAGCGGGGCCTTTCCACGGCCCCGGCCAGCGCCCCCGACCTGATCATCCGCACCAGCGGCGAGCGCCGGCTGTCGAACTTCCTGCTGTGGGAGTGCGCCTATTCCGAGCTGGTCTTCCAGGACGTGCTCTGGCCGGACTACGGTCCCGAAGCCCTGAAGGCCGCGGTCGCGGACTTCCACGGCCGGGAGCGGCGGTTCGGCGGCGCGGTAGTCGATGACGTCCTTGCCACTGGCTAGGCGGTACGACTGGAGCAACCTCGCTCTGCGGGTCGTCTCGGCGGTCGTGCTCGCCCCGGCCGCCCTGTGGCTCGTGTGGCTCGACTGGCGCGACCACCTGCTCTTCCTGCTGATGATCGCCGCCGCGGTCGCCCTGCTGTCCATCGAATGGGCGGTCATGGTGGCGCCCAAGGCGCCCACCCGGGTGGCGGTGACGGCGACCGTGGGGGTGCTGGCCGCGGTGCTGCTCACCTACGACGGCTTCGTCTGGCCCGCCGTCGCGACGATCGCCCTCTGCGCCCTCGCCGCCGCAGCGGTGTCGCGCAAGGCGGCCTCGAAGGCGATGGATGCGGCCTATGGGGTGCTCTACATCGGGCCGGCGTGCGTCGCCATCGTCTGGCTGCGCGACACCCAGCAGGGCGCCGGCTGGACGGTGATGCTGCTGGCCACCACCTGGGCCGCCGACATTGCGGCATTTGTGATCGGTAACGCCTTGAAAGGGCCAAAACTTTGGCCTCGGCTCTCACCCAAGAAGACCTGGTCGGGCTTCTTCGGCGGGCTGGTGGGTGCGGTCCTGACGGCTCTGGTGATCGTCAAGTGGCTGATGCACCTGTCCCTCGCGGGCGCGGCGCTGATAGGTTTCGCCGGTGGACTGGCGACAATGATGGGCGATCTCTGGGAATCGATGTTGAAACGCAGGTTCGGTGTTAAGGACTCCGGCGACCTCATTCCGGGTCACGGGGGGCTGCTGGATCGGGTGGACGGCTTGATATTCGCGACCATCGTCTTCGCCGCCGCCCGCCTGATCGTCCATTGGGGGTGGGCTCACTGATGTCTGTGCGGTCAATCACGGTGCTGGGCTCGACGGGTTCGATCGGCCTTTCCACCCTAGATCTCCTGGACCAGGCGGGGGCCGAGGTCGAGGTGCTGGCTCTCACGGCCGGGCGCAACGTGGAGCGGCTCGCCGAACAGGCCTTGCGCTGGCGTCCACGGGTGGCGGTGATCGAGGACGAGAGTCTGCTGCCGGAGCTGCGCGAGCGCCTGAACGGCTCCAACATCGGCGCCGCCGGCGGCCCCTCGGCCATCGAGGAGGCGGGCGCGCTCGGGGCCGACTGGGTGATGTCGGCGATCGTCGGGTCGGCGGGGCTGGCCCCCACGCTGGCGGCGGCCCGAGTGGGCTCGACCATTGCGCTGGCCAACAAGGAGAGCCTCATCTGCGCCGGCCCGGCCCTGCTCGCCGCCGCCAAGGCCGCCGGCGGCGGGGTGATCCCGGTGGACTCCGAGCATTCGGCGATCTTCCAGGTGCTGCAGCCCGACGCTCCGGAGCGGGTCCTGCGGCTGATCCTCACCGCCTCGGGCGGACCCTTCCGGACCTGGAGTCGCGACGAGATGGCGCGGGCCACTCCCGAGCAGGCCGTCGCCCATCCCAACTGGAGCATGGGGGCGAAGATCTCGGTCGATTCCGCCCAGATGATGAACAAGGGCCTCGAGATGATCGAGGCGGCCTATCTCTTCTCCATGCCGCCGAACCGGATCGACGTGCTGATCCACCCCCAGTCGGTGGTGCACAGCCTCGTGGAGTACACCGACGGCTCGACGCTCGCCCAACTCGGCCCGCCGGACATGCGCACCCCGATCGCCTGCGCCTGGTCGTGGCCGCAGCGGATCAGCTGGCCCGCGCCCAAGCTCGACCTCGCCGCCATCGGCAAGCTGACCTTCGAGGCGCCCGACGAGATCCGGTTTCCGGCCCTGGCCATCGCGCGCCAGGCCCTGTCGGCGGGTGGCGGCGCGCCGGCGGCGATGAACGCGGCCAACGAGATCGGGGTCGCGGCCTTTCTCGACCGCAAGATCGGCTTTCTCGACATCGCCGCGATCGTCTCGGACACCCTGGAAGCGCTTGACAGAGCGGGCGATCTTGCGGCCGAAGAAGACGCCGATCCGCTGGAGTGGGCGATGACGATCGACGCCGGCGCCCGGCGCGCCGCCGCCCAAGTCCTGTCGCGATTTGCGATCAAAGGCTGAAGGTCCCGAGAAGGAGCAAACCTCCCGCCATGCTTGGCTTCCTGACGACGGCGGCGTTCTACGTCGTCCCGTTTCTTGTGATCATCACGGTCATCGTCACCGTCCATGAGCTGGGGCACTTCCTGACCGCCCGGGCCTTCGGCGTGGCGGTGGACCGTTTCTCGGTGGGGTTCGGACGGGCCCTGGCGTCGTTCAAGGACCGCTGGGGCGTCGAGTGGCGGATCGCCTGGCTGCCGCTCGGCGGCTACGTGAAATTCGCCGGCGACGAGAATGTCGCCAGCGTCCCCGACGACGAGGACCTGGAAGGCCTGCGGCGGCGAATCGTCGCCAGGGAAGGGGTAGGCGCCGAGCGGCGCTACTTCTACTTCAAGCCGCTGTGGCAGCGCGCCCTGGTCGTGGCCGCCGGCCCGATCGCCAACTTCCTGCTGGCGATCGCGCTCTTCTCGCTGTTCTTCGGGGCGTTCGGCGAGGCCGTCGCTCCCACCCGGATCGGCCTCGTGGTCCCCGGCGAGGCGGCCGCGCGCGCCGGGCTGCAGCCGGGCGACCTGATGACCGCGGCGGACGGGCGCGAGCTCTCCACCTTCGACGACCTGCGCCTCTACGTTCAGGACCGGGCCGGCGCGCCGATCCGTCTCACCGTGAGGAGGGGCGCGCAGACCTTGGAGGTGGCGGTGACGCCGGGCGAGCGCTCGGTGCCTGATCCGCTCGGGGGGACGATGAGGATCGGCTACCTCGGCCTTGCGCCGCAGAGCGTCGCCCTGCGTCACTACGGCCCGATCGCCGCGGTCGGCCGGGGCGCGCGCGAGACCTGGAGCGTCGTCGAGGCCACCGGCCACTACCTGCGCCGGCTGGCGGAAGGCAAGGCGAGCTGGCAGTTCGGCGGGGTCATCGGCGGCGCGCACGCGGCCGGCGCGGTGACCATGCAGGCGGTGCACGCGTCAAAGGCCGAGCACGTCAACCTGGCCCTCGCGCTCGTCGCCGAGTATTCCACCTTGGGGGCTCTCCTTTCGGTGAGTCTCGGGCTTCTCAACCTGCTGCCGATCCCGGTGCTGGATGGCGGCCACCTGTTGTTCTACGCCTATGAATCGGTCGCACGCCGGCCGATAACCGCCAGGGTCCAGGCGGCCGGATACAGGCTTGGGCTTGCGTTGTTGGTCGGTTTGATGTTGTTCACCACGTGGCATGACCTGCAGCGGCTGCAGGTGTTCCACCTTCTGGGCGCCCTGTTCTCGTAAAACCAGAGTCACCGGGGAGTGATGACGCAACCGATGACAAGCTCCCGCAGCCGCTGCGCTGCGTTACTCTCTGGCGTGGCCCTCGTCTTCAGCGCCGTTCTGATCGCGGCCCCGGACCCGGCGACGGCTCAGGCCCAGCAGTCCGGCCTGGTCGCGCAGGTCGTCGTCCAGGGCAACGAACGGATCGAGACCGAGACCATCCTCTCCTACCTGCCGATCCAGGTGGGCGACACCGTGGATGCGGCCAAGCTCGACCTGGCCTTGAAGGCGCTCACCCGCACCGATCTCTTCTCCGACGTGAAGATCGTGCTCCAGGGCCAGACGCTGCTGGTCCAGGTGGTGGAGAACCCGATCATCAACCAGGTCCTGTTCGAGGGGAACTCGAGCATCAAGGAGGACAAGCTCAAGGACGAGGTCCAGGTCCGTCCGCGCGGCATCTTCACCAAGGCGCGGGTGCAGGCGGACGTGGCGCGGATCGTCGAGCTCTACCGGCGGGCGGGGCGCATCTCGGCCACCGTGACGCCGAAGGTGGTGAACCTTCCCCAGCGGCGGGTCGACCTCATCTTCGAGATCAACGAAGGCCCCAAGAGCGGCATCCTGAGGATCGACTTCCTGGGGGCGAACCAGTTCTCGCCCAACGATCTGCGCGGGGTGATCGTCACGCGCGAGAGCATTTGGTACAAGTTCTTCACGTCCAATGACAATTACGATCCTGACCGGATCGAGTTCGACCGCGAGCAGCTGCGCAAGTACTACCGCAACCACGGCTTCTACGACTTCCGCATCGTCTCCTCGATCGCCGAGCTGTCGCCCGATCAGAACGGATTCGTGGTGACCTTCACGCTCGACGAGGGCGCCAAGTACCGGTTCGGCAAGCTGTCGGTGACCACCGACCTCAAGAAGCTGAACCCGGACATCCTGCGCGCCCTGCTGCCCATCCGGTCGGGCGAGACCTACGAAGACCAGAAGATCGAGCAGGCCACCGACGCGCTCACCTTCGCCGCCGGGGCGGCCGGCTTCGCGTTCGTCGACATCCGCCCCGAGTTCAAGCCGGACCCGGACAAGCACACCATCGACGTGACCTTCGAGGTCAAGGAGGGCCCGCGCGTCTACATCGACCGCATCGATATCGTCGGCAACACCCAGACCCTGGACTACGTGATCCGGCGGGAGATGAACCTCTCCGAGGGGGACGCCTACAACCGGGTGCTGGTCGACCAGTCCAAGAACCACGTCAAGGCGCTCGGCTTCTTCAAGGACGTGGACATCACCACCCAGCCGGGGAACGCGCCGGACCGCACCAACCTCCTGGTCAAGGTCACCGAGCAGCCCACCGGGGAGCTTTCCGCCAGCGCCGGCTATTCGACCATCGACAAGGTGGTCGTGGACCTCGGCGTCAGCGAGACCAACTTCCGCGGCCGCGGGCAGGACGTGCGCGCCCAGCTGAGCCTCGGTTCCCTGCGCCAGCAGATCAGTTTCGACTACTCCGAGCCGCGGTTCCTCGGCCGCAATCTGAGGGCCGGCTTCGGCCTCTACACCTACCGCTACAACTTCACCCAGTACGCCTCCTACGACCAGCGTTCGACGGGCGCCAACTTCACCCTCGGCTTCCCGCTCAACGAAAACGTCTCCATGAGCACCCGGTACCGGATCCACTACGACTCGGTGATCGTGCCCGACTACCTCTGCGAGCCTGGCGCCCTGCTCGTCTCGCCGGTGCTCTGCGACGAGCGTGGCTCGTACCTGACCTCTGCCATCGGCTACAGCCTGAGGCTCGACCGGCGCAACGACCCCATCATCCCCACCCGCGGCTTCTACGCGGACCTCAGCCAGGACATCGCCGGCTTCGGGGGCAAGGTGCACTACGTGCGCACCGAGGCCGACGGCGCCTGGTACCACGGCTTCACCAAGGACATCATCTTCAGCGTCACCGCCTCGGCGGGCTACGTCGACGGCTGGGGCGGCGACAACGTCCTCATCGGCGACCGGTTCTACAAGGGCGGCGACAACTTCCTCGGCTTCCAGATCGCCGGCATCGGGCCGCGCGACACCCGCTTCGGCGACGCCCTGGGCGGCAAGCTCTTCGCCATCGGCGAGTTCCAGCTCACCTTGCCCACCCACCTGCCGGAGCAGTATGGGATCAAGGCCGCCCTGGTTTCCGACGTCGGAACGCTCGGCCTGCTCGACCGGCGGGACAAATTCGATCCCCTGACCAATCTGCCCCTGGTCAACATCAGAGACGATTTGGCGCTGCGCGCCTCGGCGGGAGTTAGTCTATTCTGGAAATCACCGATGGGTCCGCTGCGCTTCGACATCGGATACCCGTTCCTCAAGCAGCCGTACGACATCCGGCAAACCTTCCGCTTCTCCACTTCCACAAGGTTCTAACGGCATGAATATCAAGACCTTCGCCGTGCGAGGCGCGACGGCGCTCGCGCTGTTCGCCCTGGCCCCCGGGGTTGAGGCCCAAACCCGGTCCTCCACCCACAGCGCGCACCCCGCGGCCTCGCCGGCGCCCTCGGCCGCCCCCGCGCCCGCCGGCCCATCGGTCACCCTGGGCCCGCCGCTCACCGGCGTCTGCGTCGTCTCCCAAGCGGGGGTCCTCGCCTCTTCGGCGGTCGGCAAGAGCTTCAACGACCGCATGAACCAGCTGAAGCAGCAGGTCGCCACCGAGCTGCAGCCGCAGGAAACCGAGCTGGCCACCGAACAGCGCACGCTGCAGCAGGCTTCGACCCAGGACCCCACCCGCGTGGCGGCGTTCAACCTCAAGGCCAGCCAGTACTCGAGGCTGCGCGACGAGCGCGTGCAGGAGCTCGACGCCACCAGCCAGAAGCAGCTTCAGCGCCTCTATCTGGAGCTGCGGCCCATCCTCGCCCAGCTCATCCAGCAGAAGCAGTGCTCGATCCTGCTGGAGGCGGAGCAGAACGTGCTCGCGGTCAATCCGGCCATGGACCTGACCTCGGCCGCGGTCGTCGGCCTCAACGCGCGCATCCAGTCGATCACCTTCGATCGGGAAGCCCTGCCGCAGCAGCCCGCCCCGGGCGCCGCGCAGTAGCGGCCAGGGCGGGCGCATGGCTTTGAGGTCGAGGCCGGATTCCCGCTTCTTCGAGACCCTCGGCCCGTTCGCGCTGGGCGCCCTGGCCGAGGCGGCGGGCGCGAGCGTCGCGCCGGCGGACGCCGGAGGCTCCATCGAGGCCGCGGCGGGGCTCGCCCGCGCGGACGGCGCAGCGGTGAGCTTCCTTTCCGACCGCCGCTATCTCGAGGACGCCCGCAACACCAAGGCGGGGGCGTGCTTCGTGACCGAGAAGGAGGCGCAGCTGCTTCCGGGCGGCTGCGTCGCCCTCGTCTGCGCCCAACCGCAGGCCGCCTGGGCGATCTGCGCCGACCGCCTGCACCGGCCGCGGCGGTTCGACCCCGAGGCTCCGGCGATCGATCCGACGGCCGCGCTCGAAGCCGGCGTGAAGGTCGGCCAGGGGGCGGTCATCGGGGCCGGCGCGCAGATCGGCGCCGGCGCGGTGATCGGCGCGGGCGCGGTGATCGGACCGGGCGTCGCCATTGGACGCGATTGCTCCATCGGCCCGAACGCGGTGGTGGGCTTCGCCCTCGTCGGCGATCGGGTGAGGGTCTGCGCCGGGGCGGTCATCGGCGAGCCGGGCTTCGGCGTCGCCGCCGGGCCCGGCGGGCTGGTCGACGTGCCGCAGCTCGGCCGGGTCGTCCTTCAGGACGGGGTCAGCATCGGCGCCAACGCCTGCGTCGACCGGGGCGCCTTCGACGACACGGTGGTCGGCGAGAACACCAAGATCGACAACATGGTGCAAATCGCCCACAACGTGGTCGTCGGGCGCAACTGCGTGATCGCGGCCTTCACGGGGCTGTCCGGAAGCGTCAGAATCGGCGATGGGGTGCAGATCGGCGGCGGGGCCGGGGTCGGCGACCATGTGACGGTGGGCGACGGGGCCAGCCTCACCGCCCGGATAGCGATCTTCCGGGACGTGCCGCCCGGGGAGATATGGGCGGGGGTGCCGGGCAAGCCGGCCAGGCAGTTCTTCCGCGAGCAGGCCTGGCTGCAGGCCGCCGCCCAGCGCCGCAAAGGAAGGGGTGAGGGATGACGGAGGCGCGGGTCGAGGAACCGGCCCAGACCGACATCGAGATCCAGGAGATCCTGCGGCGGCTTCCACACCGGCCGCCGTTCCTGCTCATCGACCGCGCCGAGAACTTCCAGCCCAGCCGCTCGCTGGTGGGGGTCAAGTGCGTGACGATGAACGAGGGTTTCTTCGTCGGCCACTTTCCGGGCCATCCGGTGATGCCGGGCGTGCTGATCATCGAGTCGCTCGCCCAGACCGGGGGCCTCCTGATGTCCAAGTCGTGGGACATCACCGCCACCAACAAGATCATCCTCTTCATGTCCGTCGACCATTGCCGGTTCCGGCAACCGGTGGGCCCCGGCGACGTGCTCAAGCTGCATGTGGAGGTGGTGCGCGCCCGCGGCGACGTGGTCCGCTTCCGGGGCCAGGCGATGGTGGAGGAGAAGGTGGTCGCCGAGGCGGAGTTCACAGCCATGATGGTCGAGACCACCGAATGACCAAGATCCACGCCACCGCCATCATCGAGCGGGGCGCCGAGCTCGGTGAAGACGTGGAGGTGGGGCCCTATTGCATCGTCGGGCCCGACGTGCGGCTGGGCGCCAGGACCCGGCTGCGTTCGCACGTGGTGGTCGAGGGCCATACCGAAGTCGGCCCGGACTGCCAGATCTACCCCTTCGCGAGCCTGGGCGCGGCGCCCCAGCACACCGCCCACCGCGGCGAGCCGACCCGGCTGGTGATCGGGCCGCGCAGCCTGATCCGCGAGCAGGTGACCATGCACGCCGGCACCGCCATCGGCCGCGGCGTCACCACGGTGGGGGCCGACGGCCTCTTCCTGGTGGGCGCCCACGTGGCCCACGACTGCGTGGTGGGCGACAACGTGATCATGATCAACGCCGCCACCCTCGGCGGCCACGTGACGGTGTCGGACTTCGCCTATCTCGGCGGCCTCTCCGCCGTCGCCCAGTACACCCGGATCGGCCGCCACGCCTTCGTGGGCGGCATGGCCGGGGTCAACCACGACGTCATTCCCTTCGGCAGCGTCTGGGGCAACCACGCCCACATGGACGGGCTCAACCTCGTGGGGCTGAAGCGCCGCGGCTTTTCGCGCGAGCAGATCAACGCGCTCCGGGCCGCCTACCGCCTGCTGTTCGCCGAGGAGGGTACTTTCCAGGAGCGTGTGAACGACACCGCCCAGGCCTACGCCGACTGGCCGGAGGTCATGGAAATCATCGAGTTCGTCCGCGCCGAGGACGGACGCTCGATCACCATGCCGGCCCGCGAGCTCTAGTCGGACATGCAGAAGCTGGGCCTGGTCGCCGGCGGCGGGGGCCTCCCGATCAGCCTCGCCAACCACTGCATCGCCGGCGGTCGGCCGTACTTCGTGCTGCGCCTCAAGGGGTTCGCCGACCCCGAGCTCGCCGATTACCCGGGCGAGGAGGTCGGCATCGCCCAGCTCGGCCGGGCGATGCGGCTGCTGCGCGAGGCCAAGTGCGAATCGGTCTGCTTCGCCGGGGCCGTGGCGCGGCCGGATTTCACGGCGCTGAGGCCGGACCTGCGCGGGCTGGCGCTGATCCCGGCCCTCGTCCGCGCCGGGCGACACGGCGACGACGCGCTCTTGCGGGTGCTCCTGGACGCGTTCGAGAAGGAAGGGTTCCGCATCGAGGGCGCCCACGAGGTGATGGGCGAGCTCGCCTTGCCGCAAGGCCCGCTCGGCCGCCACGTCCCCGCGCCCGAGCACCAGGCGGACGTCGACAAGGCGATGGCGGTGGCCCGCACGATCGGCAGGCTCGACATCGGCCAGGGCGCGGTGGTCTGCCGCGGACTGGTGCTGGCGGTGGAGGCCCAGGAGGGCACCGACGCCATGCTGCGGCGGGTGTCCGAGCTTCCCGAAGCGATCCGCGGCGCGCCGGAGCGCCCGGCCGGGGTGATGGCCAAGGCGGCCAAGCCGGGCCAGGAGCTGCGGGTGGATCTTCCGATCATGGGCCTTGGCACCCTGCAGCGGGCCGCCCGCGCAGGGCTGGCGGGGCTGGCGGGAGAGGCGGGAAGGGTCCTGGTGCTGGATCGCGACGCCTTCATCGCGCTCGCCGACGAGCTCGGTCTCTTCGTGGTGGGGGTCGCGGACCCGCCGCCATGAGCGCCCCGCTGAAGGTCATGCTGGTGGCGGGGGAGGCCTCCGGCGACGTCCTCGGGGCCGGGCTGGCGCGGGCGCTCAAGGCGAGGCTGGGCGCGGGCGGCGTCGTCTTCGTCGGCGTCGGCGGCGCGCGGATGGCGGCCGAGGGTGTCGCGAGCCCCTTCGACATCGCCGAGCTCTCGCTCTTCGGCCTCGTGGAGCTCGTCTCCAGCGCGCCCAGGGTCTACCGTCGCATCGACGAGACGGTGAAGATGGCGCTCGCCGAGCAGCCCGACGTCGTGGTGCTGATCGACGCCTGGGGCTTCACCATCCGGGTGGGCAAGCGTCTGCGTCGGCGCGCGCCCGGTTTGCCGCTGGTGAAGTACGTGGCCCCGCAGGTGTGGGCCTCGCGGCCGGGCCGGGCGCGGGAGCTGGCCGGCGCGGTCGACCTCCTGCTCACCCTGCTGCCGTTCGAGACGCGCTACTTCGAGGCGGAGGGCCTCTCCACGGTCTTCGTGGGCAATCCGGCGCTGAGCCGCGAGGTCTCCGGCGCCGATCCGGCGCGGCTCAGGCGCAACATCGGGGCGGGACCCGACGCGCCGATCCTGCTTCTCCTACCGGGCAGCCGGCCGGGCGAGATCGAGCGGCTGCTGCCGCCCTTCGAGGAGGCCGCCGGGATGCTCGCCGCGGCCCGGCCGGGGCTGCGGATCGTCGTGGCCGCCGCCGACACGGTCGCCGATCTGGTGCGCGGGCGGGTGGCGCTCTGGAAGCCGCGGGCCGTCGTGGTCGAAGGCGAGGAGGTCAAGCTCGACGCCATGCGCGCCGCCGCCGTCGCCATCGCCTGCAGCGGCACGGTGACCTCCGAGCTGGCCATGGCCGGCTGCGCCATGGTGGTCGGCTACAAGGTCCGTCCGCTCACCGCGCTGGCGATCCGGCTGCTCGCCCGCACCCGCTATGCGACGCTCATCAACATCGCGGCGGGCGCGGAAGTGGTCCCCGAGCTCCTGCAGGAGGCGTGCACCGGGCCGGCGCTCGCCGAGGCGGCGGGGCTGCTGCTGGACGACCCACACCGGCGGCGCGCCCAGGCGGAGGCCCAGACGGCGGCGCTCGTCAAGCTCGGCCGCGGCGGACCGGAGCCCTCGGCGGCGGCCGCCGAGGCGGTGCTGCGCCTGGTGGGCGCCAAGCGCCGGCGTCAGGCGTGAGCGATCCAGTCCTCGAAGTGTAGCCGCAGATTGAACCACACCTGGCGAAACCAGCCGAACCGGGTGCGATGCGTCGCCTCGCCTAGGTCGATCTCGGCGAGGCGGCTCTGCAGCATCGCCAGTTGCCGCCTGAGCAGCGCCAGCTCCCCGGCCGCTTGCACCTTTTCCCGATAGGCGCCCTCGGCCAAGGCGCTCCTGGCCTCGCGGATGTGCTCGTGGGTCAGGGCGAGCTCCAGAACCACTTCGCGGCGCGCGCTTTCCAAAGCCATCTTCCAGCTCCTCGAGAGGAACCTAAAGCCCTCGGAAGCTCAAATTGATGGCGAACCGCAAAGGTTCCGCAGCGGCGGGGCGTGGGGCGATGTTGCGGCGCCGCAACGGGAGACGCTCGCGTCAGCCGGGCGCCTTGTGGATCGGGTCGATCCAGGCCACCGCCTCCGGTGGCTCGGCCGGCTCGATGTCCAGGTTGACCACCACCGCCTCGTTGTCGCTGCGCACCAGCACGCACTCCAGCGTCTCGCCTTCGGAAGCGTTGATCTCCTGGTGCGGCACGAACGGCGGCACGTAGATGAAGTCGCCGGGACCGGCCTCGGCGGTGAACTCCAGCCGCTCGCCCCAGCGCATCCGCGCCCGGCCGCGCACCACGTAGATGACGCTTTCCAGGGGCCCGTGATGATGGGCGCCGGTCTTGGCGCCGGCGTGGATGTGCACGGTCCCGGCCCAGAGCTTCTGGGCCCCGACCCGGGCGAAGTCGATCGCCGCGGCCCGGTTCATGCCCGGCGTTTGGGGCGTGTTGGAATCGAGCGAGCCGGCCGGGATCACCCGCACCCCCGAGGCGCGCCAGCCGTCGGCGGGAACGCCGGGCGGCTGGGGCTGGCTCATCGCCGCCGCTCCCGGCTAACCGCGCTTTTCGAGCGGCGTGTAGTCGCGCTTCAGCGGCCCGGTGTAGAGCTGCCGCGGCCGGCCGATCTTGCGCTGCGGATCCTCGAACATCTCCTTCCACTGGCTGATCCAGCCCACCGTGCGCGCCAGCGCGAAGAGCACCGTGAACATGGTGGTGGGGAAGCCCATCGCCTTCAGGGTGATGCCCGAATAGAAGTCGATGTTCGGATAGAGCTTGCGGTCCACGAAATAGGGATCGTTCAGCGCCACCTTCTCCAGCTCCATGGCCACCTTCAGCAGCGGATCGTCGGAATCGCCGATCTCGGCCAGCACCTCGTGGCAGGTCTTCTGCATGACGATCGCGCGCGGATCGAAGTTCTTGTAGACCCGGTGCCCGAAGCCCATCAGGCGGTACTTGCGGTCCTTCACGCCCTGGACGAACTCGGGGATGCGGTCGACGCTGCCGATCTCGCTCAGCATCATAAGCGCTTCCTCGTTGGCCCCGCCGTGGCTGGGGCCCCAGAGGCAGGCGATGCCTGCGGCGATGCAGGCGAACGGGTTGGCGCCGGAGCTGCCGGCCAGGCGCACCGTGGAGGTGGAGGCGTTCTGCTCGTGGTCGGCGTGCAGGATGAAGATGCGGTCCATGGCCCGGGTGAGCACCGGGTTCGGCTTCCAGTCCTCGGCCGGCACCGAGAAGGCCATGCGCAGGAAGTTCTCGGCGTAGGTGAGGTCGTTTCGCGGGGTCACGAACGGCTGGCCGACCGAGTACTTGTAGGCCCGCGCGGCGATGGTGGGCATCTTGGCGATCAGCCGGTGCGCCGAGATCTTCCGCTGCTCGGGGTCATCGACGTTGATGCTGTCGTGGTAGAAGGCCGAAAGCGCGCCCACCGCCCCGGTCATGATCGCCATGGGGTGCGCGTCGGACCGGAAGCCGGAGAAGAACCGGTCGAACTGCGCGTGCAGCATGGTGTGGTAGGTGATGGTGTGCTCGAACTCGGCGAATTGCTTGGCGGTGGGAAGCTCGCCGTTCAGCAGCAGGTAGCAGACCTCGAGGAAGCTCGACTGCTCGGCCAGCTGCTCGATCGGGTAGCCGCGGTGCAGCAAGACCCCGGCGTCGCCGTCGATGTAGCTGATCTTGCTTTCGCAACTTGCCGTGGAGGTGAAGCCGGGATCGAAGGTGAAGACGTCGGCTTCGCCGTACAACTTGCGCACGTCGATCACGTCCGGGCCGGTGGTGCCCTTGATGATCTGAAGGTCGTAGTTCTTGTTGTCGATGATCAGGGTCGCGCTGTCGCCCATCTGGTGTGTGTCCCCTAACAGACAGTCCTCTATGCTGGTCTTCGGATCGCCTATAGCACCTTACTGCACGTGCGAAAGAACCTCTTGGATCCGGGCCAGGGCTTCGGCCCGTCCCAGCGCAAAAAGCGCGCTGGCGAGGTCCGGAGCGACCGCGCCGGCCGCCAGAATGGGGCGCAGGATCGGGCCGACCTTGCCCAGGCCCACCCCTTCGCCCTCGGCGAACCGCTTCAGGGTCCCCGCCATGCCCTCGGCGCTCCAGTCGGAGGCGTCCGAGAGGGCCAGCGCCAGGCGGCCGAGGCGCTCGCGCCCTTCCCCCGCGAGCGCGGCCTTGAGCTTCTCGTCGACGGCGACCGGCCGCTCCTTGAGGGCGAAGAGGACGAGGTCGGCGAGCTCCAGGATGGTCTTGGCGCCCTCCTTGACCACCGGGATGGCGCGCGCCAGCCGCTCGGCGAGATCGGGCGGTCGGTGCGCCTCGCGGCTCTTCAGCACCTCGTCCACCAGGCCGGCCAGGCGCGCATCGTCGGCCAGGCGGATGTAGTGCTGGTTGACGTGGTTCAGCTTGGCCCAGTCGAGCCGCGCCGGGGCGCTCACCACGTCGGCGATCTCGAACCAGCTTATCGCCTGGGCATCCGAGAAGATCTCGTCGTCGCCGTGGCCCCAGCCCAGCCGGGCCAGATAGTTGCGCAGCGCCTCGGGCAGGTAGCCCATGCCGGCGAAGTCGCTCACCGCCTCGGCCCCGTGCCGCTTGGAGAGCTTGGCCCCGTCCGGCCCATGGATCAGCGGCAGGTGGGCGAAGGCGGGCGGGCCCCAGCCCAGCGCCTGGTAGATAAGGGTCTGGCGGGCGGCGTTGTTCAGGTGGTCGTCGCCGCGGATGACGTGGGTGATCCCCATCTCGTGGTCGTCCACCACCACCGCGAGGTTGTAGGTGGGCGAGCCGTCGGCCCTGAGCAGGATGAGGTCGTCGAGCTGGTCGTTGCGGAACACCACCGGCCCCTTGACCAGATCCTCCACCAGCGTCTCGCCCTCGCGCGGGGCCTTCAGGCGCACCACGAACGGCTTGCCGGCGCCGGCCGGCGCGGGCGCGTCGCGCCAGGGGGAGCGGATCGTGCGCCCCTCGGCCCTCGCCCGCTCGCGCTCCTCGGCCAGCTCCTCGGGGGTCATGTAGTCGCGGTAGGCCGAGCCCCGCGCCAGCATCTCCGCGGCGGCGGCCCGGTGGCGGTCGGCGCGCGCGTGCTGGAAGACCGGGGCCGCGTCGAAGTCGAGGCCCAGCCAGGCGAACCCTTCGAAGATCACCTCGACGTTCTCGGCCGTGGAGCGCTCGCGGTCGGTGTCCTCGACCCGCAGCAGGAACGTGCCGCCGGTATGGCGGGCGTACAGCCAGTTGAAAAGCGCGGTTCTCGCGTTGCCTATATGCAGCTTGCCGGTGGGCGAGGGGGCGATGCGGGTGACGACGGGGGAGGCGGGATCGGGCATCGCTCTACCGGGCGGGGGGGCGCGCGGTCTTAGCACGCGGATTCGGCCGCTTCCTAGACCGGCGGACGTCTGGCGCTCGGCGCTCGCCGAGGCCGGCGCGCAGCTCGGCCGGGTGTTCCTCTGGGTCCCGGTGGCGTTCGGGCTCGGGGCGGCGCTTTACCTGGGGCTCGGCGCCGAGCCGCCGTCCTGGGCGGCTTGGGCCGCCGGCGCGGCCGCGGCGGGCCTGGCGGCGGCGGCGGCCCGACGGGGCGCCAGCCGATGGCTGCGGGCGGGGCTGATCCTGGCGGCGGCGCTCGCCGCCGGGTTCGCCGTGGCCAAGCTGCGCAGCGACCACGTGGCCTCTCCCGTCGTCCCGGCGGGGCTGGGCGTCACCGAGGTGGAGGGCTACGTCGTCGACGTGGACAGCCCGAGCCCCAGGGGACCGCGGCTGCTGATCGCGCCCACCCGGATCGGCGGCCTCTCCGGGGCCGAGCTTCCCCTTCGGGTGCGGATCGTCATGCCGCCCGGCCAGATCCTGCCGCCCGGCGCGGCGCTCCAGGTCCAGACCCTGCTGGACCCGCCGCCGGGGCCCGCGGCGCCCGGCGCCTACGACTTCGCCCGCGACGCCTGGTTCGTTGGCGACGGCGGGGTCGGGCTGGCCCGCCAGGCGCCCATCGCCCTCGATCTTCCCGCCCCGCCGCTTCGCCTGCGCCTGGAGATGGCGGTCAACGCCCTGCGCTGGACTGTGGCCGAGCGGCTGGCGGCCGACGTCGATGCGGCGATGGGCGGGCGGGCCGGCGACGCTGCGGGCCTCGCCGTCGCGGTCACCACCAGCCACCAGGACTGGCTGAGCCAGGATGCCCGCGAGGACCTGCGCACCGCGGGCCTCGCCCACATGCTGGCCATCGCCGGCCTGCACACCGCCGCCCTGAGCGGCTTCGTGTTCTTCTTCGTGCGTCTGGCCATCGCGGCCTGGCCATCTCTGGCGGTGCGCGTGAACGGCAAGAAGGCGGCGGCGGCCGCGGGGCTGGCGGCGGTGCTCGCCTATCTGGTGCTCTCCGGGGCGCATCCGCCGGCCCGCCGCGCCGCGATCACCGCCTCGGTGGCCTTCGCCGCGATTCTGCTGGGCCGGCGGGCGGTGAGCCTGCGCTCGCTGGCCCTGGCGGCGCTGGTGATCCTGGCGACCGAGCCGGAGGTGGTGGTGCAGCCCGGGTTCGAGATGTCCTTCTGCGCCACCGCCTCGCTGGTGGCCCTGGCCGAGATCTGGCCGCATCGGCGCACGCCGGCCGGCCTTTCCGGCCCGATCGCCTGGCTGCAGCGCGGCCGCGACTGGCTTCTCGCCCTCTTCATGGTGAGCCTGGTGGCCGGAGCGGCCACCACACCCTTCGCCATCCAGCACTTCAACCGGGTGGCGAACTTTGGCGTGCTCGCGAACCTCACCGCCGACTTCGTGGCCAGCGCCCTCATGATGCCGGCCCTGGGCCTCGCCCTGCTGCTGGAGCTGGCGGGCCACGCCGCGGCCTGGCCGGCCCTTGCCGCCGGCGGCTGGGCGGCCAGGGCGGTGATCGCCATCGCCCATCTCTTCGCTCACGCGCCGGGCTCGGCGACCGCAGCGCCGGCAGGGCCGGAGGCGGCGCTCGCGCTCTCGTACCTCGGGATCGTCTTCATCTGCCTTTGGAAAGGGCGGCTCCGCTGGCTGGGCGTGCCGCTGGCCGCCGCGGTGCTGGTCTGGCCGCATCCTGCCGCGCCCGTCGCCTGGATCGCCTCCGACGGGGCCGACGCGGCGATCGTCTCGGAGGGGCGTGAGATCGTGCTGCGACCGGGGGTGCGCGGCTACGCCACCGACCTCTGGGCCCAGCGCCGGGGCCTCGCGGTTCCGGCCGACCCGGCGGCGGCGCGCGGGGCGCTCTTCGACTGCGACTACTGGTCCTGCCGCGCCCGTCCGGGCGTCTCGCCGGCCATCGGGATCTGGTGGACGCGCCGCGCGCCGAAGCCGGCGTGGCTGGCGGCGCTCTGCGCCGGCAGCGACATCCTGGTGATGCGGGCCGAGGTGCGGCTGCTGGGCGCCTGCCGCGAGACCCTGACGCTCGGCCCGGCCGACTTCGAGCGGGGCGGCGCGGCGGAGGTGTTCGCCGCCAAGCGCGGCTGGCGCCTCGCCTGGAGCCAGCCGTCGCGGGGCCGCCGGCCCTGGACCCGCGCCGGCGGATAGCTCACGTCCCGCCGCGGGCCCAGACCGGCTTTCGCCGCTCCCGGAAGGCGCGCGGGCCTTCGGTGCAGTCGGGGTGGGGCCAGTGGCTCTTGATCAGCGACCAGCCGTGTTCCAGCGCCGCCTCGTGGGACATCTCCAGCGATTCCCAGATGGCCCGCTGGGAGAGCTCGACGGCCCGGGGCGAGGCCTCGCAGATCGCCTGGGCCAGGGCGAGCGCCCGGGCCTCGGCGGCCTCCACCGTCGGCTCCAGGAAGTCGGCGAGGCCGAGCTGGTAGGCGCGCGCCGCGTCCATCCGGTAGCCCTTGCCGGCCAGGGTCATGGTCAGCGCCGCGCCCAGCCCCGCGCGCTTGGCGACCCCGATGGCGTCCAGCGCCCCCACCTGGCCGACGTTGACGTGGGTGTCCATGAACTGGGCGTGGGCGGCGGCGACCACGATGTCGGCGTCCACCACGTGGTGCAGGCCGCCGCCGGCCACGAGGCCGTTCACGATGCAGATCACCGGCTTCCAGATTCCGCAGTGGCGGGCGGTCCAGTTGGCCCCTTCCGAGCGCGGCATGTCCATCCGCCGCGCCTCCCCGGCCTGGGATCCCAGGGCCTCGGCCGCCGCGCCGGTGCAAAGGTGCCGCTCGCCCGCGCCGCGGAAGATGGCGACGCGGATGTCCGGATCGCGCCCCACCTCGGCCCAGATCTCGCTCAGCGCCTTGGCCATGGCCCGGGTGACGGCGTTGCCGGCCTTGGGCCGGTTGAGCACGATCCGCGCGACGCCGGCCTCGACCTGGAAGACCACCGCTTCGCTGCTGCTCTCGAACACCATCCGCCTGCTCCCTAGGGCTTTGCCAGAGAATGTCGCGACGGGCCCATCGTCTCAACCGTCACCTGGGAGGGCCTTCCAACGCCCCCAACCGCCCGGCGCCTCCGAAAGGTTCCGTCAGCTTGTTTGCGCGACAACGCGCGCTTTGATTGAGCCCTCCAAGGAGGGCTCGGCAGTCCAGTCACTGACCTGATCGCTGGAGAGAGCGCTCGATGGGATACCTGTTGTTTGTGTTGCTGCTCGGACTGGCCTTCGCCGGAACCTACATGTTCCGCTCGGCGAGCCTCCGGCTACGGCGCGCTGGGGCGCAGAGCCGGCAAGGGGAAGCGACAGGCTCCTTCGCCGCCATCCCGACGGTCGCTCTCGCCGCCCAAGTGGCGATCGGCATCGTGTTCATCGTGGTGACCTTCTTCGCGATGTTCAAGCAGGTCCCGACCGGCAACGTCGGCGTCGTGTACTCCTTCAACCGGATCGTCGGGCAAACCGCCGACGGCGCGCAGTTCGTCCTTCCGTGGCAAGCCTTGAAGCCTGCCACCATCCAGGTCCAGGGCCACAAGTTCGATGAACAGCAGTTGAGCTCCTTCTCGAAGGAGTCGCAGCTGGTCAATGTCGCCGCGACCCTGAACATCAGCGTCTCGCCGACACACATCCAGCAGCTCTATCGGACGGTGGGGCCGGATTACTTCAATATCCTGGTCGCCCCGCGCGTGCGTCAGGCGTTCAAGGACGAGACGGTGAAGTACGAGGCGGTGGACATCGCGCCGCACCGGGAGGAGATCCGGCAGGCCGTTCGAGAGCGCCTCGTGCACGAGCTGTCAGCGGATTCCATCGACGTCCGCGACCTGCTCATCGACGACATCGCGTTCACCGAGGCGTTCCAGAACTCGATCGAGGCCAAGCAGGTCCGCACCCAGAAGGCGCTCGAGGAGCAGGCCGGCATCGAGGTGGCCAAGGCGCAGGCCCAGCAGGCGGTCGAGACGGCGCGCGGCGAAGGTCAGGCGGCGCTCGCGCGCGCCGAAGCCCAGGCGCAGGCCAACCGCGAGCTCGCCGCTTCGCTCACCCCCCTGCTGGTACGGCAAAACACGGTGGACAAGCTGGCCGGCAACGCCAGGGTCGTGGTGGTCCCGAGCGGCCAGAGCCTGATCCTCGGCGCCGACACGGTGAAATAGGGGCGGGGATCGGTGATCTTTTTCCCGAAAGACGACGTCCGTCGGGTCCCGCTTGGCTTCAGGCGAATATCTCGCTGATTTGGCTTTCGGAAGCGTGCGTTCGGGCCTGCGCGCGGTAGATCTTCAGAAGCACGACCAAGAAGATTGCGGTCGCTGCGCAGTCGATCGCGTAGTCGATCATTTGCGCCTGGGTGCTCATGATCAGCCCGGGTATGTCGTTGGTCGCAGATCGGGCGATGATGAGTACGATATAGCCGACGAAGCCGACGATGAGCCAGCTGGCCCACCACCAGCGGAGCAGATTCGGAGGTCGCTGCAGACGCCATTTGGCGGGGGCCATGCTGGCCTGCCAGATCTCCTCCATCGCCGTGAACGGTTTGAACAGGCACATCACCGGCACGAAGTACCAACCAACCGCCCAGCCCGGCGATGATTGCAGCCCACGTGCGCCGAGAGCGCGGACGTTGCACGCCGCCCGGTATATCCAAAAGGCGCTGATCACGTAGCTGGCCACGACGCCGACCATGAAGAGAGACGCCAAGACGCCGACGATCGCGTCGCTTTGCCGTAGAGCGCCCAGCATCGACGACCGCTCGGCCCGCGACAACGAGGCTGCCTGAGCGATCAAGCTCCAGCGTTGTCCGAGCGCCGGCAATTGCAGGGCCGCCGCCAACAGCTTGACGCCGAGCAGCCCGACCGCGGCGTAGGTCAGCCTCTTCAATGAGCTGTATCGATACCGCCGCTCCGGCGCGGCCGTGCTGATTTCGCGGAAGATCGGACCGGCCTCGCCGGTTGTCGCGCCGTCGCTCATGTCGTCCCCCAGCGCCGCTCCGGTCAACCGGAAGGCGCGTGCTGCTCCGTTTCGATCATGGCATGTTGCGGTGACGCTTCAAGCGCGCTCGCCCAACCGGCTGTGCGCGCAGTCGTTGGTGAGGCGATGTTGGCACGTCCAGTCCGACTGGCGCGGAACGTAAGGCGGCGGGCAAGTGGGGCGCGCTCGGGGAGGCCCATGCCTCGGTCCCGAACGTCCGCTTCCGAGCATCGCGGCATCGGCGGCTCGCGGACCCGAAGCTGACTCCCAACTGGGTTGGCGGGTGCAACCGGATCGCGATCCGATCCCTCGGCGGACGTTCGCGAAGGGCCGGCCTAAGCTGCGTCATTTGAGCGAGTTGCTGGACTCAATGTACCGAGGATCATCGACTTGGCGGGATCGATTCGCGCGGTCGCGAACAGTCTGGGTGCTTCATGAAGGCGGCAACTTTCGCTCTGGGTCTGTTGCTTGCCTCAGCCGCCGTCGCCGTTCGGGCGGCCGATTTCTACATGGTCGATGCCTCGTCAGAGCAGGTTGTGTTGCTCGACCCCAGCTCGATCGGAACGTCGCCGGACGGGGACAAGACAGCCCATCTGGCCGGCGGCGATACGTTGGACCGCTCGTCGATAGACGGCATGGTCGGCGTTTGGAACGAGGTTAAGGACCACACGACCGGGTCGCTGCTGTTCGATTCAGTCTGCCGTTGGTCGCCGAGCATGCTAAGTGGCGACCACGTCTTCTCCGCCGCCGATTTTGAGTCCGCACTCCACAACATCTCGTCAAAGTTGACCGAGATGCAGGGCGGCCGATAGGTCGACTGCTTTGCGGTATCCAGGCAACGTCCGCTCGGCACCCATCTCCAGTCATTCAGAAGGTCCGTTCCTGGGACCTTTCAGGCGGTCACGGATGGCGCCGGCGCTTCACGCTCTCTGTCGAGCGCTGCGGCCTTGATGACGGACAGAGAGAGAGGGGGGGGCGGACGCCTCCGGCGCGCGTCCCTAGTGGTATCGCCGGATCAGGCCCACCAGCTTGCCCTGCACCTGGACCTGGTCGGGGCCGAAGATGCGGGTCTCGTAGGCGGGGTTGGCCGCTTCCAGGGCGATCGAGGCGCCCTTGCGGCGCAAGCGCTTCAGGGTGGCCTCCTCGCCCATGACCAGGGCGACGACGATCTCGCCGGAGTTGGCGGTGGTGGTGCGGCGGATGACCACGAAGTCGCCGTCGAGGATGCCGGCCTGGATCATGGAATCGCCCTGCACCTCGAGGACGAAGTGCTCGCCGGCCCCCAGGATGCTCTCGGGCACCTGCAGGCGGTCGCGCTCGTGCTGGATGGCCTCGATGGGCGTGCCCGCCGCGATCCGGCCGAGGATCGGCAGCTCGCGCACGTCGTTGGCCGGTTCCTCGGGGGCCGAGGGGCGGGGACCGGTGTCCACCAGCTGTGGGCGGAAGGCGCCCCGACCCTTGGGCGGAGCCGCGGCCGTGGCCTGCTCGGGGAGCTTCACCACCTCCAAGGCTCTGGCCCGGTGGGGGAGGCGGCGCAGGAATCCGCGCTCCTCCAGGGCGGTGATCAGCCGGTGGATCCCGGATTTCGAGGCCAGATCCAGGGCCTCCTTCATCTCGTCGAAAGACGGCGAGACGCCGGTCTCCTTGATCCGCTCGTGGATGAACATGAGCAGTTCGTGCTGCTTGCGCGTGAGCATCGTCGCCGCCTTGCCTTGGTCTTCCCGAGCCGGTCGGGAACAAATCAAAAACCTTGGCGATGTTCTCTAGGTGTTCCGGGTTAATGTCAAGTGAAGGGAAAAAGCTTGGCGATTGAAGCGCTTCGGGCCGGCGGCGGACGAATCGTCCCGGCGCCCCCGCAGGGGTGTTGACTGGGGACCCGGCCCCCCGGCCAATGGGCCGAGGAGACCTGCCGATGAAGGTCATGGCGCTCACGAAGGTCGGCCGGCCGCTGGAGCCGGCGGAGCGCCCCGATCCGGTCCCGGGACCGGGTGAGGTGCGCCTGAAGGTGCTGGCCTGTGGGGTCTGCCGCACCGACCTGCACGTGGTCGACGGCGAGCTGCCGCATATCGCCACGCCCATCGTTCCGGGGCACGAGATCGTCGGCGAGGTGGAGGCGACGGGCGAGGGGGTGGCGCTCCAGGCCGGGCGGCGGGTGGGCGTGGGCTGGCTCGGGCGGACCTGCGGACGCTGCGCGTTCTGCCTTTCGGGGCGCGAGAACCTCTGCGATGCGCCGGTCTTCACCGGCTACACCCGCGACGGCGGCTTTGCGACCAAGGTGCTCGCCGACGCGGCCTTCTGCTATCCGCTTTCTGAGGACCAGCCGCCCGCGAGCCAGGCGCCGCTGCTCTGCGCCGGCCTGATCGGCTGGCGCAGCCTGGTGATCGCCGGCGCGGCCGAAAAGCTCGGCATCTACGGGTTCGGGGCGGCGGCCCACATCATCGCCCAGGTGGCCCGCTGGCAGGGCAGGCGGCTCTTCGCCTTCACCCGACGCGACGATGTGGCCGCCCAGGCTTTCGCGCGCCAGATGGGCGCCGAGTGGGCCGGCGCCTCGGACGCGCCGCCGCCCGAGCCGCTCGACGCGGCGATCCTCTACGCCCCGGCTGGCGAGCTGGTGCCGGCGGCGCTGCGGGCGGTGCGCAAGGGCGGGCGGGTGGTCTGCGGCGGCATCCACATGAGCGACATCCCGTCGTTCCCCTACGAGATCCTCTGGGGCGAGCGGGAGCTGGTCTCGGTGGCCAACCTCACCCGCGAGGACGCCCACGCCTTCCTGAAGCTGGCGCCGCAGGCCGGGGTGAAGACCGAGGTGACGCCCTATCCGCTCGGCGAGGCCAATCAGGCCGTGGACGACCTGCGCGCCGGGCGCCTGCAGGGGGCGGCCGTGCTGGTTCCCTAGTGTCCCGATTCCGAAGTTCGCTAGCGTGAGCGGCGCCTCCCCCGATCAGAAGTTCGCCACAGCGCCCACCGCGACAATGGGTCGAACTTCTGATCCAACACATTAGGGCGGGGCGCCAGCGAGGATCGAGCGCGCACGCTTTTGCGCCGAGGGGGAAGGGTTCAGCGGGCGCAGCGCGCCGGCGGCCGATTCCGCATAGACGCTGGCGCCCCTACCGGCCGCCGGCCTCCGCGGCTTTCTGCGCGCCCTGCCTGAAGCCCTCCAGGACGGCGAGCGCGGTTTTGGCGCGCTTCTGGGTCTCCGGCCGCGGGTCGCGCTGCTGCGCCTCTCGGTACCAGTCCTCGATCGCCTCGATGTCGCTCACCGGGATCGCGCCCCGGAACGCGTAGGTCCCGCCCCCCGGCGTGCGCCCGCCGGTGAGCTGCGAGAAGAGCTCGTCGGCCACCAGGATCGGCGTCAGCGGATCGCCGCCCTTCTCGGCCGTCCGCCAGAGCTCCATGGCCCGCTTGGAGTCGCGCTTCCCGCCGTCGCCGGCGGCGTACATGCTGCCGAGCTTGCGGGAGGCTTCCGGGCTGCCCTGCCTGGCGGCCATCTCGTACCAGCGCCGCGCCTCGGCCCGGTCCTTCGCCACGACCTTGCCGGCGTAGTAGGCGTCGCCGAGCTTCAGCTGCGCGCCCACGTCGCCCGCCTGCGCCCCCTGCCTGCACAGGTCGACGCCGCGCGCCGCCTGGGCCGGATCGTCCAGCAGCATCTGGCCGAGCGCGCACTTGGCCGCCGCAAATCCCATGTCGGCCGCGCGGGAAAAGGCCGCCTTGGCCGCTTCCGGGTCGGGCTTGCCGCCGACGCCCCGGCGCCGGCACTGGCCCACCAGGAACATGGCGTCGGCGCGCGCGGCCGAGGCCTTCTGCGCGTAGGCGCAGCCGCGCGCCGGGTCCGGGGGTGCGCCGCGGCCGTTCAGGTACATCAGAGCGGCATAGTACTGGGCGTCGGCGCGGCCGGAGTCGGCCAGCGCGGTCAGGTCGGCGGGTGTTCCGGCGTCCGCCTTCTCCATCGCCGCGCGCAGGTCGGGGGCGACGGCGGGAGCGGGCGCGGCGGCCGGCGCCTCCGCGAGGGCCGGCGTCGTCAGAGCCAGCAGGGCCAGGGCGGGCGCAAAGCGGGCGGGCGCAAAGCCGGCGCGCGCCCAGCGCCGGCGCTCCCGAACCGTCACAGCCTTCGCCGGCGCCGCTTCCATTCCGCCCGGACCGCCAGACGCGTCCCCCCCTTGAAGCTACGTCTGCGGCGAGCCCGTCCAATCGGGTCAACCCCTGAGCCGGGGCGGCCGCACGCCCGGCGCCGGAAACAACCCGCCGTGGGCCGCGTTTCGCCAGTCCGCCGAATATCGAAGGGAATGACCATGCAAGGCTTCGACGCCCTAGCGGTTCGGTTCATCGCCGGGTTCGGCCCCATCGTCCGGGACGCCGCCGCCAGCCGGAAGCTCTACGCGGACGACCTCGCCATCCCCTTCAAGGAGGAGGCGGGCGGCTATCTGCACACCGAGGCGCTGAAGGGCGCCAAGAGCTTCGCGCTGTGGCCGTTGTCGCAGGCTGCGCAGTCCTGCTTCGGCCGCGACGACTGGCCGGACGATACGCCGGTCCCGCAGGCCTGGCTCGAGTTCGAGGTGGACGACGTGGAGGAGGCCACCCTTCGCCTGGAAGGGCGAGGCCATCGCGTGCTGGTCAGGAACAGGACTGAGCCCTGGGGGCAGGTGGTCAGCCGGTTCCTGTCCCCCGAGGGCCTGCTGACGGCGCTGACCTTCACGCCGGCGCTGCGGGCCGACACGTCGGAGCTGAAATCCTGATGGCTCATCCGAAGAGTAGCGTCCGCTTCGGGAGAGCTGGCGAAGGGAGAAGTTCGACGCCTTCCGGAGCGAACGACGCTCTCGCGGCGGGCGCCGACCGTCAGCGACAGACCTTGACGCCGCCGCTCCAGTAGCAGCGCGGCGTGGCCACCACGGGAGGCTTCGTCACAACGGCGCCGTTCGGTCCCACACAACCGGCGCGGTACACGCCGGCCGCGCACGTGACCGGCGCGGGGTGGACAGGCGCAGGTCGCCTCCACGGCGCCGTTGGGACCGGCGCATCCAGCGCGGTAGACGCCGGCGGCGCAGCCGGCCGCCGTGGCCTCCGAAGCTAGTCCGGCGGCGCCCACGGCCAAGAGGGAAAGGATCAGGATGCGCTGCACGGAGGATTCTCCTTCCGGCCAACTGACGCGACGCCGTCATCCTAGACGCGGCCACGGCGGGCTGACATCCGGCAAAGCCCCTGCGGCGGGCCGCCCGATGAGGAAGAACCTGTCCGGGGGTCTTTGCGAACGGTCGGGGCGAATTTCGCCGGATGCCCGTTCACCTTGGGCCATGGCTTTGGTCTCGTGGTGGTCCGAGGCGCGCTCCGGTTTGGCCGTCGCCACAGCGCCGGGCGTTCGCGGCCGGTCCAGGCCCCCCTCAGCCCAGCAGCGCCCGGGTGGCGGCTTCGACGTCGGTCTGGCGCATGAGGCTTTCGCCCACCAGCATGGCGCGGGCGCCGGCGGCGGCGAGGCGGGCGGCGTCGGCGGGGCCGGCGATCCCGCTCTCGGCCACCAGCAGGGCGCCGTCGGGGGCCAGCGGCGCGAGGCGCTCGGTGACCGAAAGATCGGTGACGAAGGTGCGAAGGTCGCGGTTGTTGACGCCGACGAGGGCCGCGCCCAGGGCGGCGGCGCGGGCGAGCTCGGCCTCGTCGTGCACCTCCACGAGGGCGTCCATCCCGAACCGCGCGGCCTCGGCCATCAGCTCGCGGGCCAGGCCGTCGCCCACCATGGCGAGGATCACCAGCACCGCGTCGGCGCCCAGCGCGCGCGATTCGGCCACCTGCCAGGGGTCGACCAGGAATTCCTTGCGCAGGGCCGGCAGGGCGACGGCGGCGCGGGCCTCGGCGAGGTAGGCGTCGGCGCCCTGGAAGCTCGGGCCGTCGGTGAGCACCGAGAGGCAGGCCGCGCCGCCGGCTTCGTAGGCGCGGGCGAGCGCCGGCGGATCGAAGTCCGCGCGGATAAGGCCCTTGGAAGGCGAGGCGCGCTTGATCTCGGCGATCAGCGCCAGCTTGCCCGGCCGCGCCGCCCGCTCCAGCGCCGCACGGAAGCCGCGGGGCGGGGAGGCGGCCTTGGCGGCGGCCTCCACGTCGGCCTGGCTGCGCCGGGCGCGGCGCTCGGCCACCTCCTCGCGCTTGTAGGCGGCGATCCTCGTGAGGGTGTCGCTCATGGCCGGTTGCTGATCTCCACGAGCCGCGCCAGCGCCTGGCGGGCGCGGCCCTCGTCGATGGCGGCGGCGGCCAGCGCCGCGCCGTCGCGCAAGGTCTCCACCTCGTCCGCCACCAGCAGGGCGGCGGCGGCGTTGAGGATGACGATGTCGCGGTAGGGGCCGGCCGCGCCGGCCAGCAGCGCGATCAGCGCCGCGGCGTTGGCGGCCGGGTCGCCGCCCACCAGGTCCGCGGGCGCGGCGCGCGCGAGGCCGACTGCCTCGGGGGTGACGGTGAAGAGCCGCACGCCTCCCTCCCGCCACTCGGCCACCGAGGTGGGGCCGGTGGTGCTCATCTCGTCGAGGCCGTCGCCGTGCACCACCCAGGCCCTCTTGCTGCCCAGCGCCCCCAGCACCCGGGCGAGGGGCTCGACCCAGCGGTTGTCGAAGACGCCCAAGAGCTGGCGCTGGGCGCCCGCCGGGTTCGAGAGCGGGCCCAGCAGGTTGAAGATGGTCCGGAACCCCAGCTCCTGGCGGATGGGCAGCACGTGGCGCATGGCCCCGTGGTGGGCGGGGGCGAAGAGGAAGGCGACCCCGGCCTCGTCCAGCGCCTGGCGCTGGCGCGCCGCGCCCGCCTCGATGTTCACCCCGAGCGCGGCCAGCACGTCCGCCCCGCCCGAGCGCGAGGAGACGGCCCGGTTGCCGTGCTTGGCGACCTTCACTCCGGCGCCCGCGACCACGAAGGCCACGGCGGTGGAGACGTTGAAGGTGTGGGCGCCGTCGCCGCCGGTGCCGCAGACGTCGATCACCTCGTAGGGATGGTCGAGCTTCACGGCGGCCTTGCGCATGGCCCGGGCCGAGGCGGCGATCTCGCCCACCGTCTCGCCGCGCAGGCGCATGGCGGTGACGGCGGCGGCCACCTGGGCGGGGGTCGGCTCGCCCCTCAGGCAGGCCTCGAAGAAGGCCTCGGCGTCCGGCTCGTCGAGGGTCGCCCCGTCGGCGAGCCTGGCCAGCAGCGGCTTGAAGGCGTCGGACATGGACGCCGGTCAGACCTGCGCCAGCCGCCTGGCGCCGGCGAGATCAAGGAAGTTGCCCAGCAGCCGGTGGCCGCCTTCGGTGGCGATGCTCTCGGGATGGAACTGCACGCCGTGCACCGGGCGGGTCTTGTGCTGCAGGCCCATGATCTCGCCGTCCTCGGTCCAGGCGGTGACCTCGAGGGTCGCGGGCAGGCTGTCCCTGGCCACCGCGAGGCTGTGGTAGCGCGTGGCGGTGAAGGGGTTCGGCAGGCCGGCGAAGACGCCGGCGCCGGCGTGATGGATGGCGCTGGTCTTGCCGTGCATCAGGGTCTTGGCGCGCACCACCTGGCCGCCCATGGCCTGGCCGATCGCCTGGTGGCCGAGGCAGACGCCGAGGATCGGCAGGCTCGGCGGCGCCTGGCCGATCAGGGCGAGGCAGATCCCCGCCTCGTTGGGGGTGCAGGGGCCCGGCGAGAGCAGCACCGCCTCGGGCCGGAGCGCCAGCGCCTCGGCGACGCTGAGGGCGTCGTTGCGGCGCACGAGGGTCTCGGCTCCGAGCTCGTTCAGATAGTGGACGAGGTTGTAGGTGAAGCTGTCGTAGTTATCGATCACCAGGATCATGGCGCGGGCACCTCTGGCGCGCCTTCTAGAGCGCGTACGGCGAAAGTGGAATTGCTTTGCCGGCGCGGGCAGACTCCTCGCCGATGCCCAAGTCCGATTCGCAGGTCCGAAGGCCGCGCGCCGAGCCGGCCGAGCCGCCGCCCGGGGACGGCCTGGGCGGCATGCTGGCGGCGGCGGCCTTCTTTGCGCTGAGCGCCCTGGCGCTGGCGGCCATGGTGATCGCCATGCCGCCGCAATGGCGCTAAGGTAGTCTCAAGCAATCTAGGGAGGCGGCCGATGGCGCTTCGGGGCCTTGACCACATCACCGTCCGCTGCGCGGACATCGCCCGATCGCGGTCCTTCTATGCCGAGGCGCTCGGGCTTCGCGACGGAGAGCGGCCGGGCGTCAGCATCCCGGGCGCCTGGCTCTATCTCGGCGACCGGCCGGTGGTGCACCTCTTCGCCGCCGTCGAGGATGCGGGCGAGGCGGCGGGCGCCGGCTTCGACCATTTCGCCTTCGAGGCCGACGATCTGCCCAACGTCCGCGCCCGCCTGGAGCGGCTCGGGGTGGCGTTCCGGGAATCCGACATTCCCGACATGCGCCTGCATCAGCTCTTCCTGCGCGATCCCGACGGCGTGAAGATCGAGATCAACTTCCGCGGCTGAGCCGGCGCGCGGCCGCGAGGCAGGGAGCCAGGCCGATGGGACGCTTCGTCAAGGCGACCGACGCACTGATGGAATACCTCTCGCGGGTCGGCGCGCGCGAGCACCCGGCCCAGACGCGGTGCCGGGAGGAGACCAGGGCGCTGGGGCGCATCTCCGGCATGCAGATCGCTCCGGAGCAGGGGGCGTTCCTGGCCCTGGCGGTGAAGCTGATCGGCGCGGCCCGCTGCTTCGAGGTGGGGACCTTCACCGGCTACAGCGCCCTCAGCGTCGCCCTGGCGCTGCCGCCCGAGGGCCGCATGGTCGCCCTGGACGTCAGCAAGGAGTACACCGACCAGGCGCGGGGCTACTGGCGCGAGGCCGGCGTCGAGGGGAAGATCGAGCTGCGGCTGGGGCCGGGCCTGGACTCGCTCGACCGCATGCTGGAGGCGAAGGAAGGGCCCTTCGACTTCGCCTTCATCGACGCCGACAAGGCCAACTACGACAAGTACTACGAGAAGGCCCTGCGCCTGGTGCGCCCCGGCGGGCTGATCGCCTTCGACAACATGCTCTGGGGCGGCACGGTCGCCGACCCCGCCAACACCGACCCCGAGACCAGCGCGATCCGCGCGCTGAACGCCAAGATCCAGGCCGACCCGCGCGTGGACATGGCGCTCGCCACCATCGGCGACGGCGTCATGCTGGCCCGGGTGCGGTAGGGCATTTCGCGCTGGCGCGCGAGCCCGGCGCTTGCGCGCCCGGCCCCCTCACCCCGCCTTCGGCGGACCTCTCCCCGCTGCGCGGGGCGAGGGCTACTCGCAGCGACACACCGCCCTCTGAACTATCCCTCTCCCCGACCGCAGGTTGGGGAGAGGTGAGGTGAGGGGTTCAGCGGAGCCGCGTTCGCGCTGGCGCGCGAGCCCGGCGCTTTGCCGCCGGGCCCCTCACCCGCCTTCGGCGGACCTCTCCCCGCGTCGCGGGGCGAGGGTTACGGCAGCCAGCGGACGTGCGCCTCGGCCGCGTCCAGCCATTGTTGCGCGAGCCAGTTCTCCTGGACGCCCCGTCCGTGGTTCTGGATCACCAGCGGCCAGGCGGCGCCGCGGCCAGCAGCCCGGCCACATGCCGTCGGCTGGGCCGAGCCCTCACCCGAACCGCCAGGCCTCGGCGGCGGCGTTGCGCAGGGCCTGGGCCTTGTGGAGGGTCTCTTCGTACTCGGCGTCGGGGTCGGAGTCGGCCACCACCCCGCCGCCGGCCTGGGCGTAGACCACGCCGTCCTTGAAGAGGGCGGTCCTGAGCACGATGCAGGTGTCCACCGAGCCGTCGGCGCCGAAGTAGCCCACGGCCCCGGCGTAGCCGACCCCGCGCTTCTCGCTCTCCAGCTCGTCGATGATCTCCATGGCCCGCACCTTCGGCGCCCCCGAGAGGGTGCCGGCGGGGAGGGCGGCCATCAGCACGTCCACCGGGTCCAGACCCTCGGGCGCGTCGCCCTCGACGTTGGAGACGAGGTGCATCACGTGGCTGTAGCGTTCCACGAAGAAGCTGTCGGTGACCCGCACGTGCGGCCCCTTGGCGGCCGGGGCGTTGCGACCCGCCTGGTTCAGCATGGCCACCCGCCCCACGTCGTTGCGCCCGAGGTCCAGCAGCATCAGGTGCTCGGCGTGCTCCTTGGGGTCGGCTGTCAGCTCGGCCTCCAGGGCCGCGTCCTCCTGCGGGGTCTTGCCGCGGGGGCGGGTGCCGGCGATGGGGCGGATGGTGATCTTGCCGTCCCTGAGCCGCACCAGGATCTCCGGCGAGGAGCCGGCGAGCTGGAACTCCGGAAAATTGAGGAAGTAGAGGAAGGGCGAGGGGTTGGTGCGCCGGAGCGCCCGGTAGAAGGCGAAGGGGTCTTCCTGGAAGGGCGCCCGCAGCCGGTGGCTCGGCACCACCTGGAAGATGTCGCCGGCCCGGATGTATTCCTTCGCCCGCCCCACCAGCGCCTTGTAGGCCTCGCGGCTCACCGGCGAGGTGAAGGTGTCGGGTCCGGCGGGGGGCGTTCCGGGATGCGGGCGCGGCGTCGGGGCGGCGAGCGCCTCTGCGACGAAATCGATCCGCTGGCGGGCCGCCGCATAGGCCTCGGCGGCCGGCGTGGCCGAGGGCCGCACGGTGGTCACCAGGATGATCTCGTGGGCCACCCCGTCGAAGATGGCCACCATGGAGGGGCGGATCAGCACCGCGTCCGGCAGGCCGAGCGGATCGGGATTGACCGCCGGCAGCCGCTCGGCGAGGCGGATCATGTCGTAGCCGAACACGCCGAAGACGCCGGCCGCGATCGGCGGCAGGCCGGCCGGCAGCTCCAGGCGCGAACGGGCCACCAGGTCGCGCAGGGACTCCAGCGCCCCGCCCGGTTCGGGGGTGAACCGGCCGGCCCCGATGTCCGCGCCCTCGGCGGTCTCGGAGACCCCGTCCCGGCAGCGCCAGACCAGGTCCGGCGCCATGACCAGCGCCGAGTAGCGCCCGCGCCAGGCGCCGCCTTCCACGGACTCGAAGAGGAAGCTGTAGGGCGCGCCGTGGGCGACCTTCAGATAGGCCGAGACCGGCGTCTCCAGATCGTCCACCAGGCGCTGGAACACCACCTGGACCTGGCCCGACCGGTAGGCGCGTTCGAAGGCCTCGAACGCCGGCTCCAGGCTCACTTGGCGAGCCCCGGCTTGCCGGAGACCAGCTTGGGCCGCGCCCGGGCCAGCATCGCCGGGTCCGCGCCCATGGCCGCGTCCGCCAGCGCCAGGTTGGTGCGGGGCTTGATCAGCCGCGCCGAGGCCGACACCGTCGTCCCGGCCAGGCCCTCCAGATAGGACTGGTTGATCTCCGCGCGCGCGGCCGCGAAGTGGTCGGCCATCGCCTTGGCGTCGGCCGGGCGGATCGCGTCCACCCGCACCACCAGCATCACCGGTCCGGCGGGCGCGCTGAACAGCTCGCCCGCCTTGGCCTGGAACACCCTGGCCACGAAGGTGGGGCCGAGGCTCTGGGCGTACTGCTGGGCGCCGAGCGGCTGCATCCCGACCTGGTGGTAGATCCGCGCGCCCTTGGCGGCGCTCTCCAGCGAAGCGCCCCCGCGGATCGCGGCGAGCGCGGCGTCGGCCCTCGCCTGGACGGCCTTGGTCAGGGCCCTTTGCAGGTAGATTTGGGTGAGCAGCTGGCGCTCTTCCGGGGTGGCCGGATTGAGCGGGTGCTGGGCGACCACCTGGTCCACGTGCACCGCGTAGTATTCGCCCTTGTCGGCTTCCCGCTCCAGCTCGCTGTCGGCGCCCTGGGCGAGGCGGAAGGCGGTCTGCAGCACCTTCTGGGTCAGCCGCGGATCGGGCTGGGCGGCGGTGAGGCCCTGGCCCTGGTTGTTGATCGGGCCGAGGCTGACGGCGGTGGCGCCGACCTTGGCCGCCGCGTCGGCCACGCTGGCGCCGGCGTCGCGGGCGTCCTCGAACTTGGTGGTCTCCTCGTAGACCTTGTCGATGGCGCTCTGCTGGCGCAGCTCCGCCTCGATCTGCGGGCGGACCTGGTCCAGGCTCGCGGCCTGGCCGGCGGTGATCTTGGTCACCTTGAGGATCACCGGGTTGAAATCGCCCGGAACCGGGCCGCGGATCTCGCCGACCGCCATGGAGAAGGCGGCCTCGGCGGCCTTGACGTCGGGGATGGCCGTCTTCGGCTGGTCGGCGTAGGCGATCGCCGCCACGCCGATGGAGCGGGCCACCGCCGCCGGATCCTCGCCCTTCCCGAGCCGCGCCCTGACCTGGTCCGCGAGCTTCGGATCCTTCAGGGGAATCTCCACGAAGGAGCGCTCCTCGGGCCGGTTGTAGGTGGCGGCGCGGGCCCTGTACTGCTGCTCCACCGCCGCCGGGTCCACCGGCATGGTCGGGGCGAGCGCCTTGGCGCTGAACTGCACGAAGGTGATCCGCCGCGTCTCGGGGAAGGGCGAGACTTGCGGGACGAGCGCCTTCAGGTCGGCGTCGGTGGGAGGCGCGGGGCGGGAGGCCGGGTCGGGCTGGACGGCGAAGAAGCTGACGTCGCGGTTCTGCATCTCGGCGGCCATGGCCACCGCGGCGTAGATCTTCGGCGTCTGGAAGCCGCCGCCGAGCGCGGCCTGGAACTGGGCGCTGGCGATGTGGTCGCGGCGCTCGCGCTGGAAGGTGTCGAAGCTGATCCCGTTCTGCCGCAGGAAGTTCTGGAGGAGCTGCGGCCTGAACTTGCCGGACACCGAGTCGAACATCTCGGCCATCTGCGGGTCCTGGCCGGACTCGGCCGAACGGCGGAGCTCCTGGGCCACCACCGTGTCGGAGGGGCGAACGCCCGCCCGCGACAGCATCTCGGCGTGGGCGTTCTGCGAGGCGAGGTCGTCCACCAGCTGGCGGTCGATCCCCTTGCTGATCACGTCCTCCAGCGGGAAGGCCGCCTGGTTCTGGATCTCCCAGTCGCGCTTGAGCTTCTCGAACAGCCGCTGGAACTCCTGCTGGCTCACCACCCGCGCGCCGGCTTGCACCACCGCGTTCTGCAGATGTCCGTTCAGCACCTCCCGGATTCCCGTCGACGGTCCCAGGATCAGGAAGGCGAACGTCACCAGCCCGAGGATGATCGGGCCGAAGGTGGAGGTGGCGAAGGCGCGGAAGAGCCGAAGCATCGGGGTGGGTATAGATGGACGGCGTCCTTTGGCAACTGCGCTCGCTGCGGCCCGATGGTGACACCGCCGGTGCCATCGCTTAGTTGCGGCGCCCGCTCGCCCTCGGAAAGGTCCCTCCATTGAGCCAGCCTCGCCGCCTGATCGCCGGAAACTGGAAGATGAATGGTCTGGGCGCCGCGCTGGACGAGGCGCGGGCGATCGCGGCGGCGGCGGACGAGCATCCCCCCTCGGCGCGTGTGGCCCTCTGCCCGCCGGCGACGCTCATCACGCGCATGGCCGAGGTGCTGGCGGGGACCGGGATCGAGCTCGGCGGTCAGGACTGCCGGCCCGAGCCCGAGGGCGCCTTCACCGGCTGCATCGCCGCCGAGATGCTGGTCGACGCCGGGGCGCGGCTGGTGATCCTCGGCCATTCGGAGCGCCGCGGCTATTACGGCGAGACCGATGCGGAGGTGGCGGCCAAGGTCGTGGCGGCGCTCAGGGCGGGGCTGGAGCCGATCGTCTGCGTGGGCGAGAGCCTGGCCGAGCGCGAGGCCGGCCAGGCGCTGCCGCGGGTGCTGGCCCAGGTGGGCGCCTCCCTGCCGGACGCGCTTCGGGGCCGGGCCTTCTCGATCGCCTACGAGCCCGTCTGGGCGATCGGCTCGGGCCAGACCCCTACGATCGCCCAGATCGAGGAGATGCACGGGGCGATCCGTCAGGCCATCTGGCGGCGCTGGGGCGAGGCGGGCGGCCGGGCCCCTATCCTCTACGGCGGCTCGGTCAAGGGCGCCAACGCCGCTGAGATCCTGGCCATCGCCGAGGTGGGCGGGGCCCTGGTGGGCGGCGCTTCCCTCACCGCCGCGCAGTTCCTGCCGATCGTGGCGGCGGCCTAGCGGCCCCTCACCTAACCTCTCCCCGCGACGCGGGGAGAGGGATACCGAAAGGGCTATCCCTCTCCCGCCGCGCGGGAGAGGTGGCCGGGCGCGTCAGCGGCCGGCCGGTGAGGGCCGGGGCTGTATCCCTCTCCCGCCGCGCGGGAGAGGTGGCCGGGCGCGTCAGCGGCCGGCCGGTGAGGGCCGGGGCTGTATCCCTCTCCCGCTGCGCGGGAGAGGTGGCCGGACGCGTCAGCGGCCGGCCGGTGAGGGCCCTTCGCAGGCGGAAAGGATGCTCATGCAGATGTGGTCCAGAGCCCCACCCCAAACCCCGTCGCTGTCGAACCGGATCACCCGCAGGCCGTGGCGCTCGAGAAACCGCGTCCGGCGGGCGTCATAGTCGGCCTGGTCCTGATGCTGGGGACCGTCCAGTTCGACCACCAGGCAG
>Ga0213876_10000321_pt1 | contig 41962 bp, 33 predicted proteins | sample BarmaccomBMRX_R9_FD_160113 | JGI IMG/M metagenome (GOLD analysis project Ga0213876, IMG submission 160113) | Root-associated microbial communities from Barbacenia macrantha in rupestrian grasslands, the National Park of Serra do Cipo, Brazil - RX_R9 | ecosystem: Host-associated > Plants > Roots...
GCGGGCGAGGCGGCGGGGGTCAGCGCGCAACCGCGGCCTCCCGCGCCGCCGCGCGATAGCGGGCGAAGACCGCGTCCGGCGGCCCGATCATCGCGGCGCGGCCATGGTCGAGCAGCAGCACCTTCGAGCAGCTCGCGCGGATCAGCGGCTCCGAATGCGAGGCCTGGACGACGATCCCCGCCCGGGCGACGAAATCGCGCAGCCGTCCCTCCGCTTTCTCCTGGAACGCGGCGTCTCCCATGCCGAACTGCTCGTCGAGAAGCAGGATGTCGGGGTCGAGCGCCGTCGCGAGGGCAAAGGCGAGGCGGAGCTGCATCCCGGTCGACCACGTGCCGAGCGGCAGGTCCATATAGGGGCCGAGCTCGCAGAAGTCGGCGACCTCGTCGATGCGCGCGCGCGCCTGGCGCGGCGTCAGGCCCATGTAGATGCCGCGCAGCACCACATTCTCCCGCCCCGTGCATTCGAGCGCCATGCCGAGCATCGGATCGAACAGCGAGAGGACGCGGCCGTGGACGCGGCGCGTGCCCGACGAGGGCGGGTAGATGCCGGCGATGACGCGCAGCAAGGTGCTCTTGCCGGCGCCGTTGTGGCCGACGAGGCCGAGGCGATCGCCGCGCGTCAGGCTCAGCGACAGGCCGCGAAGCGCCTCGACGAGGAGGATCCCGTCGCCGCCGCGGCGGATGGCGCCGCCCACCGCCGCGAACGCGCCGCCGAGCCCGCGCGGGCGGGCGCCGTAGACCGGAAAGCGGATGGAGACGTCGCGAAGCTCGACCGACGCCATGTCAGAGCCAGTAGAGCAGGCGCTCGCGCAGCCGCGCGAACAGGATGAGGGCGACCGCGGTCCCGGCCAGTGCGGCGCCGGCGGCACCGGCCCAGGCAAGCGGCGCGGGCGGCGCACCGGTGAGCGGCCCGCGAACCAGCTCCACCGCCCAGTAGAGCGGGTTCCAGCGGGCGAGCGCGGCGAGGGCGGGGGTGCCGGGGCGCCAGATGACGGGCGTCACCAGCATCGCGATCGGGAGCGCCGCCTGCACCGCGCGCGACGCCGCCCAGAAGCGGGCGCCGGCGAGGGCGAGGAGCAGGCCTACCCACAGGAGGTTCAGCGACAGCAAGGCCAGCCCGGGCAGCGCGAGCAGCGCCGACGGCCCGATGCGCGCGCGGCAGAGCGCCAGCGCCGCGGCGGCGACGGCGGCATTGAGCGCGAGCAGGACGAGATTGCGCCAGAGCAGCCGGTACAGGAACACGGTCTTGGGGACGCAGAGCTGCTTCAGCGTGTGGGCGGCATGGATGTAGAGCTCGCAGGCCTCCTGGAGCATCGTGGCCGCGAAATTCCACGCCAGCAGCCCGAGCGCCAGATAGGGGACGTAGGTGCGCGGGTCGACCGCGAGCACCCGCGCGTAGACGAAGCCGAGGGCGGCCAGCAGGACCGCGAAGGACAGGCTTGTCCAGAGCGGGCCGAGGCCGGTCCGTCGAAAGCGCAGCCGGATCTCGAGATTGCCGAGCGTGAACCATTGCGGCCACTGGCGCGCGCCGTCGGCGAGGTCGCCAAGCGCCGCCGACACGCGTCCCGGCACGGGCGGCGCCGCGTTCGGGGGCGCCATAGTTCGCGCGGCCGGGGCGTTCACGCGCGTCGCCTCAGCCAGCGGCGGTGCGATCGCGGCGACCCGATCGCCTCGCCCATGACCGCGGCCATCGCGGCGAGGCCGAGGCGCTCGACCGCCATGGCGCGCGCGGCTTCCCGCATGGCGCGGCACCGGGCGGGATCGTCGGCAACCGTGCGCAGGTGCGCCGCCGCCGCGTCCACGTTCGGGTCGGCCCATTGCTCGCCGGATCCGTAGACCCCCCTCCCGTCGCGCGCCTCGACCATCGCCGCGGGAACGAGGAGGGCGCTGCTCGCATCCATGAAATCGAGATTGCCGGACCATTGGGTGGCGACGACCGGAACCCCCGCCAGCATCGCCTCCGCCATGACGAGGCCGAACCCCTCCGACCGGTGCAGCGACAGCAGGCAGTCCGCGCTGGCGATGAGATCGAGGCGGCCCTGCTCGTCGAACCGCCGCTCCTCGAGCCGGATGTTGGGCGCGTCGCCGATCGCGGCGGCGAGCTCCGCCATCTCCTCCGGCGCCTCGTGCGCGTCGGATACCTTGAGGACGAGCAGGTGGTCGGGCGAATCGCCGAAGGCGCGGCGGAATGCCTGGACTGCCGCGACTGGATTTTTGCGCGGGAAGGAGGAGGCGAAGGTGAACATGGTGAGGACCGTGAATCGGCCTGCGAAACCGAAGCGCTGGGGCGCGCGCACGCCCGTCCGCCCGAGCGCCACGGGGTGCGGCACGACCCGCACCGGCTTGTCGGTGAACGGCCGCACCGCGTCCGCGACGAAGCGGCTCGGCGTCCATACCTCGTCGACCTCGAGGAAGGCGGGCAGCCAGCGCTCCGGGATGCGGGCGAGCTCCCAGGCCCAATAGCCGACGATCCGCTTGCCCCGCAGGCGCCGCCGCCCGAGCAAGGTCACCACGGCGGGCAGATGGTCGGGATTGAAGTGGAGGATGACCGTGCCCGGGCCGAATTCGAGCAGCGGCGGCCGGTCGGGGGGCGGTGGCAGCCCGCTCAGCAGCGGCGAGACGTCGACGCTGCGCACGTCGTAGCCGAGCGCCGCCAGCGCCCGGCCCGACAGGCGGGCCCCCTCGCCGATGCCCGTGGCGGTCGACAGAAGGCCGACGACGGAGACGGGCTCGGCGGCCGGTGCATCGATGGCGACCGGCGCGCGCGCGTCGCCGAGGAGGAAAGAAAGAACCTTCTGCCGAACCGGCCGCGGAAAGCGGCTCCAGACCCGCCGCCGAAAGCCCTGCAGCCACGGATGCTCGAAATGCTGCGAGCCGAGCGAGCGCCGGCGCCGCGGATCGAAAAAGGCCGAATCGCCGGCTAGGTCGTTCACGCATGTCCCCCCAAGTGACCGAGCGGTGCCACAAGATGCGCGCGCGGCATAGGCCGGCGCGCCGACCGGTCCTTCAATTCTGGTCGAACAGGCTCGCCAGCTGCTCCACCATCGTGCCGCCCAGTTGCTCGGCGTCCATGATCGTCACGGCGCGCTCGTAATAGCGGGTGACGTCGTGCCCGATGCCGATCGCGACCAGCTCGACCGGGGAGCGCGCCTCGATCCAGCCGATCACCTGCCGCAAGTGCCGCTCCAGATAGGTGCCGCTGTTCACCGACAAGGTCGAATCGTCGACCGGGGCGCCGTCGGAGATGACCATCAGGATGCGCCGTTCCTCCGGCCGCGCGATCAGACGGCCGTGCGCCCACAGCAAAGCCTCGCCGTCAATATTCTCCTTGAGCAGCCCCTCGCGCATCATCAGGCCTAGGTTGCGGCGCGCGCGGCGCCACGGCTCGTCGGCCTGCTTGTAGACGATGTGGCGGAGGTCGTTGAGCCGTCCGGGATTGGGCGGGCGGCCGTCCGCGAGCCATTTCTCGCGCGCCTGGCCGCCCTTCCAGGCGCGGGTGGTGAAGCCGAGGATCTCGACCTTGACGCCGCACCGTTCGAGCGTGCGGGCGAGGATGTCGGCGGAGATGGCGGCGATCGAGATCGGCCGGCCGCGCATCGACCCCGAATTGTCGAGCAAGAGGGTGACGACGGTGTCGCGAAACTCGGTGTCGCGCTCCACCTTGTAGGAGAGCGAATGGGCGGGATTGACGACGACCCGCGCCAGCCGCGCCGCGTCGAGCAGCCCTTCCTCCTGGTCGAAGTCCCAGCTGCGCGACTGCTGCGCCATCAACCGCCGCTGCAGCCGGTTGGCGAGCTTGGTGACGGCGCCCTGGAGGTGGGTCAGCTGCTGGTCCAGATAGGCCCTCAGCCGCGTCAGCTCGGCCTCGTCGCACAGCTCGGCGGCGTGGATCACCTCGTCGTAGCGGGTGGTGAAGACGCGATAGTCGAATTGCGGCGGCAGGTCCGACAGCGGCCGGTTCGGGCGGACCGGCATCATTCCTTCCTCGCCCTCGTCGCCGAGCCCGTCGTCGCTCTCGCCGAGCTCCTGGTCCTCGTACTGGCCTTCCTGCTCGTCCTCGGACGAGTCGCCCTGCTCGACGCGGATCTCGGCCTCGCCCTCGCCTTCGGCCGACTCGTCCTGGTCCTCGTCGTCGGCCTCACCTTCGGACTCGTCGCCGCCTTCGCCCTGCTCGCCCGCTTCCGGGTCGCGGTCGGCCGGATCGTCCCCTTCGACCAGATCCAGGTCCTTCAGCACCTTCGTGGCGAGCTGGGCGAAGGCGGCCTGGTCGTCGACGGCGAGGCCGAGCGCGTCGAGGTCGGTGCCGGCTTTCTCCTCGATCCAGTCGGCGACGAGGTCGAGCCCGGCGCGCGCCGCTTCGGGTGCCGCCTCGCCGGTGAGGCGCTCGCGGACGATGAGGCCGAGCGCCGTATCGAGCGGCACCTCCGCGCGGCTGCGGGCGCGGGTGATCGGGTCGGTCCGCATCCGCATCTCGGTCGCGCGGGCGAGATTGGCGCGAACCCCCGCCATCGCGCGCGCGCCGAGCGCCTCGACCCGCGCCTGCTCGACGGCACCGAATATGGCGCGGGCGATGTCCTCGGCGGGCGCGCCGCGCGCATGGAGGGCGGGATTGTGGTGCCGGAGACGCAGCGCGGCGGCATCGGCGAACCCCCGCGCCTCGGCGACCTCGCGCTCCGGCAGCGTCCGGCCCGGCATCGGCACCTTGACGCTCTTGCCCTGCGCCGACGGCGCCTCGGTCGAGAAGGACAGCTCCACCTCCGGCTCCCGCGCGATCGCGCGCGCCGCGCCGGCGAGCACCTGGCGAAAGGCTTCGAGCGGGTTGTCCTTGTCGGCCATCTACCCTCTCCCTGCAGGGGAGAGGGGGGGACCCATTGCGTCAGCAATGGGGGGGTGAGGGTAGCGGGCGCCGGCGAAGGCATAGGCCCTCACCCTCCCAGCCTTCGGCTGGGCCCCTCCCTCTCCCCTCCAGGGAGAGGGGTTCATCTCACACCGTCCCCGCGACGCTCTCGGGCAGATCCTTCCCGAACACGCGCTGGTAATATTCCGCCACGAGCGGCCGCTCGGCCTCGTCGCATTTGTTGAGGAAGGTGAGGCGGAAGGCGAAGCCGACGTCGCCGAAGATGAGCGCGTTCTGGGCCCAGCTGATCACCGTGCGCGGGCTCATCACGGTCGAGATGTCGCCGTTGACGAAGCCCTGGCGGGTGAGGTCGGCGACCTTGATCATCCGCTCGACCTCCTGGCGGCCGCCTTCGTGATCGTACTCGCCGGACTTGGCGAGGACGATCCGCGCCTCCGTCTCGGCCGGGAGGTAGTTCAGCGTCACGACGATGTTCCAGCGGTCCATCTGGCCCTGGTTGATCTGCTGCGTGCCGTGATAGAGGCCGGTCGTGTCGCCGAGTCCGACGGTGTTGGTCGTCGCGAACAGGCGGAACCAGGGGTTGGGGCGGATCACCCGGTTCTGGTCGAGCAGGGTGAGCTTGCCCTCCGTCTCCAGCACGCGCTGGATGACGAACATGACGTCGGGCCGGCCCGCATCATATTCGTCGAAGACCAGAGCCGTCGGCGTCTGCAGCGCCCAGGGCAGGAGCCCCTCGCGGAACTCGGTGACCTGCTGGCCGTCCCGGAGCACGATCGCGTCGCGGCCGATCAGGTCGATGCGGCTGATATGGGCGTCGAGGTTGATCCGGATCAGCGGCCAGTTGAGGCGGGCGGCGACCTGCTCGATATGAGTCGACTTGCCGGTGCCGTGATAGCCCTGGACCATCACGCGTCGGTTCTTGCCGAAGCCGGCACAGACGGCGAGGGTCGTGTCCGGGTCGAAAACGTAGGCGGGGTCGGTGTCCGGCACCCGCTCGTCGGCCTCGGAGAAGGCGGGGACCTCCATGTCGCTGTCGATGCCGAACAGGTCGCGCACCTTCACGACCTTGTCCGGCGCGTCCATCACGGTGGCGCCGCGGCTGGCGGGGTTGGCGTTGCGAAGGTCGGTCATGGCGTGTCGGTCATTCTGCTGGAGGGCGGAAAACCCCCATGCCTTCACCGGCGGAGGGGGTAAAGGTTCAAATCAAGCGAAGGCCGGGCGAGACTTGAGCTGCGTGTAGGCCTGGATCACCGCCTGGAGCTTGGCTTCCTGGCCGCGGTCGCCGCCGTTGCGGTCCGGGTGGTAGAGGCGGAGCAGCTCGGCGTAGCGGGTGCGGAGCGTGCGGCGGTCGACGTCGATGCCGAGGCCGAGCACCTGCAATGACTTGCGGTCCTCGCCGGAGAGCTCGCGGCCGTCCTGGCGCGGGCGGCGCGCCTCGTCGACGCGGCGGGCGAAGCGGGCGCCGATCGCGTCCAGCGGGTCGGCGAAGTCGGCCCAGCGCGGCGGGGTGTCGGCGCCCCCGGTGGCGAAGGCGCGGGTCTCCCGATCCCAGCCGCCATAGGGGTTCTGCGCCGCCGAAATTTCGTCCGCGCTCATGCCCTCGAAGAAATTGTAGCCGGCGTTGAATTCCCGGACATGGTCGAGGCAGAGCCAGCGCCAGTCGCCGGGGCCGTCGAAGCCGGGGCGGCGGCCGTCGGCCGGCGGCGCGCGGAACTCGCCCGGCGCGGCGCAGCCGGGATGCGCGCAGGGCGCCTCCGCCTGCTCGACCCGGCCGTGAAAACGCGTCTGCCTGTTGCCCGAGCTCGCCACTTTGCTCCCTTCGTTGCGAGCATCCTATATAGGCCCGATGACCGACACTTTCACCGGCCCCGTCGCCCGCGAAATGGCGCAACGCCTCACCGCGGCCCTTTCTCCCGTTTCGCTCAAGGTGCTGAACGACAGCGACAAACATCGCGGCCACGCCGGCCATGACGGCAGCGGCGAGAGCCATTTCACGGTGGAAGTCGTGGCGGCGGCCTTCGCCGGCATGAGCCGGCTCGAGCGCCAGCGGGCGGTGAACGCGGCGCTGGGGGATTTGCTGCAGGGGCGCATCCATGCGCTTGCGATCAGGGCGAAGGCGCCTGGGGAATAGCGCCTCCCCGTTCCGGAGAGGAACTGGTACGGAGGCCGAATGACGGACGAACCCTTCCTCCAGACCCTCACCCCCACGACCCACGACCTTGGCGGGTTCAAGGTGCACCGGACGCTGCCGCACCGGGCGCGGACCACCGTGGGGCCGTTCATCTTCTTCGACCAGATGGGCCCGGCGCAGCTCGAGGTCGGCAAGGGGATCGACGTCCGGCCGCACCCGCACATCAACCTCGCCACCGTCACCTACCTCTTCGCGGGCGCGATCGAGCATCGCGATTCGCTGGGCACCTTCGCGCGCATCGAGCCCGGGGCCGTCAACCTGATGACGGCCGGCCGCGGCATCGCCCATTCGGAACGCTCTCCGGCCGACGAGCGGGCGGCCGGGCCGGCGCTTTCCGGCATCCAGACCTGGCTGGCGCTCCCTGCCGCCAAGGAGGAGATCGAGCCTGCCTTCGAGCATGTGGCGCGCGACCGGCTGCCGGTGGTCGAGGACGGCGGCGCGCGGGCGCGGGTGGTGATGGGGAGCCTGTGGGGCGCCGCTTCGCCCGTGACCTGCCACAGCGACACGATCTACGCCGACATCGCTTTGCCGGCGGGCGGAGCGATGCCGATCGAGCCGGAGGCGGACGAGCGCGCGCTCTATGTCGCGGAAGGCGAGGCGACCCTCGACGGGCTCGCGCTGGCGCCGGCCACCCTCTACGTCCTCCGCCCCGGCATCCGCGCCACCCTCCGCTCGGGATCCGGCGCCCACGTCATGCTGTGCGGCGGCGCTCCCCTCGACGGCCCGCGCCACGTGTGGTGGAACTTCGTCTCCTCGCGCCGCGAGCGGATCCAGCAGGCGAAGGAGGACTGGCGGGCGGGCAGGTTCGTCCTGCCGCCCGACGACCGCGCCGAGTATATTCCGCTTCCCGAGGCGAAGCCGCTGACGGTCAGCTATCCGTGATGGAGACGCGGCGCATCCCGCTTTCGACGGGCGTTACGCTGAACGTCATGCTCGCTGGGCCCGTCGACGCGCCCGCGGTCATGCTGCTCCACGGCTTTCCCGAATCGCACCGGACGTGGCGGCACCAGATCGCCGAGCTGGCGCGCGACTACCGGGTCATCGCGCCGGACCAGCGCGGTTTCGCGGGCTCGGACAAGCCGCAGGAGGTCGAAGCCTATGAGACCGGGACGATCGTCAAGGACGTGCTCGCCCTCGCCGACGCGCTGGAGGTGGAGCATTTCACCCTCGCCGGGCACGATTGGGGCGGCGCCGTGGCCTGGGCGGCGGCGCTCGCCCACCCGCTCCGCATCCGGCGCCTCGTCATCGTCAACGCGCCCCATCCGCTCGTCTTCCAGAAGAGCCTGATCGAGGACGAGGCCCAGCGCGCGGCGTCCCAGTACATCAATGTCTTTCGCAGCCCGCTCGCGGAAACCGGCATCCGCGCCATGGGCCTGGACACCTTCCTCGACAAGGTGCTGCTCAGCCATGCCGACGCCGCCAGGCTCGAACCCGAGGAGCGGCAGGCCTATCTCCGCGACTGGGCGCAGGAGGGCGCGCTCACCGCCATGCTCAACTGGTATCGCGCCGCGAAGATCGAGGTGCCCAGGCCCGGGGAGGCGGCGACGGCGCCGCTGTGGACGAAGCTCCCCTTCCCGCACGTCACCCAGCCCACCCTGGTCGTGTGGGGGCTCAAGGACACCGCCCTGCTTCCCGTCCAGCTCGAAGGGCTGCACGGCCTGGTCGACGACCTGCGCCTCGTCACCTCCCCCACCGCGAGCCATTTCGTCACCTGGGAAGAGCCGGAGATCGTCACCAGCGCGATCCGCGACTTCCTGGCCGAGACGGATTAGGGGGTTCCCCTCGCGCGGCGGCTGCCGCTATGCGCGCGGCGATGCCTCCCCGCCGCAAGAGAAATATCCGTTCCCGCTCCCGCTCCGCCGCGCGCCTTGCCGCCGTGCAGGCGCTGTACCAGCAGGAGATGGAGAAGACGCCGCTCCCGGCGCTGCTTCACGAATTCCACCACCACCGTCTCGGCGCCACCATCGAGGGTGTCGAATATGCCGACGCCGAGGTCGATTTCTTCGACGACGTGGTCGCCGGCGTCGATGCCCGGCGGGACGAGCTGGACGGGCTGATCGCGAGCCGGCTGCCCGAGGACTGGCCGCTCCACCGGCTCGACCGGCCGCTGCGCCAGATCCTGCGCGCCGGCACCTACGAGCTCGCGGCCCGCATCGACGTCGCGACGGGGAGCATCATCTCGGAATATGTCGACGTCGCCAAGGCCTTCTACGCCCGCAAGGAAGCGGGATTCGTGAACGCGGTGCTGGACGCCGTGGGGAAGGACCTGAGGGGGTGACCTCGCTCCTCCCCGGCACGGGGAGGGGGACCAGGCGCAGCCGGGTGGAGGGGGCCCGCGTGCGAGCAGCGACGGCGCGGGGCCCCCTCCACCACCGCCTGGCGGCGGCGGTCCCCCTCCCCGTTCCGGGGAGGAGCCGGTGACCGAATCCGCCTTCATCGAATGCCTCCGTCGCCTCGCCTCGCATCCCGCCGCGCGGGGGCTGCTCGACGATGCCGCCGTGCTTGAGGTCGGCGGCACGACCCTCGTGCTCACCCACGACATGCTCGTCGAGGGCGTTCACTTCCTTCCCGACGATCCGCCGCAGGATGTGGCCTGGAAGCTGGTCGCGGTGAACCTCTCCGACCTGGCGGCCAAGGGCGCGCGGCCGCTGGGTGCGCTCCTCGGTTTTCCGCTCGGCGACGAGGCCTGGGACCGCAGCTTCGTCGAGGGATTGGCCGGCGCCCTCGCCGCCTTCCACCTCCCGCTGCTCGGCGGCGACACCGTCACCGGGCCGCGCGTGCTGGGCCTGACGGCGATCGGCGAGGCGTCGGGGCCGGTCCCCTCGCGGACCGGCGCCCGGCCGGGTGACCGGCTGTGGGTGAGCGGCGCGATCGGGGATGCGGGCGCCGGGCTCCGGGTGCTGAAGGGGGAGCTCGGACCCGCGCCGGCCCTCGTCGAGCGCTACCGCACGCCCCGCGCGCGGCTCGCGCTCGGTCAGGCGCTGGCGCCGCTCGTCTCGGCGATGATGGACGTGTCGGACGGGCTGCTGATCGATGCGAAGCGGATGGCGGCGGCGAGCGCGGCGGCCGTGGAGATCGCGCTGGAAGCGATCCCGCTCTCCGATGCCTATCTCGCCGCCGTGGGCGACGGCCGCGCCGCACGGATCGACGCCGCGACGGCGGGCGACGATTATGAGCTCCTCTTCGCCGCCCGTCCGGACCGGACGCGCGATGTCCTCGCGCTCGGTGAGAGGCTCGCCATCCCGCTGACCCCGATCGGCCTTTTCGCCGACGGCGCCGGGCTCGTTCTCACCGACGACGGCGAGCCTCTCCCCCTCCCGCCGCGACTCGGCTGGGAGCATGGTTGAAAGAGCGCCGCGCCGCCCTTAGAACGCCGCCGCATATCCGGGCGCGTTCGCCGCGGGGGCGGCGCCGCCCCGCCCGGTTCAACAGGGAAGGACCGTCATGACTGTCGTCTTCATCGCCATAGCGTGCGGCGTGCTCGCCGTGCTCTACGGCCTCTTCACCTCGATGCAGGTGCTGCGCGCGCCGGCCGGCAGCGAGCGCATGCAGGACATCGCGAGCGCCGTCCAGGAAGGCGCCCGCGCCTATCTCGCCCGCCAGTACATGACCATCGCCATCGTCGGCGTCGTCGTCGTACTGCTGGTCGGCTATTTCCTCGGCATCGTTTCGGCGATCGGCTTCCTGATCGGCGCCCTCCTCTCCGGCGCCACCGGGTTCGTCGGCATGAACGTGTCGGTGAAGGCGAACGTGCGCACCGCCGAGGCGGCGCGGACCAGCCTGCAGGGCGGCCTCACCATGGCCTTCCGCTCCGGCGCCATCACCGGCCTGCTCGTCGCCGGCCTCGGTCTCCTCGCCATCTCCGGCTTCTTCTGGTACCTGATCGGACCCGCCCGCCACGTGCCGGGCGACCTCAGCGACCGCACCATCGTCAACGCGCTCGTCGCCCTCTCCTTCGGCGCGTCGCTCATCTCCATCTTCGCGCGTCTCGGCGGCGGCATCTTCACCAAGGCCGCCGACGTCGGCGCCGACCTCGTCGGCAAGGTCGAGGCAGGGATCCCGGAGGACGACCCCCGTAATCCGGCCACCATCGCCGACAATGTCGGCGACAATGTCGGCGACTGCGCCGGCATGGCCGCCGACCTGTTCGAGACCTATGTGGTCACGCTCGGCGTCACCATGGTCTCGATCGCCCTCACCATCCGCGGCGTCTCGACCGAGCTCCTCACCAAGCTGATGGCGCTGCCGCTGCTGATCGGCGGCGCCTGCATCGTCACCTCGATCCTCGGCACCTACATGGTCCGCCTCGGCAAGGGCGGCTCGATCATGGGCGCCCTCTACAAGGGCTTCTGGACCGCCGCCATCCTCGGCGCCGTCGCCGTCTATTTCGCCACCCAATATGCGCTGGGCGACATGAACGCGACGCTCGCCACCATCGGCGGCGTCGGCGGCGGCATGATCGCCCTGACCGGCATGAAGCTGTTCTACTGCATGCTGATCGGCCTCGCGCTGACCGGCGCGCTCGTGTGGATCACCGAATATTATACCGGCACCAACTTCCGCCCGGTGAAGTCGATCGCGATCGCATCGCAGACCGGTCACGGCACCAACGTCATCCAGGGCCTGGCGGTGAGCCTCGAATCGACGGCGCTGCCGACGCTCGTCATCGTCGTCGCGGTGATCGCCGCCTACCAGCTCGCCGGCGTGATCGGCGTCGCCTTCGGTGCGACCGCGATGCTGGCGCTGGCCGGCATGGTGGTGGCGCTCGACGCCTACGGCCCGGTCACCGACAATGCCGGCGGCATCGCCGAGATGGCCGGCCTGCCGGACGAGGTGCGCGAGCGCACCGACGCCCTCGACGCGGTCGGCAACACGACCAAGGCGGTGACCAAGGGCTATGCGATCGGCTCGGCCGCGCTTGCCGCGCTCGTGCTGTTCGGCGCCTACACGACCGACCTCCACGAGTTCTTCGGCGGCCTCACCGTCGATTTCTCGCTCAGCAACCCGTACGTGATCGTCGGCCTGCTTCTCGGCGCCTTGCTCCCCTACAGCTTCGGCGCCTTCGGAATGACCGCGGTCGGCCGGGCGGCGGGCTCGGTGGTCGAGGACGTCCGCGCCCAGTTCCGCGACAATCCGGGGATCATGGAGGGGACGAGCCGGCCCAATTACGGCCGCACCGTCGACCTCGTCACCCGCGCCGCGATCAAGGAGATGATCCTGCCGTCGCTGCTGCCGGTGCTCGCGCCGATCGTCGTCTATTTCGCGATCAGCGCCGTCGCCGGCCGCGAATCGGGCTTCGCGGCGCTCGGCGCCTTGCTCCTCGGCGTGATCGTCTCCGGCCTGTTCGTCGCCATCTCGATGACGTCGGGCGGCGGCGCGTGGGACAATGCCAAGAAATATATCGAGGACGGCAATTTCGGCGGCAAGGGCTCTGAGGCCCACAAGGCCGCGGTCACCGGCGACACGGTGGGTGATCCGTACAAGGATACCGCCGGCCCGGCGGTCAACCCGATGATCAAGATCACCAACATCGTCGCTCTGCTGCTGCTCGCGGCACTCGCGGCGAAGGGCGGCTGAGCCGCGCCGCGGTTCGCCCCGGCGGATGAGAGAGCCCGCTCCGGCCCCTGGCCGGGGCGGGTTTCTCTTGCCGCTTGCATGCCGCGCCGCCGGGACTAGACTACTCGAATCCAAGGCTTTTTCGGTGGGGGTTGAAATGAAGGCGATTGTGGGCGCGCTGCTCCTCGGGGCGGCGCTGACAGGTACGGCCTCGGCGGCGCCGGTGCCGGCAACGGGCGCAAATGCGATCCTGCCGATCGCGGAATTCGGCCGGCGGCCGTTCATGGCGCAGCCGCGCATCTCCCCCGACGGCACCAAGATCGTCGTCCAGATGTCGCGCTCCGGCAAGGGCTTCCTCGGCATCATCGACCTCGAGAAGCCGGGGTCGGCGCCCGATTTCTTCCTTGCCACCAACGAGTTCCGCGACCTCGGCGACCGCGACGTCATCGCCTGGCGGTGGGTCGGCAACGACGACGTCGTGGTGACGATGCGCTCGCGCGAGGACGTCTACGGGCAACGCGCGGACATCTGGCGCCTCGCCGCCTACAACCTCAAGACGAAGCAGCTGACGCCGCTCGCCTGGGACGGCGCCACCGGCGACGCCTCCAGCATCCTTCACATCGACCACGACAAGGGCAAGATCCTGCTGGCGCGGATGAGCAACGCCTACGGGACCGAGATGTGGCAGCGCTACGAGGTCGTGCTCGTCGACGTCCACACCGGGAAGTTCGAGGTCGTGCAGCGCCCGAACCCGGTGGTCGATGACTGGATCGCCGACGGCAACGGCGTCATCCGCGCCGCCGTCGGCAACAACGAGGACAGCGGCAAGCAGCGGCTGATGTACCGCTCGGGACCCAACGAGCAGCTCCACACCGTCGCCAACAGCGCCGATCCGACCTTCACCGAAGGGCAGATCGTGCCCCGGGTCTTCCTCGACGAGCCGGACATGGTGCTCGCGCTCAGCAACAAGGACGGCTACCGCAAGCTCTACAAGGTCAACATGAAAACGATGACGGTCGGGGCACCCGTCTTCGAGCGGCCCGGCTACGACATCGAGGGCGGCGTCATCACCAACTTCGAGCGCAACAAGCTGATCGGCGTCAGCGTCGAGGAGACGGGCGACCGCGAATATTGGTTCGACCCGGACTGGAAGCTGATCCAGCGCAACATGGACGAGCGGTTCGGCGCCGGCAACGCGCACATCGTGTCGCGCGACCGCAAGGATGAAAGGCTGATCTTCCATGTCGGCAGCCCGAGCCAGCCGGGCGCATTCTATCTCTACGACACGCGCAAGGGTTCGCTGGCGCTGGTCGGCTATGTCCATCCGACCTTCAAGGACGCGACGCTCAATCCGATGAGCACCGTGGTCTACACCGCCCGCGACGGCATCAAGATCCCGGCGGTCGTGACGATGCCGCGCCACCGGCCGGGCGAGAAGAACCTGCCGGTCGTGGTGCTCGTCCATGGCGGCCCGTTCGGTGTCCGCCAGAAGGAGGAATTCGGCGCGTTTCCCTGGCACCAGGCGCTGGCCGAGCAGGGCTATGTGGTCATCGAACCCAATTATCGCGGCTCCGGGGGCTATGGGAAGCAGTTCGTCTTGCTCGGCCGCCGTCCGGACGGCTACGGCAACCGCATGCAGGACGACCTGAATGACGCCGTCGCCTGGTTTGCCAAGGACGGCACCATCGACGCGAAGCGTGCCTGCATCATGGGCTGGTCGTACGGCGGCTATGCGACGGCGCGGGGCGCGCAGCGCGATCCGGACGTGTGGCGCTGCGCCATCGCCGGGGCGGGCGTCTACGACTTCCCGATGATGACGGCGTGGGACACGCGCAACCTCGGCAAGTTCAACGCCAAGTTCCAGGCGACCGCGGCGAACCCGGAAGACATTTCGCCGGCGCGGCACGTCAACGGCAAATGGGCGCCGATCCTGATCGTTGCCGGCCTGCGCGACCAGCGCATCCCGATCGAGCAGCCGCATACCCTCGTCTCCCGCCTGAAAGCGGCGGGCAAGGTCGAGGACCAGGATTTCCGTTACGTCGAGCAGAAGCAGGGCACCCACAACCTTCCCTATGAGGATGTCGCGGCGCAGTGGCTGGAGGAGGCCAATGCCTGGCTCGCAAAGTGGAATCCGGCCTATCTGCCCGGGGAGCGCAAGGCGGCGGCGGCCGAGCCGGCGGGGACGGCCGCGCGCGGACGGTAGACCGTCGCGAGGTCGGAGCGGTATCGATGATTTCCGGTCTTTCATGGCGGCAAGTTGAAACATGATTCAGCTTTTCGCTGCCTTGCTGGCGGCGCCTCCGCCGCCTGACCCCGCGCTCGTCCCCATCATCCGCGAGGTGGGAAAGGTTTGCGCGGCGGGGGCGCCGATCCGCACCGAGGCCGACCTCGCCTTCGCGCTGATCCTCCTCTCGCCCCCCGAAGGCGGCCGCACGGTCGGCTGCCGGGCCGACCGCGCTCTCGCGCTCCGCGCGGCGCGGGCGCTTGCGGAGGCGCCGAGCGGCTCGAGCGCGGCGGCGATGCGCTTCCTCGGCGAAGCGAGCGCGGAGGGGCGGGGAATGCCGCGCGATGCCGCCGCGTCCGAATCCTGGTACCTTCGCGCCTACGCGCTGGACGGGGTGACGTTCATTCCCGCCGCCATCCCGCAGGCGCGGCGCGACGCCTATCTCGCGAGCGACGAGGCGATCGCGATGCTGCGCGACCGCCTCCGCCGCGGCAGTCCGGCGGGCGAGCAGCTGCGCCTCGCGGCAGCGCTCATCCTGCGCCATGCGCCCGGCGATATCGACGAGGCGGCGACGCTCGCCGGCGGCGACGAGACGATCGAAGCGCAGCGGCTGCGGCTGCAGATCGCGCACAAGTTGCTCGCGGGCACGCCCTCGCCGGCGCGGGAAGCGGCGGCAGCCGCGCTCCTGGTCCGCGCCCCTTCCGCCTTGCAGTTCGACGCCGCGAGTCGCGCCGAGACCCTCTCGCTCGGCACGAAGCGGCTGCAGGCCGCGCCGACGCCTGGCGAACGCGCCGCCGCGATCGCGCTGCTCGGCGCCGCCGCGGTCGGCGGCCAGCCGGACGCGGTCGGCGCGCTGACGGCGGCGCTCCGGCGGGAGAATGGCGGTCGCGACCCGGCCGAGGTCGAGGCGGTGCCGGCGATGAAAGTCGACATCGGTCCGGAAGACTATCCCCCGGCTGCCCTCCGCGCGGAGACGCAGGGGGTCGTCAGGCTGCGAGCGCTCATCAATCCCGCCGGACGCGTCGTCGCGCTGGTGCCGGCGACGGCGGACCAGCCGCCGCTGCTCGTCGAGGCCGTGCGGCGTCTCGTCGCCCGCCGCACCCCCGCCGCCGTCGACTTGCCCGGACCGCGGCCCACACCCTGGCTGTGGATGAAGCTGCCGAGCGTCGGCTTCAGCATCCGCGGCTGAGCCTCGCCTTCCCTTTTCGGAGGCGACCAGCTAAGGAGCCCGCGTTTTTGCGGCGGACCCAAGAGGATAAATGGCCAAGGAAGAGCTTCTCGAAATGCGCGGGCAGGTGGTCGAGCTGCTGCCCAACGCCATGTTCCGCGTCCGCCTCGAGAACAATCACGAGATCCTCGGCCACACCGCGGGCAAGATGCGCAAGAACCGCATCCGGGTGCTCGTCGGCGACGAGGTGCTCGTCGAGCTGACGCCCTACGACCTGACCAAGGGTCGGATCACCTACCGGTTCAAGTAAGCGCGCGGGCGGCGCCCGTGCGGCTGATCCTCGCTTCCGCCTCGCCGCGCCGGCTCGAGCTGCTGGCGCGGCTCGGCGTGGTCCCCGATGCGGTGGTGCCGGCGGCGATCGACGAGACGCCGCGCCGGGGCGAGCTGCCCCCCGCCTATGCGGCGCGGGTCGCGGCCGAGAAGGCCGCCGCCGTCGCCGCGCCGGCAAGCCTCGTCCTCGCCGCCGACACGGTGGTCGCGGCGGGACGGCGCATCCTTCCGAAGGCCGAGACGGAAGCCGACGCGCGCGCTGCGCTGACCCTGCTTTCCGGGCGCCGCCACCGCGTCCATTCGGCGGTGACGCTGATCGACGCGGCGGGGCGCGCGCGGCATCGGCTGTCGACGAGCATCGTCGCGTTCAAGCGGCTGTCGGACGAGGAGCTCGCCGCCTATCTCGCGGCGGGCGAGTGGCGCGGCAAGGCCGGCGGCTACGCGATCCAGGGCCGCGCCGAGGCGCTGGTGCGCTTCCTCGCCGGCAGCCATTCGGGGGTGATGGGCCTGCCGCTCTACGAGACCCGCGCCCTCCTGCGCGCCGCCGGCTACCCGCTTGGCTGAGTGGCTCTACGAGGCCGGCATCGGCGAGAACCGGGCCGCTCTTGTCGAGGGCGGCGAGATCGTCGAAGCGCACATCGAGCTGCCGGACCCGCTTCGGCTCGGCACCGTCGCGGCGGGACGGCTCGTCTCGATCCATGTCCCCGGGCGGCGCGGGCTGGTCGCGACGGAGGTGGGCGAGGTGCTGGTCGAGCCGCTGCCCCCGGCCCTGACCCAGGGGCAAGCCGTCCGGGTGGCGATCGTGCGGGAGGCGGTACCCGAACCGGGCCGCCCGAAGCTCCCGCGCGGGAAGGTCACCGACGCACCGGAGGGTCCCGGGCCCGCTTTGACGGAGCGTCTCGGTCTGCGCGCCGGTGGCGCGCACCCGGGACCGGACCGGCTGGAGGCGGCCGGCTGGTCCGAGCTGCTCGAGGAAGCCGCTTCCGGCGAGATCGGGTTCCCGGGCGGTACCCTCCGGATGAGCCTCACTCCCGCCATGACCCTGTTCGACGTCGACGGCGCCCTGCCGCCGGCCGAGCTCGCCGTCGCCGGCGCCCGGGCCGCGGCGCAGGCGATTCGCCGGTTCGGCATCGGCGGCTCGATCGGCCTCGACCTGCCGACGCTCGCGGGGCGGAGCGAGCGCCAGGCGGCCGCCGCCGCGCTCGACGCGGTGCTGCCGCAGCCGTTCGAGCGGACCGCGGTGAACGGCTTCGGCTTCCTTCAGATCGTCCGCCGCCGCGAGCGCGCGTCGCTGCCGGAGCTGCTGCAGGCCGACCCGGTGGGGGCGGCGGCGCGGGCGCTGCTGCGGCGGGCCGAACGGACGTCCGGCGCCGGCGTCCGCCTGATCACCGCCGCGCCGGCCGTGGTCGCGCGGATCGAAGCGAATCGCGAATGGCTGGAGGCACTTGGCCGCCGCACCGGGGCAAGCGTCACCTTGCGGCCGGACCCGCGGCTCGCCATATCGGCCGGGCATGTCCACGCCTCCCCAGCCTCGTAGCGCGCGCGGCGGCTGTCCGCTCTGCGGCAAGCCGGCGAGCGGCGCCCAACGCCCGTTCTGCGGCCAGGGCTGCCGCGACCGCGACCTCCTGCAATGGCTCGGCGAAGGCTATCGGGTCGCCGGCCCGCCGGCGCAAGAAAGCGAGGCGGACAGGCTGGACAGCGGCGGCTGACGGCCTCTATAGGCCCCGCTTCCCGCCTCCGTGCCGGAAATGCCCAGGTAGCTCAGTTGGTAGAGCACGTGACTGAAAATCACGGTGTCGGTGGTTCGATCCCGCCCCTGGGCACCATCACCCCCGCCGAAATAGGGTCTCGCCTTCGCCCGCGCGCTCGGGCAGGAACCTCCCTCATCGCCCGTTCATCCAAGCGGGCCTAAGCTCCTCTCCCCGCAAGGGAGTTACGCGCCCTGACCACCGCGTTCATCAATGCCATCGGGACCGCCGTGCCGGAGCACGACGTCCATGGCGCGTTCATCGACTGGGCCGAGCGCCAGGTCGCGGAGCCGCGCGCGCGCGCGCTGTTCGCCCGCATGGCGGAGCGCTCGGGGATCCGCCACCGCTGGTCGGTGCTGCCGCCGGGCGAGGGCGGCGGATCGCCGGTCGAGGCGGGCGGCTTCTATTACGGCGTGCTGCCCGCAACGGCGGCACGGATGGCGCTCTACGCCGAGGCGGCGCCGAAGCTGGCGCTGAAGGCGATCGACGGCCTTGGCGCGCGGGCGGAGCTGGACAGCATCACCCATCTCGTCGTCGCCAGCTGCACCGGCTTCGTCGCGCCGGGCGTCGACCAGATCATCGCCGCGGCGCTCGGGCTGCCGGGCGACGTCGAGCGCACCCTCGTCGGCTTCATGGGCTGCTACGCCGCCGTCTCGTCGCTCCGCCTCGCCCACCACATCGTCCGCTCGCGGCCCGACGCCCGGGTGCTGGTGGTGACGGTCGAGCTGTCGACGCTCCATCTGCAGGACGCGCATGAGATCGAACCGCTGCTCGCCATGCTCCAGTTCGGCGACGGCGCGGCCGCCGCCCTCGTCACCGCCGAGGCGGCGGGCTTCGGCATGGCCGACCCGTTCGCCGCGACATTGCCCGATTCTGAGGATCTTATCCGCTGGCGCGTCGGCGACCACGGTTTCGCCATGACCCTGTCCGGGGAGGTGCCGGGTCGCATCGCCGAGGCGCTGCGGGACGAGGCTTTTCGGGACCGGCTGCTCGCCGGCGCCGACGTGGCCGAGATCGACAGCTGGGCGGTCCACGCCGGCGGCCGATCGGTGCTCGACGCCGTCGAGCACGGCCTGGCGCTGCCGCAGGGCGCGCTCGCCGACTCGCGCGACGTGCTTGCCCGCTTCGGCAACATGTCGTCCTCGACCCTGCCCTTCGTGCTCGCCGAGCAGCTGGAGCGGCCCGAGCGCCGCCGCGGCGTCGCTCTCGCCTTCGGCCCCGGCCTCGCCGCCGAGGGCTTCCACTTCCGCCGCGCCGCCTGACGCGATGGCGCTGCCGGCCCGCGCCCCCGCGTTGATCGTCGGCGGCGGACCGGCGGGCGCTGCCGCGGCCATCGCCCTGGCGCGTGCCGGTCGGCCGCCGCGCCTGCTCGAGCGGACGTCGGGGGCGCACGACACGGTCTGCGGCGCCTTCGTCGGCTGGGATGCGATCGCGGCGCTGCGCCGGCTCGGGATCGACCCCTTCGCGCTCGGTGCCCATCCGATCCATCGCCTGCGCCTGTTCGGCAGCGGGCGCGAGGTCGAGACTCGCCTGCCGCGCACCGCCGCCGGTCTCTCGCGCCGCTGCCTCGACGAAACCCTGCTCGCCGCCGCGCGCCAAGCCGGCGCCTTCGTCGACCGCGGCCGTTCGGTCCGCGCCGCCGACGTCGGCGCCCGCACCATCCGCACCGACGACGGCGAGGAGATCGGCGCCGACGCTCTGCTGCTCGCCACCGGCAAGCACGAGCTGCGCGGCGCCGTCCGGCCGCGCGACACGTCGCGCGACCCGATCGGCCTGCGCACCGCCCTTTCACCCTCGAAGCAGCTCGACGCCGTGCTGGACGGCGTCATCGAGCTGCACCTGTTCGACGGCGGCTATGCCGGGTTGCTGCTCCAGGAGGACGGCTGCGCCAACCTGTGCCTCTCGGTGCAGAGGTGGCGGCTGAAGGGTGCCGGCGGCATCCCCAACCTCGTCCGTGCCCTCGCCGACGCGCTGCCCGCGTTCCGCGCGCGGCTGGCGCACGGCGACCCGGTGGGGTGGAGCGCCGTGTCGGGCGTCCCCTACGGCTGGTACGCGCGCGAGACCGCGCCCGGCCTCTACCGGCTCGGCGACCAGGGGGCGGTGATTGCCTCGCTCGCCGGCGACGGCATCGCCATCGCGCTGGAGAGCGCCGCCGAGGCGGCCGCCGCGATCCTCGCGGGGGACGGTGCCGAGGCCTATCAGGGCCGGCTCGGCCGCCGCACCGCCCTTCCGTTGACGGTTGCCGAGGGTCTGCGCTGGGCGGCCGAGCGGCCGGTGCCGCGCGACCTGCTGATGGGGCTTGTCGCGGCTGTTCCCGCGCTACCGCGCTTCGCCGCCCGCCTCACCCGCGTCGGCACCTGAGCCGCGCCGCCGCCGCCAGCCGGTGTAGAGCCCGGGAAACCAGCGGCTGACCACGAGCAGGAAGGTCGGCAGCGCCATCGTGTTCCAGATGTCGCGCAGCCCCTCGGCGGCCTGGATGGCGCGGTCGGGGCCCGGCCAGACCTCGTACGTCCAGTCGTAATATTCGTTGGCAAGTTCGAGCGCGAGCAGCACCAGCCAGGGGATCGGGCTGCGCAGCGGCCGGCGCAGGATGAGCGCTGCGAGCACCAGGATCGCCACGCCGAAATAGACGTGGAGCGCGTCCATGTTGAGGCCGATGGCGTGCTCCAGCCACTCTTTCAGCTGGTGCCAGTCGTGAGGCGCCGGCGGCGCGGCCTGGTTCAATATTGCTTCCGGTAGCGGACGTTGAGGTTGTTGCCGTTATTCCCCTGCGCGCTCACCGAGCTCAAGACCGAAAGCGCCTTGGAAAGGGCGACCTCGATCTGCGTCGCGGTGTAGCCGCGGGCATCGGTGACGATCTCAACATAGATGTTGCGGCTGACGTAGAAGCCGGCGGCGAGCGCGGTGCCGCGGCCCGTGGTCTTGTCGGCGCCGAGGATTCTCAAGCGGCTGAGGCCGGTCGCCGACCGGAGCTTGCCGAGCGGGTTGAGGCCGCCGCCGCCGCCTCTCAGGGCGTTCAGCGAGGAGGCGAGCTGGATCGCCTGCAGCGCCGAAATCTCGTTGACCGAGCCGCCGAACAGGATGCGGGCCATGATCTCGTCCTGCGGCAGGCCGGGGCTCGAGGTGAAGGCGATCTGCGGATTGGTCGCCGTGCCGCTGACGTTGATGTTGACGGTCACGTCCTTGATGTCCGCGGAGGCGACGAGGTCGATCCGCGGATTGGGGGGGCGTGCGCCGGTGAAGGTGATGAGGCCGCGGGTCACGTCGAAGCGCTGGCCGGAGAAACTGTAGGTGCCGCGGATCAGCTCGGCCTGGCCGACCAGCGCCGGCGTCGCGGTGGTCCCGCGGACGCGCAGGTCGGCGGACCATTCGGACTCGAGGCCCATGCCGGCGATGTAGAGCTGGTTTTGGGCGTGGAGGCCGAGGTCGAGCTTCCAGACGCTCGGCACGCCGTCCTCGGCCGCCTGCCTGATCTTCGCCGGGTCGGGCAGCGGCTCGCCCTTGCGGCGGACGCCGGTGAGCTCGACCACCTGGGCGGCGCCCTGGCGGATGATCTCGTAGCGGACGTTCGGCAAAATGAGGTCGCCGGAGATGAGGGCGCCGCTGGCCTTGTTGTTGACGACGGTGAGGTCGCCGGTGACGGTGGCGCCGAGATTGTCGCTGCGCGCGAGCTGCGCATCCTTCATCGTCAGGCGGATGTCGATCGGATAGCCGGCGGCCGAGGCGAAGCCGACGGTGCCGGTGCCGCTGATCGTGCCGCGGCCGGCGCGGCCGCTGAACTGGGTGATCTGCAGCGTCGAGCTGGTGAAGCGGCCCTCCAGCGCGATGTTGGTGACGTGGGTGCCGTATTGCTCGTCGGTGAAGGCGAGGTTGGCGGCGCGCACGACGCCGGTCAGCTGCGGATTGTCGACCCGGCCGGAGAAGTCGGCGGCGACCCCGATGGGGCCCCAGAGCTGCCGGTTCGCCTGGCCGGCGAGCGACCAGAGCACTTCCGCCGGCCCGTTATAGCGGATGCCGCCGGCGAGCGGCGCGGCCATCACCCGGCTCATCCACGACCCGCCGGCGCCGACCGGCTGCAGCCGCACCTGGGCGCGGCCGATCAGGGCGCCGCCGCGGCGGATGACCGCATTCACGTTGGCGCCCTCCGGCCGCAGCGTGCCGAGCAGGGCGACGTCGACCGGGTCCGAGCGCATCGCGATGCCGGTGCGGGTGAAGCCGGCGATGCTGAGCCGCGCCTCGGCCTGCGGGAAGGCGCTTCCCGCCTGGACGAAGTCGAGGCTGCCGCTTAGCCGGCCGCCGAGGCCGAGACCGGGCGAAAAGGTGTTGGCGACGGCGAGGTCGAGATTCTGCATCCGCGCCTGCACTTCGAGCCGGTCGCCCCACCGGCCGGCGAGATAGACGTTGCCCTGCGGCAGCACGATCTGGGTCGGCGCGAGTTGCCAGCCGGCGGCGGTCTGGCGGATGTCCGCGGGCTGGGCGAAGCGGAAGGGGATGCCGTTCGCCGTGCCCTGCGCGGCGGCACGGATGTGGTCGGGCTCCATGGCGGCGTTGAGCCCGACCTGGAACGGCACCCCGCTCGAGCCCTCCGCATAGGCCTGGGCGGTGCCGCGGCCGCCACGGTAATCGGCGTGGACGCGGGCGCGGGTCAGGGCGAAATTGCCCGAATGGACGCCGGCGAGCTGGGCGTCGCCGACCACCTGCGGCATGCCCGGCACGAGCACGGCCGTCGCCTGGACGAAGCCCTGCTGGATGGTGATCGGTGTCGCGCCGGGGATCGTCGCGTCGTTGGCCCGGGCGTTCACCGCCACCTGCTGGTACTTGCCGGCCGCCGCGAGCTCGATGGTGCCCGAGAGGCCGCGGCCGTTCATCGCCAGCGTGCCCGCGAAGGGGCCGGCCGCGGTCTGCGTCACGCGGCCGGAGAAGGTGATGCCGGCGAAGACGAGACGGCGGATGTCGAGCGTCAGCGGCCCCCGGCCGGAGAGCACGGTCAGGTCGGCGACGAACGGCCCGTAATCCGATTCGCCGCTCGCCTGGATGGCGTAGCCGGCGCCGGTGGCGCGCACCGTCGCGCGGACGTTGCGGAGACCGATGCCGAAGCCCGGCGACGCGGCGCGGAGCTGGACGTTCGGCCGCGTCGCCGTGCCGGTAAGGACGACCGCCAGCGGCCCATAGGCCTTGCTGATCCCGGCGAGGCGGAAGTTGATCGCGCCCCCCGGCGCATAGGTGCCGTCGCCGGAGGTGATGCGCAGGCCCGGCGAGCTCAGGCGGATGTCGGCGAGGCGGATGATCCCGCTCGGCAGCATTTCCACGTTCGCCGCGGCCGTCGCGTTGCCGCCGAGGAAGCCGCGCGCGGAGCTGTTGTCGATCCGCCGCGTCTTCACCGCCACCCGGCCCTTGATGCCGAAGCCGCCGCCCGAGCTCGTGACGTTCATGTCGGTGGTGATGTCGAGCAGCCCGACACCGTTCAGATGATAGCCGTTCGCGGTGCCTTGGATGCCCGCGCGATAGAGGCCGGTCGCGAAGTCGGCGACCACGACCGTCGTCGCATTGAGCTTGTCCGACCGGATCTTGAGGTTGTCGGAGACGAGGTGGGTGCCGCTGATGTTGAGCACGCCGTTCAGCGACACGTTGGTCAGCAGGCCGCCGAGGGAGGGGTCGAGCCCGGCGATGTGCCGGGCGGTGGCGTGGATGGGGACGCGGATCCGGTCCGCCGCCACCTGGGCGCGTCCGATGGCGCGGAAGCCTTCGAGGCTCGTCTTGTTGAATCCGAGCGCATCGGCCTTGAGGTCGTAGGCGACGACGGGGGTGCGGAACGGGCCGTTGAGGACGGCGGCGAGCTGGAGGTTGCGCGCCGAAAGGTTCGGCATCACCGCGCCCGGCTCCGGCATGCGGACGGCGAGCTTCAGGTCGTGGAGCTCGCTCCTGCCCAGGTCGATCAGCCCGTCCGCGCCGACCGACACGGCCTTCGAGCTCAGGCGCAGCCGCGTGTCCGCCTTGCGCTGGCTCAGCGTCGTGACGAGCGCGACCTGGACGTGCGGGGCGAGCAGCCGCTTGACGATGCCGTCGGACAGCATGAGCCCGGGATCGGCCGGGCCGGTGGCGGTGAAGGTGCCGTTCTTCGCGCCGAGCGCGAGGTTGGCGAAGCCCTTGCCGCCGAGCAAGGCCTGGGCCCTGCCGTTCCAGTTCGCCCAGTCGCCCTTGCCGTTGACCCGCGCGGAGAGCGGTTGGCGAAGGCCGGTGAGGCCGGCGACGAAGCCGTTGCCCGGCGCGTCCACGGCCAGCCCGATATCGAGGCGGTTGCGGTCCGGCACTGCGTCGAGGCGGAGGACGAGCCGGTCGCCGCCGGGCAGGCCCGCGCCGGCGAGGGCGTTGGCGCGCAGGCCGACCTGGGCGCGGCCGCTGGCGATCTTCGCCGTCCCGTCGAGGCTCAGCAGGTGTCGGTAACCGGTCACCGCCGGGTCGACATAGATGCGGCCGACGGCGAGATGGCCGATGTCGATGTCGATGTCGGGGAGCAGCGGCGCGTTCGGGTTGGTGCTGCTCGGCTTGAACTGCGGCAGCCGCCACAGCCGCGCCCGCGGCACGTCGAGGCTGCGGATATCGACGTGGTTGCCGAAGTAAGCGAGCGGCCGCCAGTCCATCTTCGCCTCGTTGGCGGCGAAGAAGCGGCCCTTCGCGTCGGCGAGCGTCAGGTCGTGGAGGGTGAGCGTACCCCACAGCGACCCGTCGATCCGGCCGACGTTGATTTTCAGCCCGGAGGCCATCTCCAGGCCGTTGATCTGCTTGACGACGAACCGGCGGCCGAAGTCGCTGTTCAGCCAGACGACGAAGACAAGGACGAGCGCGAGCAGCGCGGCCACGGTGAGGCCGGCCCATTTGCCGACGGTGCGGGCGCGGCGGTGGACGTGGACGACGCGCACCCGCTCCGGTCCCGGCTCCGGCGCCTCGGCGGGCGGGGGTGGGGGCTCGGTCGCCACCTAGAAGGCCTGTCCGAGCGACACGTAGACGGCGAAGCGCGACTCGCCCTTCTTGCGGCCGATCGGCACCGCCACGTCGGCGCGCAGCGGCCCGAAATTGGTGTAGAAGCGCCCGCCGATGCCGGCGCCGTAGCGCAGACCCGAGAGCTTGGGATATTGGGTTTTGTAGACTTGGCCGGCGTCGATGAAGGGCACGATACCGTAATTGCCGAAGCGGTAGCGCGCCTCGAGGGAGAATTCGACCTGGCTGCGGCCGCCGGTCGGTACGCCCTTGGCGTCTTTGGGTCCCAACTGCTGATAACCGAAGCCCCTCACCGAACCGCCGCCGCCGCCGTAGATGCGCCGCGAGGGCGGCAAGTCGGCGAGGTTGGCGCCGAAGATCGACCCGACCCGCACCCGGCCCGCCACGGTCAGGCTGTCCGTGGCCGGGTAGTAGACGCTGCCATCGACGATGTTGCGGATGTAGGGCTTGGTCGGCTCGCGCAGCGACACTTCGGGGTTGGAGCGCAGGCCGAGGCGGAAGCCCTTGGTCGGATCGAGCAGGCTGTTCGACGTGTCGTAGCCGATCTGGCCGATCAGGCCGGCGATGAAGTGCGCCGTCTTCAACGAGATGGGCGGGAAGCGCTTCTCGTCCTCGTTGGAGGCGACGAGTTCGCCGCCGTAGGCGTAGGTCCATTTCTTCTGCCAGATCGGCGTCGAGGTGCGCGAGACGAGGCCGTAGAGGCGGGCGACATAGCCGTGATAGGCGGCGTAATTCTGCCGCCCCGCCTCGGCCTGGAGGAGCAGGGTGCGGTCGCGCTGGCCGGCATTGTTGCGCTGGAACTGGACGACCAGCGACTGCTCCTGGGTCCCGAGGATGCCGGTGACGCGCAGCGCGCCTTCCGGCGGGAACAGGTTGCGGTGCTCCCAGGTCGCCTCGGCCCGGAAGCCTTGCCCCGTATTGTAGCCGGCGGTTCCCGCCAGGGTCCGGGCGGGTCCCGCCACCTGGTGGACGCGGATGTTGACATATTCCGTCCCGTCCGGCGCCGTCTCGCCGGTACGCTCCGGCCGCGCGGCGACGGTGCGGAACAGGCCGGTCGCGACCATCGCCTCGCGCAAGTCGTCGACCTTGCGGCTGTCGTAGAGCTCGCCGCGCTTGAAGCGGGCGAGGACGCCGACATGGTGGGCGTCGAAGGCGAGCTTGCCGTCGGTGGTGAAGCCGGCGAAGGTCGAGCGGGGCCCCGGATCGAGCGGCAGCGTGTAGTCGCCGAGATGGGTGTCGGGGTCGAGCAGCACGTCGCGCTGGCCGATGTCGGCGAACGGATAGCCCTGCTGCGGCAGGCGGAGGCGGACGTTCGCCTCGGCGGCCTCGACGTCCGCCGCGACGATGGGATCGCCGCTCTTCAGCTTCAGGGCCTCCCGGGCAATGCCCGTCGGGACCGTGTCGGGACCCTGGATGCGGATCTGGCCGAAATCGTAGCGGTGGCCGGGGAGGGTGGTGAGGGTGACGGCGAGGCGAGCCGGCTCGTTCGGGACCTGGGCGATGCTGGAGCTTACCGTCGCGTCGTAATAGCCTTCGGAGCGGAGCAGGCGGACGGCGAGCAGCTCGTCTTCCTTGGTGCGGGCGGAGACCATCGCCGCGTTGGTCGCCTTGCCATCGCCGTCTTCGAGGGCGGAGAGGCTGCGGAAGCGGCCTTCGAGACCGATCGCCTTCAGGCCCTCGACGGCGAGGCTGTAACGGATCGTGGGGGCCGGCGCCTCCTTCGCGTCCTTGGCGTCGGGCGCCGGCGTCGCGAGCTCGAACCGGTCGAGCGGGGTCAGCGGCTCGCTGAGCCCCGGGTCGACCGGCTCGGTGACCGGCGGAAAGTTTCCGGCGGGAGTCACCGGCGGCGCCGGCGGGGACCCGGCCTTCCCCGGTGCGGGCACCGGAGCAGCCGGGAGCGGCTCGAGCGGTTTGGTGAGGTCCGGATCGAGCGGCGGCAGCGCCTTTTCGAACTGGCTGTCCGGAACGATCGGCTGCTCGGGCGCCGGCGGCGCGGGCGGCGCGGGCGACGGGGGTGCAGGAGTCTGCGCGGCCGCCGCGCTGGCAAGCAGCAGGGCGCCCGAGGCGGCGGAGAGGAGAAAACCGGCCTTGTTCAACTTACGCCGACGCTCCCCTCGTATCGGCTTTATGGGAAACGCGATAAACACCAGAAGCTTGGCCTTTGTTCCGGTGCCGAAAGGGGATTGATGTAGATCAGCCTCAGCGCTGTTGCCGCGGCGCAACGGGAGAAAGCATTGCAACGGCCGCTCGGCTTGCCCACAGGAACAGGGATGCCGAACCCGCCCACCGAAGCGCTGCTGGCGAACCTCCGCGACCGGCTGGGCCCGCGCGGCTTCACCCGCGCGCCGGACGAGATGGCGCCGTGGCTCAGCGACTGGCGCGGCCGCTACCACGGCGCGGCCGCGGCCCTCGTGTCGCCCGCGTCGACCGAGGAGGTCGCGGCGGTCGTCGGGCGCTGCGCCGCAGAGGGTGTCGCCGTGGTGCCGCAGGGGGGCAACACTTCGATGGTCGGCGGCGCGACTCCAGGCGCGGACGGCGGCGCACTGCTGCTGTCGCTGCGCCGCATGAACCATGTTCGCGGCCTTTCGGCCGAGGACAATGCGCTGACCGCCGAGGCTGGCGCGATCCTCGCCCATGTCCACGACGCGGCGGCGACGATCGGCCGCCGCTTCCCCCTCAGCCTCGGCGCCAAGGGCAGCGCGACGATCGGCGGCCTCGTCTCGACCAATGCCGGCGGCACGCAGGTGCTGCGCTTCGGGCCGATGCGCTCGCTGGTGCTCGGACTGGAAGCGGTCCTGCCCGACGGCTCGGTCTTCTCGAGCCTCGCGCCGCTGCGCAAGGACAATCGCGGCTACGACCTGAAGCAGCTGCTGATCGGCGCGGAAGGGACGCTCGGCGTGGTCACCGCCGCGACCTTGCGGCTGGTGCCGGCGGTCGGGACGCGCGCGGTCGCGTGGATCGGCGTCGACAGCCCGCGCGCCGCCCTCGCCTTGCTGCGGCGGCTCGAGGCGCGGCTCGGCGACGCGGTGGAGAGCTTCGAGCTGGTGCCGGCGAACGCGCTCGCGCTGGTGCTCCGCCACGTCCCCGGCACCCGCGCGCCGCTGGCGCGGCCGCAGCCGTGGAACGTGCTGATCGAGGCCGTGGCGCCGGTCGGTGCGGCCGATCCCTGCGGAGCCCTCGAGGCCGCGCTCGCCGATGCCCTCGCGGACGGCGCCGCCGCCGACGCCGTCGTGGCGGCGAGCGAGGCGCAGGCGGAGTCGTTCTGGAAGCTGCGCGACACGATCTCGGAGGCCGAGCGCGCCGAAGGGCCGGCGCTCAAGCACGACATCTCGGTGCCGGTGTCGGCCATGCCCGAATTCGTCGTCGAGGCGGCGCGCGCCGTCGAGGACCGCTATCCGGGCACCCGCGCCATCGCCTTCGGCCATCTCGGCGACGGCAACGTCCATTTCAACGTCCAGCCGCCGACCGGGCCGGACGCGGCGGCCTGGCTCGCCGCCCGCGGCGAGGAGGCAAGCGGCTTCGTCTACGAGCTCGTAATCGCGGCCAGAGGCTCGATCTCCGCCGAGCACGGCATCGGCCAGATGAAGGCCGCGACCCTGGCCCGCACCGATCCCCCGGCCCGCCTCGCGGCGCTGCACGCCGTGAAGCGCGCGCTCGATCCGGGCGGGATCATGAACCCGGGGAAGCTTTTTGCCCCGTCGTGAGTTATGGCGCGCCGGGGGCATCTTCGCAGACAGGGTGTGAGCGGGCGCGGCGGTGGCGCGCCCGAGGAGCGACGTTGACGGCATGAGCTTCTGGAAGCGGATCATCGGTGGGGGCGGCGGCTCGCCGCGCGGCAAGGCGGGCGCGCGCGCCTATGCCGTCGGCGACATCCACGGCCGGCTCGACCTGCTCGACGAGGTGCTCGCCAGGATCGAGGACGACGCCGCGCACCGCCGCGCGCGCAAGACCTGGGCGATCTTCCTCGGCGACCTCATCGACCGCGGGCCGGATTCGGCCGGCGTCATCGAGCGGCTGCGCACCTGGCGGCCCGAGCATATCCGCCCCGTCTTCCTCGCCGGCAATCACGAGGAGGTGTTCCTCACCATCCTCGGCGGCGACCCGAAGTTCCTCGCCAACTGGCTGAAATTCGGCGGAGCCGAGTGCGCGGCGAGCTACGGCGTCGATCCCGACCTGCTGCGCCGCGTCGACGAGGACGAGGCGGTGGCGATGCTGCGGGCCAGGGTGCCGCGCCGGCACCGCGAATTCCTCGAGGGCTTCGCCGACACCTTCGCGTTCGGCGACTATCTGTTCGTCCACGCCGGCATCCGGCCCGGCATCGCCATCGAGGAGCAGGACCGCACCGACCTGCGCTGGATCCGCGACCCGTTCCTGCGCGACACGCAGGATCACGGCTGCGTCGTCGTCCACGGCCATACCATCTCGAAGGCGGTCGACGAGCGGACCAACCGGATCGGCATCGACACCGGCGCCTACAAGAGCGGCATCCTGACCGCCCTGGCCGTCGAGGGCGAGCGCCGCTGGTTCCTCGCGACCGGCACGACGCCTGCACGGGAACTTCATCGGGGCTAAGAAGCCCTTGTTTATCAAGATCTTCGCTCGTTTCTCCCGGCGCGGGGCGCCCGTTTTGCCTTGACCTCGCGGGCGCAATGGGTCAGGGCATGGGCGAAAATTGGCAGAATCAGGACTGTCCGTGTCAATGCATCTGGAAACTGGTCGGGGGGGCCTAGGCCTCGCCCTCTCCGCCGCCGCGTCCGCGACGCGCCGCCGTCGCGTCCTCGCCGCGCTCCTCGCGGCCGCCGCCCTGGGCGGTTGCGCCGGCACGCGCGGCGGGCCGATTCCGTATAACGTCTCTCCCACCGTCTTCGCGCAGCCGGATTCGCCGGCCAGCAAGGTGCTCGAGGAGGATTACCGGATCGCCCCGCTCGACACGCTGCACATCAGCGTGTTCCAGGTGCCCGACCTTTCCGGCGACTTCACCGTCGACCTGACCGGCGACATCACCATGCCGCTGCTCGGCAACGTCAAGGTCGTCGACATGACGACCAGCCAGCTCAACCAGAAGCTGGCCCAGATGCTGGGCGCAAAATATCTCCAGCATCCCGACGTCAACGTCGGCGTGAAGACCTCCAGCACCCGCGTCGTCACGGTCGACGGTTCGGTCCGCCAGGGCGGCGTCTTCCCGGTGACGGGCCCGCTCACCCTGATTCAGGTGATTGCACTGGCCCACGGCACCGACGAGAACGCCAACCCGCACCGCGTCGCGATCTTCCGCACGATCAAGGGCGAGCGCATGGCCGCCGCCTTCGACCTGACGGCGATCCGCCGCGGCCAGGCGGAGGACCCGCGCATCTATGCGGGCGACATCGTCGTCGTCGACGGATCGAAGGTGAAGGGCGTGTGGCAGACGGTCCTGTCGACCCTGCCCTTCCTCAGCTTCATCCGCTTCGGCCTCTGATCACGACATTCAGGCGAACGGCGCCACCGGAAAGGCAGCTCGGCACCCCATGAGCAACAACAACATCGAACCCGCCGGCGCGCAGCCGATCTGGCCGCTGGCGCCGCAGCCGGGCGGCGCGCTCGCGCTGCCGCAGGAATGGGCGCCGCGCCCGGCCGGCCTCGCCGCCGGCGAGCTCAACATCGCCACCCTGTGGCGCGTCGTCTCCGAATGGCGCTGGCTGATCCTCGGCGCGGTCGCCGTCGGCCTCGCCGGCGCGATCGTCGCGACCTTCCTGACCACGCCGCTCTACCGGGCGGTGGCGACGCTCGAGATGAACCCGCCGACGGTCGAGGTGATGGATCCGACCAAGGGCGGCCACATGACGATGGGCGGCGACGAGCGCGCCTTCCTCGCCACCCAGTACAACCTGCTGGCGAGCCAGAACCTCGCCCAGCGGGTCGCGCAGGATCTCAACCTCGCGTCCAACAAGGACTTCGTCCCGCAGAAGTACGACCGCAACACCCGCCTCAAGATCGCCACCGCGATCCTCGCCGGCAATTTCACGGTGAAGCCGATCGAGGGCAGCCGGGTCGTCAAGATCTTCTATTCCTCGCCGTCGCCGACGCTGGCGGCGCAGATCACCAACAGCTACGCCGATAATTTCATCAACTCGAACCTCGAGCGCCGCTATCAGGCGACCGCTTATGCGCGGAACTTCCTCGAGAAGCAGATCGCCAAGACCAAGGCGGAGCTCGAGCGGTCGGAGCGCGACCTCGTCGCCTATGCCCAGGCGCGCAGCCTGATCAACATCGGCGCCGGCGGCGACCTGTCGAAGGGCGGCAGCCCGAGCGACGCCTCGTCGCTGCAGGGCGCCGAGCTCGCCCAGCTCAACAACGCCCTCGCCCAGGCGCAGACCCGCCGCATCCAGGCCGAGGAGGCCTATCGCAAGCAGGCGAACGTCTCGACCACCGACGTCGTCGCCAGCACCGCGCCGCTGCGCGCCCAGATCGGGGAGATGGAAAGCCAGTATCAGGAGAAGCTCAACACCTTCCGGCCCGAATATCCGGACATGGTGCGCCTGCGGGCCCGGATCGACTCGCTCACCGCGCAGCTGAAGCGCGAGCAGGGCACCGTCTCCGGCAGCCGTGCCGCCACCCTGCTTTCCGAATATCAGGCCGCGGCGGCCGCCGAGCGCGGCATCCAGGCGCGGGTCAACCAGCTGAAGGGCGAGGTGCTGAACCTGCGCGGCGCCGGCATCCAGTACAACATCCTCCAGCGCGAGGTGGACACCAACCGCTCGCTCTACGACGCGCTGCTGCAGCGCTACAAGGAGATCGGCGTCGCCGGCGGCGTCGGCACGAACACCGTCTCGGTCGTCGACCGGGCGGATCCGCCGGGCGGCGCCTACAAGCCGAACCTGATGATGAACCTCCTCATCGGCCTCGCCCTCGGCCTCGTCGCCGGCCTCGGCGCGGCGCTGGCGCTGGAGTTCCTCAACGACACGATCAAGACGCCGGAGGACGTGCGCAACAAGCTCGGCCTGCCGTCGCTGGGCGTCATCCCGCGCAAGAAGGGCAACGACCCGCTCGCCGACGAGCTCAAGGACCAGTCGTCGCCGATCTCGGAGGCCTATTATTCGCTGAGGACCTCGCTCCAGTTCACCACCGAGACAGGGGCGCCCAAGACCCTGCTCATCACCTCGACCCGCGCGGCCGAGGGCAAGTCGAGCACCACGCTCGCGCTCGCCCAGAATTTCGCGCGGCTCGGCAACAAGGTGCTGCTGATCGACGGCGATCTGCGCAAGCCCGCCTTCGTCACCGGCAGCGACCCGGACGAGGGCCTGTCGAAGCTGCTCACCAATTCCGAGCCGCTCGCCAAGCATGTCCTGAAGACCCAGTTCGAGAATCTGTCGCTGCTGCCGTGCGGCCCGCTGCCGCCCAACCCCGCCGAGCTGCTCGCCTCGTCGCGGCTGAAGACGATCATCGCCGAAGCGCTCAACCAGTACGACATGGTCATCGTCGACGGCCCGCCGGTGCTCGGCCTCGCCGACGCGCCGCTGCTCGCCGGCGTCTGCCGCGCGACCCTGCTGGTGGTCGAGAGCGGCAAGACCCGCACCCGCGCCGCCCTCGACGCGATCACGCGGCTCAAGAATGCCGGCGGCAACATCGTCGGCGCGGTGCTGACCAAGTTCCACGCGCGCGCCCACGGCTACGGCTATGGCTACGGCTATGGCTACGAGCCGTACCGCTATGGCGGCGTCGGCAGCCGCGAGCGCGAAATCAAGCTCATCGCGCAGCGTGAAGAGCAGGCATAGGCGGCGCCGTCCCGCGTTCGGCGCGGCGCGCGCCGTCCGCGTCGCGGCCGCCGCTGCCGCGATCCTGTTCGTCGCCTGGTGGGCGGTGAAGATCGCCGTCGTCAACGCCCTCACGCGCGACAATCCGTTCGCGGTGGCGAGGGTCGCCCCGTCCGATCCGCGCACGGCGATGGGACTGGCCATGACGGAGTTCGCGCTGCGCAACGGCCGGGTCGGTCCCGCCGCGGAGCAGGCGGCGCGATTGGCCTTGGCGCGCGCGGCACTCGCCGACGAACCCTTCCTCCTCGCCGGGGTATCGGCCGCGGTGGCGCATGACGAGGCACGGAGCGAACAGCTTCTCACCGAGGCGCGCCGGCGCAATCCGCGGGGGCGCTTCACCCGGCTGCTGCTGCTCAACCTTTACCTGGGGCAAGGGCGCGCCGAGGAAGCGGGCGGCGAGCTCGCGGCGCTCAGCCGCCTCATTCCCGATTCCGCGGGAGCGCTCGTGCCCGAGATCGCCCGCCTGGTGCGCGACCCGAAGACGCGCGCCGGTACCGCAACGATGCTGCGTCGCAACCCGGAGCTGCGCGACCTCACCCTCGCCGCCCTCGCGGGCGGCGGCGACACCGACCTCGTGCTGTGGCTCGCCGCCACCGCCGGCAGCGGCGGCGACCCGGCCCACCCGCCGCAATGGCAAAGCGTGCTGCTCGGCAAGCTGATCGCGGGCGGCGAGGTGGCGCGCGCCTACACGCTGTGGCGGAGCGCGACCAGGCTGCCGGGCGACGAGGCCGCGAAGGGGCTTTACGACGCCGACTTCGCCGGAGCGCCGGGCGCCCCGCCGTTCAACTGGGAGCTGGCGAGCGACAGCGAAGGCGTCGCCGAGCGCGCCCACCATGCGCTGCAGGTCGATTATTACGGCCGCGCCGAGCGGATGCTCGCGCGTCAGCTGCTGATCCTGAAGCCCGGCGCCTACCGCCTGCAGATGCGGGCCGAGGGCGCCGCCAAGGGCGAGGGCACCAGGCTCGTCTGGTCGGTGGCGTGCGTGGACGGCAAGGCTCCCCTCGTCCAGCTGGCGCTGACCGAGATCGCCTCGGCGCCGCGGGCGCTGGGGGCCGCCTTCACCGTGCCCGCGGGGTGCCGGGCGCAGTGGCTGCGGCTGGACGGGCTGCCCGGCGACGTCGCCGCCGAGCAGAGTGCGACGATCTCGAAGCTGCAGATCGTGCCCGCGGGCGGCGGCCGATGACCCACCGCCTCCGCCTCGCCTTCGTTCCCGCCTTCCTGCTGCTCTGCCTGCTGCTCGGCGGTGCCAGCGCCGCCGGCTGGTGGGCCAACCTCAGCCTTGAGCTCGCCGCGCTCGTGCTGCTGTTCGTCGCCGCGGCGAGCCGGCGGGCGACGCCGCTGTCCGGCGCGTCGCGCCAGGCGCTGGGCCTTGCCTCGCTCGTCCTGCTCCTGTTCGCCGTCCAGCTCGTGCCGCTGCCGCCCGCGCTGTGGACGCACCTCCCCGGCCGGGTTCCGGTCGCGGACGGCTTCCGCCTGCTCGGCCTGCCCCTGCCGTGGCTGCCGCTGTCGCTCGAGCCGTACAAGACGATCGGTTCGGCGCTGTGGCTGCTGCCGGCCGCGGCGGTGCTCGCGGGTATCGTCATCCTCGGCGCCTACCGGTCGAGCTGGCTCGCCTGGGTGCTGGCCGGCGTGACGATCGTATCGGTGGCGATCGGCGCGCTGCAGCTCGCCGGCGGCGAGAATGGCAGCGCCTATTTCTACCAGATCACCAACACCGGCGCGATGACCGGCTTCTTCGCGAATGCCAACCACCTGGCGACCCTGCTGCTGGTCACGCTGCCCTTCCTCGCCGCGCTCCACCTCAACGCGCTGAACAAGGGCCGGTCGCTCAAGAAGTCGTCGGGCCTGCTCGTGGTGCTCGCCGGCACCGGCGCCGTGATCGTCGTCGGCCTCGCCGGCGCGACGTCGATCGCGGGGGCCGGCCTCGCCGTGCCGGTCACCGCGGCCAGCATCCTGCTCGTGCTGTCCCGCAAGCGGCGGGTGCCGGCGTGGAGCGCGGCGCTGCTCGCTGTGCTGCTGGCGGCGTCGGTGGCCGGCGCCTTCGCCGCGCCGTTCAACAACAACCTCACCGGGGAGCGGTCGCACACCAGCGAGGATTCCCGCCGGACCAGCTTCGCGATCACCGCCCGCGCCGCCCGCGAATATCTCCCCTTCGGCAGCGGCATCGGCACCTTCCAGCAGGTCTATCGCGAGCATGAGAGCCCCGCCGCCGTCGGCCGCTTCTTCATGAACCACGCCCATGGCGACTATCTCGAGCTGGCGCTGGAGACGGGCCTCCCCGGGCTGCTCCTGGTGCTCGCCTTCGTCCTGTGGTGGCTGCGGCGGACCTTCGTCCTGTGGACCCGCGAGGAGGGCGATCCGTTCGCGCGCGCGGCGACGATCGCGATCGGCGCGATGCTCGCCCATTCGATGGTCGACTATCCGCTGCGCACGGCCGCGCTCGGCGCGGTGTTCGCCATGTGCTGCGGCCTCATCGCCGACCCGCGCGCCAAGGTGCAGGCGCGGACGCGGCGCGACGGGACATCGGCCGCGCGTCACCTTTCCGCCGACTGAAGCGCCTCCTCGATCGCGGCGAGGTAGCGGGCGAGGACGACCTCGTCCGAATATTCGGCCTCGGCGATGGCGCGGGCCGACGCGCCCCAGGCGGCGCGCTGGTCCGGACCCGCCTCGAGCATCCGTTCCATCGCGGCGGCCAGGGATCCGGCATCGGCGACCGCGCAGAGCAGGCCGTTGACGCCGTCGCGCACGATGTCCCGGCAGCCGGGCACGTCGGTGGCAATGAGCGGCCGCGCCGTCGCCGCCGCTTCGAGCAAAGTGCGCGGCAGCCCCTCGCGATAGGAAGGCAGCACGACGCAGTCCGCCGCCGCCAGCAGTGGGCGGACGTCGTCCACCGCGCCGAGCCACTCGACGCTTCCCTCGCGCACCCACTCTTCGACCATCGCCCGGGAGATCGCCGTCCGGTTCGCCGCGTCGACCGGGCCGAGCAGCTGGAACCGGACATCCGGCCAGCGCGGCCGCAGTCTGCGCGCCGCCTCGACATATTCGAGCACGCCCTTGTCGCGCAGCATCCGCGCCACCAGCAGGAACCGAAACGGCCCGCTTCCCGTCGGCGGCGGCGCGGGCTGAAAATGCGCGAGGTCGATGCCGGAGCCCGGCAGCAGCCGCGCCCGTTCGGGGCCCACGATGCGGCGGGAGAGAAAGAGCGCCCGGTCGTCCGCATTCTGGAAGAAGATCGTCGCGGAGGCGCGGAAGGCGAGACGGTAGAGCGTTTCCACGACCCGGCGCAGCCAGCCGCCGCGGATGAACGCGGTGCCGAGCCCCGAGACGTTGTTGATCACCTCCATGCCGGCGGCCCGCGCGGCGAGCGAGCCGTAGATGTTGGGCTTGGCCGTGTAGCCGAGGAACACGCCCGCCCCGAGCCGCCGCAGGATTCGCCAGTAGGACCAGAAGAGTCCGAGGTCGCGCAGCGGCGATACGCCCTGCTTGTCCATGGCGATGGGCACGTAGTCGATGCCGAGCGCCCGCAACCGTTCGACATGCTCGTCCGGCGGCGCGACCGCGATCACCTCATAGCCGGCCGCGACGAGGCCGCGGACCAGCCGGGCGCGGAAGTTGACCACGTTCCACGCGGCGTTGATCGAGATCACAATCTTCCTTGCCGACATGGCCTTGGCACCGGAACGGACGGGCGCACGTCTGGACGAGCGGCGCTGGGAGGCTCTATAGCGCTGCGGCCGTTGCCGTCCATCTGGCGCCGCATCCCCCCTGTCGCGAAGGTCTTACGTCGTGTTCCCCTACTGGCTCCTCTTCGCGACTTCCGCAGTGGGCGCCCTGCAATATCGCTTCGACCCCCGCAAGCCGACCCAAGGCGGCATCCTGCTCCTGTTCGGCGCGCTGATCATCTGGCTGATGGTCGGGCTCCGCTACCAGGTGGGCGCGGACTGGGGTCAGTATGTCCTCATCCTCCAGGCGATCACCGAGAGCAGCTTCTGGGAAGGCGTCTGGAACCAGAATTCGGATCCCGGCTACAGCCTGATGAACTGGACGCTGGGGCGCCTCGGCCTCGGCGTGTGGGCCGTCAACCTCGCCGCGGCCGGCGTGTTCGTCTGGGGTCTCGTCAAGTTCGCCCGCCGGCAGCCCAATCCGTGGACGGTGCTCGTCGTCTCGACCCCCTACCTCGTGATCGTGGTGGCAATGGGCTATACGCGCCAGGCCGTCGCCATCGGCCTAATCCTCGCCGGCATCGCGGGGCTTGGATCGGAGCGCGGGATGCTGCGCTTCCTCATCCACCTCGCCGTCGCGACGGCGTTCCACAAATCGGCGGTGGTCGTTCTGCCATTCGTCGCGCTCTCGGTCACCCACAATCGCGGCGTCACCATCCTGATCGTCATCGTGTCGGCGCTCGCGCTCTATTATGCCTTCGTCCAGGCCTCGGTCGACCGGCTGCTCATCAACTACGTCCAGACCGACTATGCGTCGCAGGGCGCCGGCGTCCGCGTCGCGATGAACATCCCGCCGGCGATCCTCTACCTCATCATGGCGCGACGGTTCACGACCAACGAGCAGGAGCGCCGGCTGTGGCGCAACTTCTCCTATGCCGCCCTCGCCTGCCTCGGCGCGCTGCTGGTGACGAGCTCGACCACGGCCGTCGACCGACTGGCCCTCTACATCATCCCCCTGCAGATGTTCGTCCTCGGCCGCGTGCCGCTCGTCCTTGGCGCCAAGGCGCGGGAGAATGCCGGGCTCACGGTGCTGATCATCGCCTATTCGGCGGCGATCCAATATGTTTGGTTGAATTATGCGGTGAATGCCAATGCCTGGCTTCCCTACAAATTCTATCCGACCGCCGACAAGTCGATCCTCGGCTCGCGGTCCAACGCCGCGCCCGGGCAGTGAACGGAGGATCGATGCCGCCCCGTTCCTCGCTCCCGCACCGCGTGCACTGAGCCGGATCCCGAGCTCTCCGTGCCACGTCCGACGATCCTCTACATCAGCTATGACGGCATGCTGGAGCCGCTCGGCCAGTCGCAGGTGCTCGCGTATCTCGAGCACCTGGCGGCCGACTATGCGATCCGCCTGATCAGCTTCGAGAAGAAAGGCGATTGGGACTCGCCCGCGAAACGCTCGGCGGTGGAGGCGCGGATCGGCGCCGCCGGCATCGCCTGGATCCCCCTGCGCTACCACAAGCGCCCGAGCGCGCCCGCCACCGCCTACGACATCGCCGTGGGCACCCTCGTCGCCTTGTGGCAGGCGTGGCGCCACCGCGTCCGCATCGTCCACGCGCGAAGCTATGTGGCGGCGATGATCGCGTTGGCGGTCCGCCGCCTGACGCGCGCGAAATTCCTCTTCGACATGCGCGGCTTCTGGGCCGACGAGCGGGTCGACGCGGGCATCTGGCCGCCGGACGGCGGCCTCTATCGCTTCGCCAAGCGGATGGAGCGGCGCTACCTCCTCGCCGCCGATGCGGTGGTGACGCTGACGCACGCGTCCCAGCGGGCCATTCGCGCCTTCCCCTACATGGCAGGGCGGGAGACGCCGATCGTCGTCATTCCGACCTGCGCGGATCTCGACCGCTTCGTCCCGGCGGGCGACTGGGGAGCCGCGCCCTTTACCTTCGGCTTCGTCGGCGCCGCGACGACATGGTCGCTGATCGACGAGGTGTTCGCCGTCTATCGCCTCCTCGCCGAGCGCGTGCCGGACGCGCGCCTGCTCATCGTCAACCGCAACGAGCACGAGCATATCCGCACCCGGCTCGCCGCATCCGGCATCGACGCGAGCCGGGTCGAGCTGGTCGCGGCCGAGCACCGCGACGTGCCGGCTCTGGTGTCACGGATGAGCGCGGCCGCTGCGGTGCGCAAGCCGGCCTTCTCGCAGCTCGCCTGCGCGCCCACCAAGATCGCCGAATATCTCGGCTGCGGCGTGCCGTGCCTCGTCAATGCCGGCATCGGCGACGTCGATGTGGTCGAAGCCGAGCGCGTCGGGGTGATGCTCGACGGCTTTACCGACGAGGCGCGGCGCACCGCCGCGGCGAGGCTCCTCGCGCTCGTCGGTGAGCCCGGCATCCGGGAGCGCTGCGTCGCCGCGGCCCGGCGTCTCTTCTCGCTCGAAGACGGCGTCTCGCGTTATGCCGGCCTCTATCGCCGCCTCTGCGGGGTCGGGGCCGCGCCGTGACCGACCGCCGTCGCATCCTGGTGATCTGCCCTTTCCCGCAAGGCGTGGCGGCGGGGCAGCGGCTCAAATATGAGCAATATTTCGACGACTGGCGCGCCGCCGGGTTCGACATCGACGTCGCGCCGTTCATGGACATGGCGCTGTGGACGCGGCTGTATGAGAAGGGCTTTTACGCCCGCAAGGCGCTGGGCGTGGCCAAGGGGTACGTCCGGCGGCTGCGCGACCTGTTCCGCGTGGCGCGCTATGACCTTGTCTACCTGCACATGAACGTGACGCCGATCGGCACCAGCTTCTTCGAGCGGCTCGTGCGGCGCCTGGCCCGGCGACTGGTCTACGATCTCGAGGACAATGTCATCGCCGGCCATGGCAGCGCGGGCCGTCATCCGAATCCCCTGCTCCGCTTCCTCAAGGGCAGCGGCAAGCCGCGCTACCTGGTGCGGACCGCCGACCATGTGATCGCCAGCTCGCCGCAACTGGCCGAGCGCTGCCGGCCGCTCAACGTGCGGCACGCCTGCACCTACATCTCATCGTCGGTCGACACCGACCGGTTCCTGCCGGCGACGCCCTACGACAACAGCCGCGCCGTCACGATCGGCTGGACCGGCACGTTCAGTACCAGCGCCTATCTCGACCTGCTCCGCCCGGTCTTCCAGCGGCTGGCGCAGCGGGTCGACTTCCGGCTGAAGGTGATCGGCAATTTCGACTGGTCGCTCGACGGCGTCGACCTCGAGGTGGTGCGCTGGAGCGCGGAGCGGGAGGTCGAGGATCTCCAGACCCTCGACATCGGCGTCTACCCGCTGCCCTTCGACGACTGGGTGATCGGCAAGAGCGGGCTCAAGGCCATCCAGTACATGGCCTTCGCGCTGCCGACCGTGGCGACGAACGTCGGCACCACGCCGCGGCTGATCCGCCACGAAGAGAATGGGCTGCTGGTGCAGACCGAGGACGAGTGGGTCGATGCGCTGGAGCGGCTGGTGCGAGAGCCCGCGCTCCGCCGCCGCCTCGGCGAGCAGGCGCGGCGCGACGCGGTTGCCAACTACTCCGTCAAGGCCGTAGCAGCCGAATACCGCCGGGTGCTGGCGGAAGCTTTGGGACATCAAGGGATATGAACGACAGACGCAGGATCTATATCGCCGGCTGCGGCGGCATGCTCGGGGAGGCCTTCCACCGGGTGTTCGGCGAGACGGCGGAGCTGCGCTGCACCGACATCGACGTCAACGAGGATTGGCTTTCGTACCTCGATTTCCGGGATTTCGACGCCTATCGCGCCGACGTCGCCGGCTTCCGGCCGGACTATCTCTTCCACCTCGGCGCCCACACCAGCCTCGAATATTGCGACGAGCATCCCGACGACGCCTACGCGACCAACACGCTGGCGGTGGAGAACGCCGTCCATATCGCCAACGCGCTGGACATCCCGCTCCTCTACATCAGCACCGCCGGCATCTTCGACGGCCGCCAGGAAACGTATGACGACTGGGACGAGCCGAACCCGCTCGGCCATTATGCCCGCAGCAAGTATATGGGCGAGAGGTTCGTCGCGCAGAACGTCCGCCGCCACCTCGTCTGCCGCGCCGGCTGGATGATGGGCGCGGGCCCGCGCAAGGACAAGAAGTTCATCCAGAAGCTGATGAAGCAGCTCAAGGAGGGGCGGAAGGAGCTGTTCGTCGTCGACGACAAGCTCGGCACGCCCACCTACACCCGCGACTTCGCCCGCAACGTCGCCTTGCTGCTCGAGAAGGAAGTCTGGGGCATCTACAACATGGTCTGCTCCGGCGTCACCAGCCGCCTCGAAGTGGCCGAATATCTCGTCGGTACCCTGGGGCTGGCGGAGGCGGTGACGATCACGCCGGTCACCTCGGATTATTTCGCGGCGGAATATTTCTCGCCGCGGCCGCCTTCGGAGCGGCTGATCACCAGGAAGCTCGACCTCAGGGGCCTCAACGTCATGCGCGATTGGCGGACCTGCCTCGACGAGTATCTGGCGGAATATTATGCCGGCTACCTCCCCGCCTGACGTACGCCCCTGGAAGCGGCGGGAGCTGCTCGCCGCGGTCGCCGGATCCGCCGTCGCGGGCGCGGTGCCGGTCTCGACCGCGCGGGCGCAGTTCCGCACGCTGACGCCGGAGCAATTCGGCGCCAAGGGCGACGGCACGACCAACGACACCGCCGCCTTCCTCGCGCTGTCCAAGGCGGTGAACGCCCTCGGCGCCGGCACGATCGCACTGCGGCGCACCACCTATCTGGTCGGGAGCCAGCAGCGCATGCCGGCCGGATCCGGCTATGCCTATGCGCCGTCGCCGATCCTGTTCTTCGAGAAGCTCAAGGGTCCGCTCACCATCCAGGGCAACGGTGCGACCCTGCGTTGCGCGCCGGGCTTGCGCTACGGCGCCTTCGACCCCGTCACCGGCGAGCCGATGCAGCCGCGCATGCCCTATATCAACGAGACCGCGCGGGCGACGCCCTACGAATATATGATCTATGCGGGCGGGTGCGCCGGGCCGATCCGCATCTCCGATCTCGAGCTCGACGGCAATGTCGCGAAGCTCCGGCTCGGAGGATCCTATGGCGACACCGGCCGCCAGATCGCCGCGGCGGGCATCTTCCTGCGCGACAATCGCGGCTCGCAGGTGGTCGAGCGGGTACGCTCGCATCACCATGGCCTCGACGGCCTGATGATCGACAGCCCGGATGCGCCGCTCGCCCCCGGCCTGGAGCGGCGGGTCGAGGACGTGCATTGCGATTACAATGCCCGGCAGGGCTGCAGCTTCATCGGCGGCCGGGACTGGCTCTTTCGCAAGTCGAGCTTCAACAATACCGGCCAGGTCGCCTTCGCGAGCGCGCCGGCGGCGGGGTTCGACATCGAGGCCGAGACGAAGCCGATCCGCAACCTCAGGTTCGAGGATTGCGAATTCTCGAATAATT
>Ga0213876_10000322_pt1 | contig 41914 bp, 52 predicted proteins | sample BarmaccomBMRX_R9_FD_160113 | JGI IMG/M metagenome (GOLD analysis project Ga0213876, IMG submission 160113) | Root-associated microbial communities from Barbacenia macrantha in rupestrian grasslands, the National Park of Serra do Cipo, Brazil - RX_R9 | ecosystem: Host-associated > Plants > Roots...
GGGTGGGGGGGGGGGGGGAGTTTCGGCGCGAACGCGAACGGCGAGCGGTTGCTGGCGAAGATCGCCCCCTCACCCCTTGCCCCTCTCCCCCAATGGGGGCGAGGGGAATGCCTGGTTTGAATCCGCACCGAAACCTCGTTCCCAACTGTTGTATTTATGATACACAGAACTTCTAGCGAACACAAGTGCCTACGAGGCCGCCTAGCTGATCACGGGCAAACCACACTGTCTCCAGCAGCCTCCCGAACAGCGGGCTGCTGTCTCCTCGCGCGCATCTTGTCCTCCCCCGCTTGCGGGGGAGGTGCGAGCGAGCTCTTTGCGAGCGAGGCGGAAGGGGAAGGTGCGAGAGAATAACCTCCAGCGCGTAGTCGATGTCCTCGTAGATCGCAATGTTCGGGATGCGCAGCACACGCCAGCCTTTCGATTGCAGGTATGCGTCACGGCGCTGATCGTGCGCAATCTCTTCCGCGGTTCCATGTGTCTCGCCATCCACTTCGACGATCAGTTTGCCGGCGTGAATTGCGAAATCCGAGATGTAAGGACCGATTGGGTGTTGCCGGCGGAAGTTGTAGCCGATCTCTCGCAGGCTGCGCAGATGCATCCAGAGAATGACTTCGGCTTTCGTCATCTTGCGTCGAAATGCCTTGGCTTTTGCCCGAGCGCTCTCTTCCGCCTTCCGCAACGAACTTCCCCCTACCGTCTCGCCGCTTTTTGTTGCGAACACGCTTTCGCGTGCTTCGGTTCGCGGCGATCCACCTCCCCCGCAAGCGGGGGAGGATAAGTCAGATGCGATACCGATCGCGCCTCACCCCAGACCCTCCAGCAGGCTTTCGAACATTGCGCGGCCGTCGGTGCCGCCGAGCAGCGGATCGCAGACGCGCTCGGGGTGCGGCATCAGCCCCAGCACGTTGCGCTTCTCATTCAGGATGCCGGCGATGTTGCGCGCGCTGCCGTTGGGATTCTCGCCAGCTGCATAGCGGAACACCACGCGGCCTTCGCCTTCGAGGCGATCGAGCGTTTCGTCGTCGGCGGTGTAATTGCCTTCGCCGTTTGCCACCGGAAACGTCACGCGCTGGCCGGAATCGTATTTGCGGGTGAAGACCGACTGCGTCTCCGTCACCTCCAGCCCCACGCCGCGGCAGGTGAATTTCAGCCCCGCGTTGCGCATCAGCGCGCCGGGCAGCAGCCGCGATTCCGTCAGCACCTGAAAGCCATTGCAGATGCCGAGCACCGTAACGCCCTTCTGCGCCTTGTCGATCACGTCGCGCATGGCGTTCGAAAGCGCCGCCATCGCGCCACTGCGCAGGTAATCGCCATAGGCAAAGCCGCCCGGCAGCACGATCAGATCGACGTCGGGGATTTCGGAATCCGCGTGCCACACCATGTGCGGCTTCCGTCCTGTCACCTGCTCCAAGGCGACCGCGGCATCGCGGTCGCAATTGGAAGCAGGAAAGACGAGGACGGCGGATTTCACTGCTAGGGCGTACCCGGCTTCTTGGGAGCCGCGGCCGGCGGTGACACCTTGAGGGGCTTCATACCCGGCAAAGGAGCCTTCATCCTCTGCTTCCGCATTTCCATCATGATTTCCATCTGGATTTTGGGCGTCACTTCCGTGAGCTTTTTTCCCAGCCCGTTCCGGAAGAACGCCGCCAGGCCATTCAGTTCCTGCAATGTAAAATACTTGGACACGATGCGTGCCTGACTATCGAGCCCCTGGTTGATCTGGGCCATGATCTGCGCGCGCTTTTCCCGTTCGAACTTTTTCACGTCGAGCTTGGGATCGTCCTCCTTCGCGGAGGCGATCATGCGCGGCATGAACTCATCCAGCCTTTTTGCCATATCCTTGGGATCCTGACGCGGATGGTAGACGATGATGAAGGCCTTGGCGGCCGCGACCTTTGCCGGGTCGACAGGCCCTGAGGGCAGGATCGCGGGTGGCCGCGACATGCCCGGCATGGCGCCCATGCCCGGATGAGGTGACACGGCCGGCGCCGGCTTTGCGGCGGGCTGGGCTGCTGCCGGTATTGCCAGGGCGGCGGCGCAGCAAATTGATGCCGCAAGCGCGCGTACGGCAAGCGGGAGATGAGACACATATCGCATGGCGTGATCCTGTCTTGTGGGTCGGCGCCGGGCAGGGCGCGGTTAATTTCGAAGGTCGATTTCGTATTTTTCGATGACGGTGTTGGCAAGCAACTTTTCGCACATCTCCTTAATCCGCGAGCGGGCCGCCTCAGCGCTGGTTTCCGCCAGTTCCAGGTCGATGACCTTGCCCTGGCGGACTTCCCCCACCTCGCCGAAGCCCAGGCCGTTCAAGGCATGGCCGATCGCCTTGCCCTGCGGATCGAGCACGCCATTCTTGAGGGTGACAAACACGCGCGCTTTCATCCTTCGGTTCCTCGTTCAGTTGCCCTCCCTTGAAAAGGGAGGGTCGGGGCGCGTCAGCGCTCCGGGGAGGGATCATTTTCATCCGGTGGAGGGACCCCCACCCGGAATGCTTCGCATTCCGACCTCCCCCATTCAGGGCGAGGAAAGTGTTAGCGAGCCCCGAAGCATCACCGCACCAGCACCGGGCCGCGGGACTCCGCCTGCACCGATTCCGGCATGATGCCCAGCCGCTTTGCCACTTCGGAGTAAGCCTCCACCACCCCGCCCAGATCGCGGCGGAAGCGGTCCTTGTCCATCTTCTCGTTGGTGGTGGCGTCCCACAGCCGGCAGGAATCCGGGCTGATCTCGTCGGCCAGAACGATACGCATGTAGTCGTTCTCCCATAGCCGGCCGAACTCCAGCTTGAAATCCACCAGCTTGATGCCGACGCCCAGGAACAGGCCGGAGAGGAAGTCGTTGATGCGGATCGACAGATTGACCATGTCGTCCAGATCCTGCGGCGCCGCCCATCCGAAAGCGGTGATGTGCTCCTCGCTCACCCAAGGGTCGTGGAGCTTATCGCTCTTGTAGAAGTACTCGATGATCGAGCGGGGCAGGGCCGTGCCTTCCTCGATGCCGAGACGCTTGGACAGCGAGCCGGCGGCGATGTTGCGCACCACCACTTCCAGCGGAATGATCTCCACTTCCTTCACCAGCTGCTCGCGCATGTTGAGGCGGCGGACGAAATGGGTCGGCACGCCGATCGCGTTCAGCTGGCTCATCAGGTATTCGCTGATGCGATTGTTCAACACGCCCTTGCCGTCCAGCGTGGCCTTCTTGGTGGCGTCGAAGGCGGTGGTGTCGTCCTTGAAATATTGGATGACGGTTCCGGGCTCGGGCCCCTCATAGAGGATTTTGGCCTTGCCCTCGTAAATCTGGCGGCGGCGTTTCATGGATGGTCCTTCCGGAGCGCGTGGCCGGCTCCAAAAAGCGAAACGGGGCTCTGGCCCCGTTGGGAGACTACCCTATCGGGCAGGGGGCAGGGGCGCAATCTTTAGCGCGGTGCGATCGTTCGCAGTTGGCGGCTTGATGGGCTAGAAATGCCGGGCGCGGTGATCAGGAGCGTCATTTTTTGTTCCTCTTCAACGGCTTAAACGGTTGAAAGGCTCTCATGTTTCGCTTGTTTCAAGCCCTCATGCCTCGGGAGGATCGGTTCTTCGAGCTTTTTAGCAGACACGCCGCCATGCTGGTGCATGGGGCCCACGCCGTGCGGGAATTGCTGAACGGCGGTCAAGGCGTAGCTGAAGCGGCCCGCAAGGTGATCGCTTACGAAACAGACGCCGATGCCATTGCGCGCGACGTGCTGCTGCTGGTGCGGCGCACCTTCATCACCCCGTTCGATCGCGGCGACATCAAGGATCTCATCAACACGCTGGATGACACCATTGACCAGATGCAGAAGACCGCGAAGGCGGTGCTGTTGTTCGAGGTCAGCGAGCTCGAGCCGGAAATGGCTCAGATGGGTGACTGCATCGTGCAGGCCGCAAATCTTACATCGGAAGCGGTGAGTCTGCTTTCCTCCCTCCGCAATAACGCCGCCCGGCTCAACACGATCACCGAAGAAATCATCCGGCTGGAGGACGATGCCGATACGCTGAACGACAACGGCATCCGGTCATTGTTCAAGAACCACCGCGACGGCAACGCCATGAATTATATCATCGGCGTCGAAATCTATGACCATCTGGAAAAGGTCATGGATCGCTTCGAGGACGTTGCCAATCGCATAAGCGGCATCGTTATCGAGCAAATGTGACGCATGCTGGCGCTGCTTATCGGATTGATCGCTGTTGCACTGGCCTTCGATTTCCTCAACGGCCGCAACGATGCGGCCAACTCGATCGCGACCATCGTGTCCACCCGCGTGCTGTCGCCGCGCTATGCCGTGGCCTGGGCGGCGTTCTTCAATTTCGTCGCCTTCCTGGTGTTCGGACTTCACGTGGCCAACACCATCGGCCGCGGCATCATTTCGGCTGCCGCCATATCGGACCAGGTCATCTTCGGAGCGCTGATGGGGGCGATCTGCTGGCAGGTTCTCACCGGCTATTTCGGCATCCCGTCATCCAGCTCGCATGCCCTGATAGGGGCTCTGATCGGCGCGGGGGTATCGCACATAGGTTTCGGCGCCATCGTGTGGAGTGGCGTCGCGAAGACGGCGGCTGCCATCGTGCTCTCGCCGCTGACCGGGATGATCATCGCGCTGCTGCTGGTGCTGATCGTTTCCTGGTCGTTCCGCCGCGTGCCGCCCGCGCGCGCGGACGGCATTTTCCGCAAGGTTCAGTTCGTCTCTGCGTCTCTCTATTCGCTCGGCCACGGAGGTAACGACGCGCAGAAGACCATGGGCATCATCACCGCGCTTCTCTACGCACACGGACAATTGTCCGGCGCCTTTCACGTGCCGCTTTGGGTGGTGGTCAGCTGCAACGGAGCCATGGCGCTTGGCACCCTGTTGGGGGGCTGGCGAATTGTGCGTACCATGGGCTCTCGAATCACCCGGCTTGCTCCGGTGCAGGGCGTGTGTGCAGAGACGGCGGGATCGATCACGTTGTTCCTGGCGACGGGCTTGGGCATTCCGGTTTCCACGACCCACACCATCACCGGGGCGATTGTGGGCGTGGGGGCGGCACGGAGAGCCTCGGCTGTGCGTTGGAATGTGGCGCAAGAAATTGTTATCGCCTGGATTATTACAATGCCGGCTGCAGGGTTGATGGGGGCGTTATTCTACGGGTTGGCAAAGTTGGTGAGCTGAACCATCCAAACCGAAGGCCGCGTTGGTTGTATGAGTAGTATTGCGTTGAAAGGTCCGGGCGTTCAGTACGCAGCACTGCCATGGCGGCTGGTCGATGGAGAGCTGCAAATTCTCCTGGTCACCACCCTCACCACCCGCCGATGGATCGTGCCCAAGGGCTGGCCCATTTCGGGGCTCGCGCCCTCCGCTTGCGCCGCGCACGAAGCAGACGAAGAGGCCGGTGTCACCGGCGACGTGCAGCCGGAACCGATCGGCACTTTCCACTACGACAAGCGCCGCAAGACAGGGGACACGCAGCGCTGCCGCGTCGAGGTCTTCGCGCTCGAAGTTTCCCGGCAGCGGCGAAGCTGGCCGGAAAAATCCGCGCGCGAGACCTGCTGGTGTTCGCCCGAAGAAGCAGTAGCCCGGGTGACCGAACCCGGTCTGCGGCGCGTCATCGCCTCCTTCCGGCAAATGGCTCGGCGTGAAACGACCGTGGTGGAATGAGCCTGCTATGTATGTGCGGCGCGAAGGAACATCTGGGCCGCGCCGATCAACAGAATCATAGCGAGCACGACGCGAATGCTGCGCGCGGTCATGAACCGCACGCCGATGGCCGAGCCAATCAAGGAGCCAAACAACGCGGCAATTCCCAACGGTACCAAGGCTGTCAACAGGTGTTGACCTGCGGCTACCGTTCCGACCAATGCGGCGATTGAGTTCACCAGAATGAAGGGCGGCGACAGGGCGGCGGTTCGCTTCGGGCAGACACCTGCGGCGATAATCAGCGTTGCAGATAAAAATACACCGCCGCCTACACCGGTGATGCCGGAGGCCAAACCGGCGCTGCCACCCGTGAGAAATGCAGAAAGCCGGCTCGGCAGCCGATCGGTGCGCGATGTTGCACGAAAGAACATTAAACTGGCCGTGACAACGAGCAGCGTTGCCGTAGCGCAAAGGTACATCCGGCCTGTCAGGACGATCATCCCACCGACAAAGGCAGCAGGCAGCGCCGACACCGTGACACTCACGAACAGTCGCCAATCGACGGTGCCGGCGCGATGAACACGCCAAGTCGCGTAGGCGGCGGCGACAATATTCAACGCAAAAGCGGATGGGCGTATCTGCTCCACCGGGAAATCGCGCAACGTCATCACGGCGACGAAACCGCTGCCGCCGGCCTGCCCCGCCGTGCCATAGAGAGCAGATACAAGTGCGATGAGCAGCGCCGTGACCGCCAACATCGATCCGTCCTGGTTGGATTCGGGCTGGACTATGACGGTGAAAACTCCTGATAGTCTACTGCTTAAGTAGACTATCAGGGAGGTGACAATGTCACAGTGGGCTCATCTGGTTGCGCCGCAGGATTGGATGTTAGTGCTCCGCCTGTTCGTCGCGGCGATTCTCGGCAGCATCGTGGGCGCAGACCGCGAGCGGCTGGTTTGGGCGGCGGGCTTGCGCACGCATATGCTGGTATGCGTCGGCGCCTGCCTGTTCATGATCGTCTCATCGTTCGGCTTCGCGGATATTCTTGGGACAAGCAACGTCGTGCTGGATCCCTCGCGCGTCGCGGCCCAAGTTGTTTCGGGTATCGGCTTCCTTGGCGCAGGCTCAATACTTTTGCGCGGAGAAGTCGTGCGCGGTCTCACGACTGCCGCAAGCTTGTGGACAGTTGCCGCTATCGGGCTGGCGGTGGGCGGCGGACTGTACGTTCAGGCGGTTGCTGCAACGGTCGTCATCCTCCTCATCCTGGCCGGCATCAAGCCGCTGGAGGAACGTTTTCAACAACATCACAGGATGCATGAGCTGGTGTTGCAGACAGAGCCGGGCCAGTTGTCCATCTCCGCCCTCGAAACGGCGATCGGCTACCGCGCGCGACGCATCGTCCGTTACGTGGCGCGGCCAAGCGAAGAGACGTCCGGCCTGGAAGAAATTTCAATCACCCTCACACGCCTTTCGCACAAGGATGTTGAGGACATTGAACGCGATCTAGGGCGCCTTGCTGCCGTCAAAAAGGTTATTCGGCCCTGAACTAGCGCGCCGGCGGGAGAATGCTGCGCCTGTGACGATTGCGGCCGGAAACGAAAGTCTTCGCGAAAGCAAAGCCATGCGCTAATGTACCTGCCGGTGCCCGTGTAGTTCAAATTCAGATCAAGAGGTTGGTATGAGCGGATCGTTCGAGGATCGCGAGAAGGCCTTCGAGTCCAAATGGGCGCACGACGAGGAACTGCGCTTCAAGATCGTGGCGCGGCGCAACAAGCTGCTGGGTTTGTGGGCGGCCGAGCAGATGGGCCTCTCCGGCGACGAGGCGCAGGAATATGCCAAGTCGGTGGTCCGCGCCGATCTGGAAGAGCCGGGCCACGAGGATGTGGTGCGCAAGGTTCACAAGGATTTCGACGGCAGGAATATCGCGCGCTCCGACCATGCCATCCGGCTGAAGATGGAGGAACTACTGCAAATCGCCGCCGATCAGATCATGCACGAGACGGGGAAATAATTACCCGGCACGGGGAATCCGTTTACCGCTTCGCTCTCGGAGGGTGCTTCAAGCGTGCACGTGGATGTTGCCACCGGGCCGCTGCGCAATCCCATCGGGCGGCTGGCGCGCCGACGCGGCGGGTTTCTGGACCACTGCAAGCGCGTGGATAGCCACGAGATCGTCGTCTGCAAAGGGCAGGAAAGTGGGGGCATTGTGAAGATCAGCTGGGGATCTGTCTGCGGAGGTTTGTTGCTACTGCTGTTCTTGTTTGGGCATGCCGCACCGGTATCTGCAATCGGCTCGACGACTCCACCCATGTCGCAACAGCGGAGCCGCGAGCTCGAACAAATTATCCAGGACGCCATTGCCGAAACACGCAAAGAAAAGCCTGACGCGAAAGCGGTCGGGGATACGCTTCGCGGCGTTTTGGCCGATCCCATCTTTCACACCCTACCGGACAATTACCGCCGGCTCGCCTATGCGATTTACGGAGCGGTTCTGTTTGATCAGGACGATTACCAGGCTGCCCAGGCCCCGATTGTTAGAGCGACCGAATTTCCGGAGGCAACGGAGTTTGAATGGCACCTTCGGTTCGGCACAGGTTACCGCCTGAAGGACTATGCTGATGCGGCCGTTGCCCTGACCGCCCTTGCTCGAAAATGGCCGGAGAAACTCGCCGACTATAACGACGTCGCAATTTCGCAGACGGCGTTCAAAGCGGAGGAGAATCTGACGGCGCCCGGTGCGGCCGGGGACTTGCTGGAAGCGCTATTCGCGGCGAGATGGCGACCGTCGAATCAATTCTCAACTCCTTCGGGGCTTTGGCTCGCCCTGGCGCGCATCCGCCTGCAGCGGGGCGATCTAGCCGGCGCAAAGGAGGTCATCGGAGAGATCAAAGACCCGGAAGCCATGCTTCAGATGCATGCTGACAAGCGGTTCGATCCGATTGTGCGAGCAAGGCCCAGCGATTTCGATGTGATGAAGGCCTACCAGACATGGTTGGCGCAGTTGCGCGCGCTGGTGACAGCAAATCCGGACAAACTGGAAGGCGCCAACACTCTTGCGGAGTTGCTGCTGAAACTCGATCGAAACGAGGAAGCGCTAACAGTAACGAGCGCAGCTATTAGGAGCTACAACTCCAATTCCAAGTTCTTCAGCGACGGTGACGATCAGATCAACTGGGCTCTCGACGTCCAGTCGCGGACGCTGTTTGCTCTTGGCCGAAGCGAGGAAGCTTTTGCCGCACTTGGTGAAGGTGCGGGTCAGAAGGAGCACGCGGCACCCAATGTTAGCCAAGCGATCAATCTCGCGGACCAATATAATCTTTATGACCGGCCTCAGGAGGCGCTGAAATCTGTCCAGACTCTGGACGGAAGCGAGGCAAGCGACTACGGCAAGATGGCGTTGGCCGACGCCCGCGCCTGCGCCTTTTTCCAATTGGCGGACCGAGAAAATCTCGCAAAGACGCTCAAATTCATGAAGGAGAATGCGGGCGACGGCTCTCAGCCATATCTGAACGCCATGCTGTTCGTTGGAGATCTCGATGCCGTCGCCATCGAAGTGATTGCCGAACTCCGCAACCCTCAAAAGCGCCTTTACATGCTGGAATTTCTTCAGACCTATTTGCCGTCCCACCATCCCACCAAGCGGGAGAGTGCGATTCATGCGGCATGGCTGGCGGTACGTGCCCGGCCAGAGGTTGCCGCCGAAATCTCCAAAGTGGGAAGGGTCGAATCTTACCCGCTTCGGTCGCCAAGTTATTGAGAACCCAGTCCGGTAACGACTGCGCGGCGCGCGTAGTCACTCCGGCGAGGATTGCGCGTCGGCGAACGAGCCGTAGGCTGAGAAATCCACCTCGAATTTGACGAGCTTGGCCTGCAGCAGGGTGTAAAGCGGCATGCGCCAGGTGACGGTGCGCGACAATCCGCTGCCGCTGACCTGCGCCGCGAACGTGGTTTTCCCCATGCGAATCGGAGCTGCGCGTTCGACCCAGCCGGGCACGGTGATGCCGAAGACGTAAGCGTGGTCGCCGAACATGGTCTGCAGCATTTCGCCGCCGAGTTTGTCGTTGTCCTCGTTGGGGCGTCCCCGCATGTTCTCGCGCCGCGCGCGATCCACGAGGAACGTGCGGCGGAAGGTGAGGTGGCTCGGCCCGATGCCGAACCAGCTGGCACCGTGATTGGTGAGACTCAGAGACTCGTCGGAGAAGCGCAAGGTCGAAAGCGATTTGAAGTCGATGATCGCGCTTTGCGTGACCTTGCCGTTCTGGCCAACCGCAATTCGCGCTCGCGTGCGGTTGCGGCCGAGCGACAACGGCTGCTTCTTGTCTTTCAGGGCCTCGCCCAGAAGTCCGCTGGCGGTGATGGCGGTTTCGTAGTGGCCGCCGCCGCCGCGATCGATCGTCAGCCTTTGCGTGAGATCGAAACAACCTGAGAGCGCGAGCGCCGTTGCGACGACCAATGCCGTTCTGACGATCCGGCTCACGCGTCATGCTCCATGTTCTTCAGGCGGCTGGCCACTTCGAGCCACGCATCCTTGTAGATGCCCGCGTGGATGCGAGCACGGAATTTCATCCAGGCGCGCGGCACCGGGCTGGAAGCAAGGTGTGCCATAACGCGTTGTTGCACGAACTCATCGGGCCAGCCCGCCCATTCGCCCGCCACGCTCAATCCGTTGGCGACGAACACTGGAGCGACTTCGTTTCGGAGGATGCGTTCCGCTTCGGCAACTCCGAATCTAGCGCCATGAAGTGTCGCGGCGATCCGATCGAAGTCATCCGGCTGTAATTCCGTATCGAGAAAAAGATCGGCCAGCGCACACCATGCAGCAACCCGCCGTTCCAGATATCGATCGGATGCGAAATTTACGGTCCTCATCACAAGGCCGTATCACTACCATCGGAGACGTGGGTGAAGAAGGTGTCGACCTGCCACCTCCTAAGGCTTTTTCGGTTGCTCTTTCGGTTCGGCGAGACCGGCGGCGCGCAGGGCTTCCGCATCCGCCAAATCCTGAGCGCGGCCAGACGCAAGCTTCCCTTCCATGAGGTCGGCGGCCGAAATGAAATGCGCATGGAGGTTGGTTTGCGGATCAACAACGGCCGAGACGCGGCGGGCCCAAGCCTGATTGAAATCCACGCCCGCAATATTCGGCAGGATGTCCACCATCGCTGGCGGCACACCCATGCGAAAGAAAGCACCAGGTTCGGTGAAGCTTCCAGGGTTCATTCCTTCCAATGGCGCTCCGAACGCCGCCAAGGCGCGAAACAGAGCAATCGCGTTATCCCCCGCGGGATCGACCAGGATATCCAGGTCCTTGGTCGCTCGCGGCTCTGCGTGAAGCGAAACCGCATAGCCTCCCACGACGAGGTACCGCACCTCCTCAGCGTTTAAGAAGCCGAACAGTTCTTTGAAGTCGTTGTGCATCGGCGGGGACGCCTTTCAAGACCTGGATATCCGCGTTGAGCTCTGCAACCGCATCGAGGCGCTTGAACGCCGGCTGCGCACGCCAGTAACGGTAGGATTCGAGCTTCATGTCTTCGAAACTTGCGAAACGACGAAGCATTACGTCTCTTTTCATAGGCCAAATGTTAGCATGAACGTCCATGGCGCGCTAACTCATGAGGCACCGACATTCGGGGGGCGGAGCCGGCGATGGCATCCTAAGGCGTTGTGTCGCCTTCCCCGAAGACGCGGGCGAAGATGGTGTCGACGTGCTTCAGGTGATAGTCGAGATCGAACAGCTGCTCGAGTAGCGCCGCCGGCAGCGCGCGCGTGACCTCCGCATCCGCCTTCAGCAATGAGAGGAGATCGCCTTCGCCGTTCCAGGCGCGCATGGCATTCTTCTGCACCAGCGCGTATGCCTCCTCACGGCCGACGCCCGCCTGCGTCAAGGCCAGCATCACGCGCTGGCTGTGCACCAGCCCGCGGGTGCGCTCCAGGTTTTCCTTCATCCGTTCGGGATAGACGACCAGCTTTTCCACCACACCGGCCATGCGCACCAGCGCGAAGTCCAGCGTGATGGTGGCGTCCGGCCCGATGTAGCGCTCCACCGACGAATGCGAGATATCGCGCTCGTGCCACAGCGCCACGTTCTCCAGCGCCGGAACCACGTAGCCGCGCACCATGCGCGCCAGGCCTGTGACGTTCTCCGTCAGCACCGGATTGCGCTTGTGCGGCATGGCCGAAGAGCCCTTCTGCCCGGGCGAGAAATATTCCTCCGCCTCCAGAACCTCCGTACGCTGAAGATGGCGGATTTCGATGGCGAGCCGCTCCAGCGAGCTGGCGATTACGCCAAGCGTCGCGAAATAGGCGGCATGGCGGTCGCGCGGGATGACCTGGGTTGAAACGGCTTCCGTCCTCAGCCCCAGCTTCGCCGCCACATGCGCCTCCACCCGCGGATCGATGTTGGCGAAGGTGCCGACGGCGCCGGAAATGGCGCAGACGGAAATCTCCTCCCGCGCCGCCACGAGTCGCGCCTTCGCCCGCTCGAACTCGGCATAGAAGGTCGCGAGCTTGATGCCGAAGGTGGTCGGCTCCGCATGGATGCCGTGGCTGCGGCCGATCGTGACGGTGTGCTTGTGCTCCAGCGCGCGCTTCTTCAGCGCCGCCAGCAGCGTGTCGATATCGGCCAGGAGAATATCGGCGGCGCGCTTCAGCTGCACCGAGAGGGTGGTGTCGAGCACGTCGGACGAGGTCATGCCCTGATGCACGAAGCGCGCCTCCGGCCCCACGATTTCGGAAAGGTGCGTGAGGAAGGCGATGACGTCGTGCTTCACCTCGCGCTCGATTTCGTCGATGCGCGCGATATCGAATTTGGCGTTGCGGCCCTTCTCCCAGACTTTCGCCGCCGCCTCTTTAGGCACAACGCCAAGCTTGGCCAGCGCATCGGTGGCGTGCGCCTCGATCTCGAACCAGATGCGGAATTTCTCTTCAGGCGACCAGATCGCCGTCATCTCAGGCCGGGAATAGCGCGGGATCATGACTTTCCCTTATTCTTTACCGATCCGCGGCGAAAGTCGCTCTTGTCGACAAACTCACCCGTAGGCCGTTTCGCTCTGCAAAGCATCACGGGTCCTCCAGCAGGAGGAAAGACAAATGACGATGGCCGCGACGAATACGGTAGGTGCTGAAATCCTTTCGATCCAGCGTGAATACTTTGCGAATCGCGAGGGTCTCTGCCGCAGTCACCAACGAGGCATCCGCCAAATCCATAGGCGCATCGGCATATTGCTGCATAAGCGCGAACGCGCGATCCAGTGCGGCGCGATCGAAGAACCAAACTCTCAGACCTTCATCGGCCACAAAGCGCATCAGACCATGCGCGCCGGGCGAGTGCGGTTTGAGCAGGTGGAATGCTTCGGTGAGAACCGGCAGGGTGGTAAGGAGCGGCTCTTTGATTTTCCGTAGCCGCTCGACGCAGAAGGCATGATCGCGGTCACGTGGATCGAAGAGAGCGACGAGCAGTCCCGTATCCGCCAGGATCACCGGCGGTGCTTCCGCCTGATCACGTCGCCAGCTGCACGCTTGGCGTTTCGGGCCGGCGCGATCGCCCAGCCGCCCTCGCCAAGCTCGATGTGGCGGTATATTTCGTAAGGGTGCTGGGGAGCGGCGCTTTTCGATTTTTTGGCGTAAGCCTGGACGCCCAACTTCAGGACTTCCGAGATCGTCAGACCGGTTGCCGTGCGCAGTTCTTTCAGAATGCGTTCAGTCCCCTCATCCAGCCTGACCGTGCGCGTTCCCATGGATCACCCATTTGTAATACAGCCTGTATTACAATATCTTTCCTTTTGCAACCCTAGTTCAGGCTCATCCAAGGGCAATGATTGCCGGGTGATGCGGACGATCATTGCAGCGAGACGTCCTTCAAGCCCATTGCTTGCGCCAGCTTTCGTTGCCGGTTGTCAAAGGTCAGGAAATAGCGCCGCTGGAGCGTGAGGGCGCTGGCAACGTGGAGGATGTCGAGCGTCCGGCCGGCGGTCGCCGGCGTATGCTGGCGGCTGATGTCCTCGGCCAGTCGCACGGCCGCCCGCCACGATACATCTGCAAGAATCAGCCGCCCTTGCGCGAAGTCGTCGTCCAGCGCCGCCAGCGCCGCTTTGTGAACCGGCCGCGAGATGAACTTGCGCGCGAGCGCCAGCCCGATGCCGTTCATCACTTCGACGCGTCCGAACAGGGTTACGGCGAGCGCGCTGCGCCATCGCACGCGCCATGCCGCCACCGACCGCGATTCCGGCTCGTGCAGATAAAGCTTCAGCAGCGCGCTGGGATCGACATACGTGTTCTCAGCGGTCGCCGCGGTTCTCATCGTGAAGCTTGCGCGATTGCGCCGCTGAGAGCGGACGGGGTTGATACGATTGCAGGCGGCTCCAATAATCGATAGCGGGCGCCCCCGCCGAGTTCGGAGGCGTGTACAAGACCAGGCGATAGCGCGGCGTACCCCGTTCCGTCAGCAGAACTTCACCCTCGGCTTCCAGCCGCTTGCGGATTTCCGGAAATTCGTTGCGCAGTTCGCGAATGGTCGCTGTTGCCTTCATGTGAGACATCATGTCTCACAAAGTCCTGAAAGTCAATCTCTATCTTTGACGATTGGTCGAATGCCGATGCCGTGATTCGGCGGAGTGGCTTGCAGTGGTGCTACGCGCTATAGCCCCGGCTGCCGCAACTGGTTGACGCGATTCCCCGGCAGGAGGAAGAAACACATGCGTTCCATCGGTATATGGCAGGCGCTGGGATTTCTCATCATCGCCACCATGGTGGAGGTGAGCGGCGATGCCGTGGTGCGCATCGCGCTGCACAGCCCCGCCGGCCTCACGTTTGCGCGGGTCGGATTGTTCGCGCTGGGCGCCGGGCTGCTGTTCGCCTACGGCACCTTCCTCAACCTCGCGCCGCTGGAGTTCCGCGAAGTGGTGGGGCTCTACATCGCGACCCTGTTCATCGTCTGGCAGGTGGTGAACTTCGCCTTCTTCCGCACCCTGCCGACGTCGCCGGTGATGGCGGGCGGCGCGCTGATCGTTATCGGCGGCGCCATCGTCTCCTTCTGGCGGCAGTAGGATTCAGCTGATGACCGGCAACGCGCGGACGCCGGAGAAATCCCGGTCATGCGTGACCAGCGCATCGGCGCCAATGGCGAGCGCGCTCGCCAGCTGAACCGCGTCGGGCAGCTTGAGCCGGAGCGTGGCGCGCAGCCGCGCCGCGCTTTCCGCGATTACGGTATCGAGGGGCACCACCTGCCAGGATTCGAGAACAGTACGGTAGCGCCGCGCCAGCGCTTCGTTTCCCGCCTGCAATGGGCCGGTGAGCACCTCCGCGACGGTGACGGTTGTGACGGCGAAGCTCAGCCGCCCTTCCGCCTGCCGCTCGAACAGCGGCAGAAACCGCGCCGCCAGTTCTCGGTGCCGCTCGAGCACATAGATGATCGGCGGCGAATCCAGCAGGAGCAGCGCTCCGTCGGCTACGGTGCCGATGTTCAGCGATCCCATTCGCCGCGCATCCGCGCGATGGCGGCGGTGCTGTTGCGGCCCCACAGGCCGCGCCCCGATCCGGCCAACGGCAGCAGAGATTTCTGTCCACTGCCAGCGTGATAGGTATCGGCGGGGATGAGCGCGGCGACGGCGCGCCCGTGCCGGGTGATCAGGGTGGCCTGGCCCTTCTCGGCCGCGTCCAGCAGTTCCGGAAGCCGGTTGCGCGCTTCTTCGGCTCCTTTACGGATTGTACGCTCTCGTTTCGCCATTCTTGCATTCTGTACAGGACCGTACAGTTTGTCAAGGCACACCAAAATGCTGAAAACTCGCCGAAGCCATGCGGCTTACAGGCAACCGGCAAATGGATGATAAGGCAAAGAATTTGGCCGACCTTCTAACTCAGTTGCCTGTCTCAGCGCCGCTGTTTTTGCCAGACGAGATTTTGGCGATCTGGTTTCCGCCCTGGCGGGAAAACGGAATGGTAAATTCCGATAGCTTGGAAGCAGCGCAACCCTACGGTGAACGGTTTGGTTGTGTCTTCACGCACGATGCCAACTTGGATGAATGGTGCTATACGAAACAGCGCACTAACTAAGCTAATGAGCCAGGCTGATCTGTGCGCTATGATGGACGCAGCAAGCCCGCCTAAGAAGCGCGGACCGTACAAGAAGGCTGCATGATCGAGCTAATCGGTACGGTTAGTGTAATCGCGCTTGTAGCTGCCTTCTACTATTGGCGCCGGTTCCGCGCATTTCGTGCCGAGGTTTTTATAGAAAACCAGCGCCTTTGGCGCGAGCTAGCGCAGGACTATCGCGACCGGTATCCGGAAGAGAAAGCATCGACCTCCATTGTCGAAGACGCTCTGTATTTTTCGCTCCACAGCGAGATGCGAGAGGGCGTATATCGGATGGCATGGCGCAATGTCCGAACAGGACAGCGGGAAAATCCGTTGCTGGATCAAATCAGACGCGACAAGGCGAAAATTTCAAACTGAGACACTACCCGACCCACCGGTAGACATAAAAAGAACAAGCCAAAATACTATTTAATATCAATGCGATAACACACCTTGCATTTTAGAACGAAGCATGTACAGTCGCACCCTCGGGTTCTCGCTTCCGGTGGGAAGCGGCTCATGGAATAAGGAGAGGGACAGTGATGAAAGAGGCGCTTTTGCGGGTGGTCGGCAAGGAAAAGGAAGAGGTCTCGGAGCGCAAGCGCGCGCTGGATGCGGCGCTGAGCCAGATCGACCGCGCCTTCGGCAAAGGCTCGGTGATGAAGCTGGGGAGCCGCGATCCGGTCACGGAAGCCGACACCGTTTCCACCGGCTCGCTGGGGCTCGATATCGCGCTCGGCATCGGCGGCCTGCCGCGCGGCCGGGTGATCGAGATTTACGGGCCCGAGTCGTCAGGCAAAACGACTCTGGCGCTGCATGCGGTCGCCGAAGCGCAGAAGAAGGGCGGCATCGCCGCCTATATCGATGCCGAGCACGCGCTCGATCCCATCTATGCCCGCAAGCTGGGCGTGGATGTCGACGAGCTCTTGATCTCGCAGCCCGATGCCGGCGAGCAGGCGCTGGAAATCACCGACACCCTGGTGCGCTCCGGCGGAGTCGACATCGTGGTGGTGGATTCGGTGGCGGCCTTGACGCCGCGCGCCGAGCTGGAAGGCGAAATGGGCGATCAGCTGCCGGGCCTGCAGGCCCGGTTGATGAGCCAGGCGTTGCGCAAGCTCACGGGATCTATCGCGAAATCCAACACCATCGTCATCTTCATCAACCAGATCCGCATGAAGATCGGCGTCATGTACGGCAATCCGGAAACCACCACGGGCGGCAACGCGCTGAAATTCTATGCCTCCGTGCGGCTCGATATCCGCCGCATCGGCTCGATCAAGGACCGCGATGAGGTGACCGGCAACCAGACCCGCGTGAAGGTGGTGAAGAACAAGGTGGCGCCGCCGTTCAAGCAGGTCGAGTTCGACATCATGTACGGCAAGGGCATCTCGAAAACGGGCGAGCTGCTCGATTTCGGCGTCAAGGCCGGCGCGGTGGAGAAGTCCGGCTCCTGGTATTCCCATGACGGCACGCGCATCGGTCAGGGCCGGGAAGCCGCGCGCAATTTCCTCGAACAGAACAAGGATATCGCGGGCCGCATCGAGGCCCAGATCCGGCAGAATGCCGGGCTCGTCAGCGCGGCTCTCGCGCATGGCGACGACCCGGATGGTGGGAGCGCCGACTAAGAGCGCGAAAGCGATGAGTCCGGCGCAAAAGCTGGTTGTTCCCTATTGGCATGGGGAACGACTCCCGGAGGGGCGGTTCGCTAGCGAACCGCCCCTTCACAGTTTTGACCAGACTTGTTCTTCCGCTTCCCCCCTTGTGGGGGAAGCTGTCAGCGGCCGCTTGAGTGGCCGATGACTGAAGGGGGGAAATGACCGTACAACGCGCCCGCGAATTGCGTTGGAGCATGACAGACGCCGAACGGCGCCTATGGGCGCTTCTACGCCGCAAGAAACTGGCCGGCTACCGCTTCCGAAGACAGGCGCAGATCGGGCCATATTATGCTGATTTCTTTTGTCCGAAGGCGCGGCTCATCGTGGAAGTGGACGGAGTTTTTCACGGCAACAAGGATCAGGACGAGCGGGACGAAGCACGCACGCATTGGCTAGAGGCGCATGGCTGTCGCGTCATCCGCTTCTGGAACAAGCAAGTGTTCATCTATCCGGATCGAGTAGTCGACACGATCTGTGGTGAGTTGGAAGCCCCCTTCCGTCTCGCTCGCATTGCGCGAGCGAGCCACCTTCCCCCACCAAGGGGGGAAGGTGAACAGTACGGATCGGGATGACAGATTTCGCAGCGCCCGCTACAACGATTTCCATGACCAGTCTTGCCGATGTGCGTTCCAGTTTCGTCGAATATTTCCGCGCGCGCGGGCACGAGATCGTGCCGTCGTCACCGCTGGTGCCGCGCAACGACCCCACCCTGCTCTTCACCAATGCCGGCATGGTGCAATTCAAGAATGTCTTCACCGGCGCCGAGAAGCGGCCCTATGTCCGCGCCGCTTCGGTGCAGAAATGCGTCCGCGCCGGAGGCAAGCACAACGATCTCGACAATGTCGGCTACACCGCCCGCCACCACACCTTCTTCGAGATGCTGGGGAATTTCTCCTTCGGCGACTATTTCAAGGAAGAGGCCATCGGCTTCGCCTGGGATTGGGTGCGCAACGTCGCGGGCCTTTCCGCAGACCGGCTGCTGGTCACCGTCTACCCGACCGACGAGCAGGCGCGCGGGTTGTGGAAGAAGATTGCCGGCCTGCCGGACGAGCGGATCATCGGCCACGAGTCGAATCTCTGGGCCATGGGGCCGGTGGGGCCGTGCGGCTACTGCTCCGAAATCTTCTACGACCAGGGCGATACGGTTGCCGGCGGGCCGCCGGGCAGCGCCGATGAAGATGGCGACCGCTTCCTCGAGTTCTGGAATCTCGTCTTCATGCAGTTCGAGCAGGTCGATGAGAACACCCGCCTCGATCTGCCCAAGCCCTCCATCGATACCGGCATGGGGCTGGAGCGCATCGCCGCCATCCTGCAGGGCGTCACCGACAATTACGACACCGATCTCTTCCGCCATCTGATCGCCGCGTCGGTGGAATTCTCCGGCGCGCGCGCGGAAGGCGAGGCGCGCTTCAGCCATCGCGTCATCGCCGATCATCTGCGCGCGAGCTCGTTCCTGGTTGCCGACGGCGTGCTGCCGTCGAACGAAGGCCGCGGCTATGTGCTCCGCCGCATCATGCGCCGCGCCATGCGGCATGCACATCTGATCGGTTCGAAAGAACCGCTGCTGTACCGGCTGGTGCCGGCGTTGGTCGCGGAGATGGGCGCGGCCTATCCGGAACTGAGGCGCGCGGAAGCGCTGATCGGCGAAACCTTGCGTCTCGAAGAACTGCGCTTCCGCGAAACGCTGGTGCGCGGCCTCAAGCTGTTGGACGAAGCCACCGCGGATTTACGCCCTGGTGGCGCGGTCGCGGGCGAGACCGCGTTCAAGCTCTACGACACCTATGGCTTCCCACTCGATCTGACGCAGGATGCGCTGAAGGCGCGCGGCATCGCCGTCGATCTCGAAGGCTTCAACGCCGCCATGCAGCGCCAGCGCGAGGAGGCGCGCAAGGCGTGGAGTGGCTCCGGTGAAGCCGCCGACGAAGCGCAATGGTTCGCCACCAAGGAGGAAATCGGCGCAACCGAATTCCTCGGCTACGATGCGGAAGAAGCCGAGGGCGTCATTGTTGGAATTTTGAAGGAACGCGACCGCGTCGACAGCGCAAGGCAGGGCGAAACCGTGCGCATCCTTACCAACCAGACGCCGTTCTACGCCGAGTCCGGCGGGCAGATCGGCGATCAGGGCGCGATGTTCTCGCGCAGCGGTGCCATCGGCGCCGTGATCGATACCGAGAAGAAGCTCGGCAGCCTGCACGTGCATGTGGTGCGGATCACGCAAGGCGCTTTCAAGGTCGGCGACAGCGTGGATTTGAAAGTCGACGGCGAGCGCCGCCGCGCCACCCGCGCCAACCATTCCGCGACCCATCTCCTGCATGCGGCGCTGAAACGCGTGCTTGGTGCGCATGTGAGCCAGAAGGGTTCGCTGGTGGCGCCGGATCGCCTGCGCTTCGACTTTTCGCATCCCAAGGCACTGACGCCGGAAGAACTGGAGCGCATTGAGAGCGATGTGAATTTCGTCATCCGCCAGAACAGCGATGTCAGCACCCGGCTGATGGCGACCGACAAAGCCATTGAAGCGGGCGCGGAAGCGTTGTTCGGCGAGAAATACGGCACGGAAGTCCGTGTGCTGACGATGGGCGAGGGTCAAGGGCACGGCAAGCCGTATTCCGTCGAATTGTGCGGCGGCACCCATGTGCGCCGCCTGGGCGACATCGGCCTGTTCACGATCCTGTCGGACAGCGCAGTTGCCGCCGGCGTGCGGCGCATCGAGGCGCTGACCAGCGAAGGTGCGCGGCGCTATCTCTCCGATCAGGCCGATCTGGCGCGGCAGGCGGCAGCCACCTTGAAAACATCTCCGTCCGATCTGCCGTTGCGGGTGCAGCAAATGGCGGACGAGCGTCGCAAACTCGAGCGCGAACTCGCCGAAGCGAAGAAGGCGTTGGCGCTCGCCGGCCCTGCGCGAACGAATGACGGCGCTGGTGTGAAGCAGATCGCCGGCATTAACACGTCAATGCGGCTGGTCGAAGGCATCGCTGCCAAAGAGCTCAAGGGCCTGGCCGATGAGGAAAAGGCGCGGCTCGGCTCCGGCGTGGTGGTGCTGGTTGGAATCGCCGACGAGAAAGCCTCGCTTGTGGTCGGCGTGACCGACGATCTCACCGGCCGCATCAGCGCGGTCGATCTCGTGCGCCTGGGCGCGGACGCCGTGGGCGGCAAGGGTGGCGGCGGAAGGCCGGACATGGCGCAGGCCGGCGGGCCTGATGCTTCGCGCGCATCCGAGGCGCTGGCACGCATCGAGCAGCGCCTGGCCAGTCTGGAAACCGCAGCATAGCAATGGCGCGCGCCGAACGCTCCAGCAAGAAGAAAAACAAGCGCCTTCCGCCGCCGTCGCGCGAATCCTCGCTGCGCCGGCAGGTTTATCGGGTGCTGGAAGCCGGGCACATCCTGAACTGGAAGGTGCTGATTTTCGAGGCTTCGCTCATCACGCTCATTCTCGCCAACGTGGTTGCGGTGACGCTGGACAGCGTGAAAAGCATCAGCGACCGCTACGACGCACAGTTCGACCTGTTCGAAACCGTTTCGGTGGTGATCTTCGCCATCGAATACGCCGTGCGGCTGTGGGTGTCGATCGAGGATCCCCGGTACGCGGTGAAAGGCCCGTTCTGGGGCCGGCTGCGCTACGCCTTTTCGCCCGTCATGCTTGTCGACTTCCTGTCCTTCGCGCCCAGTCTCGTCGGTATTTTTGTTCCCAGCGCCATCGATCTGCGCATCCTGCGCCTGTTCCGGCTGCTGCGGCTGATGAAGATCGCGCGCTATTCGCCGGCGCTTTCCACCCTGATCGAAGTCATCAAATCCGAGCGCCGCGCTCTGTTCGGCACGTTGCTGCTCATCGTCTGCATCATGGTGATTTCCGCCTACATGATGTACGTGATCGAGGGTTCGGTGCAGCCCGACAAATTCGGCTCGCTGCCATCTTCGCTCTACTGGGCGGTGACGACCCTCACCACCACCGGATACGGCGACATCACGCCGGTGACCGCGCTTGGGCGCATGATAGCGGGCGTCACCATGATGCTGGGCCTGGCGATGTTTGCGCTGCCGGTCGGCATCGTAGCCACGAATTTCGTCACCGAGATTCACCGCCGCGATTTTGTCGTCACCTGGAGCATGATCTCGCATCTGCCGCTGTTCGAAGGCTTCAGCGCCGCGGCCATCAGCGATGTGATGAACGTGCTGCGCTCGCGCATGGTGCGCGAGCACGCGCAACTCACGCTTGCCGGCGACGAGGGAGACGAGATGTATTTCGTCATCTCGGGCAACGCGCGGGCGGAATATGAGCGCGACACCATTGTGCTCGGCTCCGGCGATTTCTTCGGGGAAACGGCGGTGCTTTCGGGCGAGCCCTATGACTGCACGGTGGTGGCGAAGTCTTCCCTGCGCGTGCTGACGCTGTCGCATTCCGATTTTCAGGAACTCACCCGCAAGCATCCCAAGCTGAAGCGCCGTTTCGAGGCCGTCGCGCATCGCAAGGGACAAAAACTGGAGGCACGCGCGCGGCGCCAGGAAGGCCGCTCAACCGTGGACTCGGATGAGTTGGAGGAGGACTACAGCGCGGTGGCGCCTGCCGATATCGATTGAACGGGGCGGGCAAATTGTTGGCGAGGCTTGGCAATGGAATTGAATCTTTCGGGACGCAAACTGGCGCAGGTGGGACTATCCTGCCGCGACCTTGATCGCGCGCGTAATTTCTATCGCGACACTTTGGGCCTGCCGTTGCTCTTCGAAGCCGGCAACATGCTGTTCTTCCAATGCGAAGGCTTGCGCCTGATGGTGGGCCTCGCGAGTAAGCCCGAGCAACCCATCGGCGGCTCCATTATCTACTTCGACGCGCCAGACATCGATGCGCTGGGCGCGGCGCTGGAAGCGAAGGGCGTCAAATTCATCGGCGCTGCCGTGACCGTCCAACAGACCGACACGCACGATCTGAAGCTGCGCGAGTTCTACGATCCCGACGGCAATCCGCTGGCGCTCATGGGCCTCGTATCGAAGCAACGCTGACAGACCTCCCTTTCAGGGGGAGGGGATAAACACGCGCGAGCAGATTCACGAGAGTGCCTTCCTCAAGTTGTTATCCACCTTGTCGAGGAAGCCTTCGGTTGTCAGCCATTGCTGGTCGGGGCCGACGAGGATGGCCATGTCCTTCGTCATGAAGCCGGCCTCGACCGTGTCCACGCAAACGCGTTCCAGGGTGTGCGCGAATTTCGACAGCGCCTCGTTTTCGTCCAGCTTGGCGCGATGCGCGAGCCCCCGCGTCCAGGCAAAAATCGAGGCGATGGAGTTGGTGGAGGTGGATTCGCCCCGCTGGTGCTGGCGGTAGTGGCGCGTCACCGTGCCATGCGCGGCCTCGGCTTCCACCGTCCTGCCGTCCGGCGTCATCAGCACGCTCGTCATCAGGCCCAATGAGCCGAAACCCTGCGCCACCGAATCCGATTGCACGTCGCCGTCGTAATTCTTGCAGGCCCACACATAGCCGCCGCTCCATTTCAGCGCGGAGGCGACCATGTCATCGATCAACCGGTGCTCGTAGGTAAGCTTGTGCTCTTTGAAGCGCGCCTCGAACTCGGCCGCATACACTTCCGCGAACAAATCCTTGAAACGGCCGTCATAGGCCTTGAGAATGGTGTTCTTGGTGGAGAGATACACCGGATAGCGCCGCTGCAGCGCGAAATTCATGGAGGCGCGGGCGAAATCGCGGATGGAATCGTCCAGATTGTACATGGCGAGCGCCACGCCGCCGCCGGGGAAGTCGAACACCTCGTGCTCGATGGTCTGGCCGTCCTCTCCGGTGAACACCACCTTCAACTTGCCCTTGCCGGGAACGCGAAAATCCGTTGCGCGGTACTGGTCGCCATAGGCGTGGCGGCCGATGACGATGGGCTCCGTCCAGCCCGGCACCAGCCGCGGCACGTTTCGGCAGATGATGGGTTCGCGGAAAATCGTGCCGCCCAGGATGTTGCGGATGGTGCCGTTGGGCGACTTCCACATCTTCTTGAGGCCGAACTCCTTCACCCGCGCCTCGTCCGGCGTGATGGTGGCGCACTTCACGCCCACGCCGGTGCGGCGGATGGCCTCGGCGGCGTCCACCGTCACCTTGTCGTTGGTGGCGTCGCGATGCTCGATGCCGAGGTCGTAGTATTCCAGTTCGATATCGAGATAGGGCAGGATCAGCTTCTGCTTGATGAGGTCCCAGATGATGTGGGTCATCTCGTCGCCATCCAGCTCGACGACGGGATTTTGAACCTTGATCGTGTCCATCCGGGCCTCTGCGAATTCGCGCGCGGCGGGTATAACGGCGAGGATGATACGAGGTCAAAACGCAGGCGATGTACCTCCCCCCTTGTGGGGAGGTCGAACCATTGAGCGCCGCGAAACGATTCGGGTGGGAGGCGGCGGCTGTGATCTTTATCGCCCCACCGGCTCGCTTCGCTCGCGGACTTCCCCACAAAGGGGGAGGTGAATCTTGCCTCCTTCCATCATTCTGTCCCACCCACAGCTGGGCGAGAATATCGGCGCGGCGGCGCGCGCGATGGCGAATTTCGGCCTCACCGATCTCAGGCTGGTGAAGCCGCGCCACGGCTGGCCCGATGCAAAGGCGACCGCCATGGCGGCCGGCGCGGCGAAGGTGGTGGAGGAGGCGCGCGTGTTCGACACCTTGCGCGAAGCACTTGCCGATCTGAACATCGTTTACGCCACCACGGCCCGCGAGCGCGGCATCGCCAAGGAGGTGCTGACGCCGGCAGAAGCGGCGGCGCGCCTGCACATGGCGTCTGCGCGCGGAGAAAAAGCCGGCATCCTGTTCGGCAACGAGCGCGCCGGCCTTGACAACGACGAAATCTCGCTGTGCGATTGCGTCATCACCATTCCCACCGCGCATTTCGCCTCCATCAATCTCGGCCAAGCCGTGTTGCTCACGGCGTATGAATGGTTTCGCGCCGCGGACATCACGCCGCCTGCGCGGCTGGAGCATGGGCCGGTCCATCGCAAGCCCACGCGCGCCGAACTGGTCGATCTGTTCGATCATCTGGAGCGCGAGCTGAAGGCAAGTGGCTTCCTGTTCCCGCCAGAGAAACACGATGCCATGAGCCGCGCCATCCGCGCCACCATCCATCGGGCCCGGCTCACCTACCAGGAGGTGCAGACCCTGCGCGGGATGATTGCAGCGCTGGCCAAGGGCAAGCACCGGCCCTCCAAGGATGTAAAGGACGCTTGACAGGCCTTCCGGTCGTCTCTATGTAAAGCACGCTTTACAGGAGGTGGGCTCATGCAGGCCGCGACCGCGCCGGTGAAATATGCCGGCCGCAACTATGTGATCGAATGCGTCGTCATTATGGGGCTGTATGTTGCCGCCGTGGCGGCGCGCCCCTGGCTGGTGGCCCACGCCGCCAATAGTGGCCTTGCCACCGCCGCGAAGGTGCTGCCGGCCGTTCCCATCTGGCTGATGTTCGGTTCGGTCTGGCGCTACTACAGCCGGATCGACGAATTCGAGCGCTTGAAGTTTCTGCTGACCCTGGCGCTTTCGTTCGGCATCGGCTCGTGCGCGATTGTCACATACGCCTTTCTGATGGACGCGGGCCTGCCGCCGCTGGCCATCACCTGGGCCTGGCCGACTTTGGCGATTTCGTGGGCGCTTACCACCGGCATCATGCAGATTGCCGAACATGCTGACCGGTGAGGCGATGAAAAACAGCCTGCCCGAACTTCGATCGGAACGCGACATGACGCAGAGCGACCTCGCTGACGCGCTGAACGTGTCGCGGCAGACGGTGAACGCCATCGAAACCGGCCGCTACGATCCCAGTTTGCCGCTCGCTTTCGCCATCGCGCGGCTGTTCAAATGCAAGATCGAGGACGTATTCAGCGACCGGAAATAGGCGGCTGGCATTTGGAGCGGCGGGAGCCTATATCGCTCCCGGGAGCCGGCGGTGGACGAAACGCTCGCCAACCCGGTCAGGTCCGGAAGGAAGCAGCCGTAACGAATCCGCTTCGGGTCGCCGCCGTCTCTCACCTTTCCATCAGTTACTGACGAATCCGCGCGACCTCGGCGCTCGCGCATTGCTATAGTCGGGCATGGACGAGAGCGAGACATCCCTGGGCCTTGGATTGGACGAGCCGGCGCAGCCGGCGCGCGCCGAAGCCTACCGCGTGCTGGCGCGCAAATACCGTCCCCAGGATTTCACCGGGCTGATCGGCCAGGATGCGCTGGTGCGCACGCTTTCCAACGCGTTCGCCACCGGCCGCATCGCGCACGCCTTCATGCTCACCGGCGTACGCGGTGTCGGCAAAACGACGACGGCCCGCATCATCGCACGTGCGCTGAACTGCATCGGCCCGGATGGCCAGCGCAAGGAACCGACCATCCATCCCTGCGGCGTGTGCGATCCGTGTGTGGCCATCGCCGAATCGCGCCACATGGATGTGCAGGAGATGGACGCCGCTTCGCGCACTGGCATCGACGACATCCGCGAGATCATCGAAGGCGTGCGCTACGCACCGGCCAGCGCGCGCTATAAGGTCTACATCGTCGACGAAGTGCACATGCTGTCGAAACAGGCGTTCAACGGCCTGCTGAAAACACTGGAGGAGCCGCCGCCGCATGTGAAGTTCGTGTTTGCGACGACAGAAATTCGCAAAGTTCCGGTGACCGTGCTGTCGCGCTGCCAGCGCTTCGATCTGCGGCGCATCGAGACGCCGGTGCTTGTCGCGCATCTGCGCGGCATCGCGGAAAAGGAAAGCATCGAGATCGAGGACGCGGCGCTGGCGCTGATTGCTCGCGCCGCCGAAGGCAGCGTGCGGGATTCATTGTCGCTGCTGGATCAGTCCATCGCGCATGAAGAGGCGCACGCCATCACCGCGGAGTCGGTGCGCGGCATGCTGGGTCTGGCGGACCGCGGACGCGTGCTCGATCTCTTCGAAAAGCTGATGGCGGGCGATATTGCCGCCGCGCTTGCCGATCTTGCGCAACTCTACGATTGCGGTGCCGATCCGCTGGCGGTGATGCAGGATCTGCTCGAAACCACGCACTTTCTGACCCGCTTAAAGGTGGCGCCGAGCGCGGAAGGATTTTTCGACGGCGGCAGCGCGGAAGCGAAGCGCGCAGCGGAGATGGCGGCGAAGCTGCCGGTGCCGGCACTCACCCGCGCCTGGCAGATGCTGCTGAAAGGTTTGCTCGAGGTGCGTGACGCCACGCGGCCGATTCAGGCGGCGGAAATGGCGCTGGTACGGCTCGCTTACGCCGCCGATCTTCCGCCAACGGACAAACTCGTCCGCGATTTGCTGGATGGCAGGGAAGGCCAAAGGAATTCGCTCTCTTCCAAAACGGCAGACAAGGCGACGACGCCGGGACCGCGTACTCTGTCGGCAGCACCAGTGCGAAATTATCCTCCCCCGCTTGCGGGGGAGGAGGACCGCGTAGCGGTGGAAGGGGGAAATGCTGCACAGTCCCCCCTCCGTCTCGCTGCGCTCGACACCTCCCCCGCAAGCGGGGGAGGATATTTCCGTACGCTTGACGAGCTCGCCGCCTTTGCCGCGCAGAAAGGCGCGCCGGTGCTAAAGGTGCACATCGAGAACGACATGCATCTCATCAAACTGGAGCCCGGACGGATTGAATTCCGGCCGTCCAACAAAGCGCCGCAATCTTTGGCGGCCGATCTGGCGCAGAAGCTGAAAGACTGGACGGGGTCACGCTGGGTGGTGAGCTTGTCGCGCGAGGGCGGCGCGCCGACCATCGCGGAAGCGCGCAAGGCCGCGACACAGGCGAAGCTCGATGCCGTCGCGCAGGAACCGCTGGTGCGTGCCGTGCTGGATCGATTTCCCGGCGCCGAGATTATCGGCGTGCATGACAAGCCGGGCGACGCCGAACTGGCGGCAACAATCGAAAATCCCGAGGACAGCGCATGAACATCACCGATATCTTCAAGCAGGCGCAGGAGGTTCAGGCGCGCGCCAACGCCATGCAGGAACAACTCGGCTTCATCGAGGCCGAGGGCGTGGCCGGCGCGGGGCTGGTGAAACTGGTGCTGAACGGCAAGGCTGAATTGAAATCGCTGTCGATCGATCCATCGCTGCTGCGTCCTGAGGGGCGCGAGATCGTCCAGGATCTGATCGTCGCCGCGCACGGCGATGCGAAGGGAAAAGTTGAGCGGCGCGTGGCGGAAGAGATGCAGAAGCTGGCGCGCGACATGGGCCTGCCGCCCGGCATGATGCCTGGATGATCACAGACGGACTTACTACTCATTGGGGCCTAACGCCGATCAAGGCGGAGTAATGAGGGGGATCACCTCGCGCTTGTTGCGCCGGTAAACTCCAAAATCGGCGCGGTTGACGGTCATCACAGGCAGCGCGGGATGAAGTTCGCTCATCCGGATCAGGCACAAATCCGCGAGATCTGGCTGCCTGTCGGCATAGCGTTTCGCGAGCAATTCGAGTTGGGGCATGTGCTGGCTGAAATCGAATGCCACCTTCACCAGGCCGTCGCGAACCATTTCGAAGACAATCGCGCAGCTTGCGAGATGAAAGGCGGTTTCGGCGAGCACCGCCTCGCAGGTCAGCAGCGGTTCTGTCACCTGCTCCGCCACGCTAATGGCCCAGTCGTGGAATTTGTCATTGCGATTGACGAACGCCACCAGAAATCCGGTGTCGGCAATGCCCTTCATATCAGCCCTTGCTGAAGCCCTTACGGCTGGAAAGGTCTCGCGCACCTCTGATAGTTCCTGCCAGGCGCATGAAAGGGCGCGATTTATCGTCGGCACGCGCGCGTTCGAGCTGGGTCCGCACGATCTGTCCCTGCGAAACGCCAGTGCGCTGCGAAGCTTTCTCCAACCAGGCTGCGAGTTCTTTGTCCAGCCTGACTGTCAGTGTATGACCCATAAGCTGGAATTGTAATACATTTTGCGGAAGGTGCAAGGGCCTATTGACACGCGAGCAAGTTCCCGGCAACCGGCGCCATCGTCAAACGGCGTGACGGCCCGGTACGGCACCTGCTACAGCGTCAGCATGTCGTCACCCATGATCGGCGCGGAAATCGAGCGCCTTATTCAGTTGCTTGCGAAACTTCCCGGTCTTGGGCCGCGCTCGGCGCGCCGTGCGGCGCTGGTGCTGCTCAAGAAACGCGAGACTCTGCTGGAGCCGTTGGGTGCGGCCATGCGCGCTGCCGCCGCCGCAATCCGCAATTGCGAGGTATGCGGCAATCTCGATACCGCTTCGCCATGCACATTGTGCCGCGATGCGCGCCGCGATCCGGCGGTGCTGTGTGTTGTGGAGGACGTCGCCGATCTGTGGGCGCTGGAACGCGCCGGTGTATTCAAGGGCCGGTATCACGTACTGGGTGGGGCGCTCTCGGCGCTGGATGGCGTGACACCGGAGAAGCTGAACGTCGCGCCGCTGCTCTCACGTGTCGCCAACGGTGTCGAGGAAGTGATCCTTGCGATGAATGCGACCGTGGAAGGACAGACCACCGCGCATTACGTGATGGATACGCTGGCGTCCTCGAATGTGAAAGTCACGCGGCTCGCGCATGGCGTGCCCGTGGGTGGCGAGCTCGACTACCTCGACGAGGGTACACTGTCCGCCGCATTCACGGCCCGCAGACCGCTCTGAACGACCTTGAGCCGGGGCGGTTCCGCGGTTGCAGTCTCGTCCGGCAGCGCCAGTTCGACCTGCTCGATGCGAGAGGCGCGGCCCTCGATCCGCTTCATCGAGGTTTCGATCTCGGCAATGTCCTTGTTGGCGCGGTCGAAATGGCTGCGCAGATTGCCGACCCTATCGCCCAGCCGTTTCACGTCCTGCAGCAACTCCACCACGGCTGCCTGAATCCTGTGGGCCTGCTCGCGCATCCTGGCGTCGCGCATCAAGGTCTGGATGGTGTTGATCGCCAGCATGAAAACGTGTGGCGAGACGATCACCACCTGCATGCGCCGCGCCTTCTGCACGAGCTCGCTGCAAGATATATGCAACTCGGCATAAATGGATTCTGACGGCACGAACATGATGGCCGGCGTCTGCACTTCGCCGGGAATGAGATATTTCTCTGCGATGTCTTTCACGTGCTTCTGTATGTCGGCCTTCAGGCGCGCGAGCGCGGGTTTGCGCTCGCTCTCTGCCGCCTGGCGCAGCGCTTCATAGGCTTCGAGCGGAAATTTGGAATCGACGACGATCACGCCTTTCACATTCGGAACGCGGATGATGCAATCCGGCCGGCTGCCATTCGAGAGCGTCGGCTGAAATTCGTAATGCCCCGGCGCGAGCTGGTCGGCGACGATGGCCTCCATTCGATCCTGGCCAAAGGCGCCGCGCGTCTGCTTGTCGGAAAGAATCTCCTGGAGCGACATCACCTGCGTCGAAAGCCCGGCGATGTTCTTCTGCGCTTCGTCGATCACGGTGAGGCGCTCGCCGATGCTGCTGATGGTTGCCGCCGTTTTGGTCGCGCTCTCCGACAGCGTTTCCGAAACGCGCCGGTTCAGCGCCTCGATTTGGTGGGACATGGTGCGCTGAAGCTCGGCCTGCGCGGCGATGGTCTGCTTGAACTGGCCGGCAATCTCGCCCTGCGCCACGATCACATGGTCGAGCCGCTGGTCGGCGGCCGGCACAGGCTCCTGCTTGCGGCGCAACAAGGCGAACGCCACAAGCGCCGCGGATATGATGAGTGAAGCAGCCAGCAGCAGATATGCGGTATCCATGAGCGGGTGACCGGGTTTGCGATTCGGGTGGCAGTATAGCGTGTTCCCGGCTTGTACTCACCAGCTCGCCGGTAGAAATCCGCAGCTTTCTTGACCATTTAGGCGGGAATCCCTATCTCCACTCCATGTCCATTCGCCCAGTCCTGACAGCGCCCGATCCGCGGCTCAAAGCCATGTCGGAGGACGTCGCGCAGGTGAATGACGAGCTGAAGAAGCTCATCGATGACATGCTGGAGACCATGTACGCCGAGGACGGCATTGGTCTCGCCGCCATCCAGGTCGGTGTTCCGAAGCGGTTGCTGGTGATGGATTTGGCCCAGAAGGAGGGCCGGCGCGAACCTCAGGCTTTCGTCAACCCCCGCATCCTGTGGGCCTCGGACGAGACCACCACGGTTCAGGAGGGCTGCCTTTCGGTGCCGGACATCTGGGAGGATGTGGAACGCCCGACCCGCATCACCGCCGAGTTCCTCGACCGCGACGGCACGTTGAAAACGGTGGAAGCCAACGGTCTGCTGTCCACCTGCCTGCAGCACGAGATGGATCATCTGAACGGCGTGTTGTTCATCGATCATCTGTCGAAGCTCAAGCGCTCCATGGCGCTGCGCAAGGTGCAAAAGGCCCGTCGCCTCGAACAGGCGAGCTAGGTCCGCCTCAACCGTTTTTCCATTTCGATCATAATTTCAGACTGAACAGAAAGATTCGCGTAGAATCTTTCATCCCGGCTATGGACATCGGTTCGCTTCGCCCCATGTAACATCGAGGCAAGGGAGTTGGGGCGCACGCCAGACTGCGTGGGCAGCTTCCGCTGCCGTGGGAGGGGCATCCCATGCTTGAGCGGATTTTTCCGAAGGCGTTCGACAACACCTATCGCGGTCATTGGCTGGGCATCGCGCTCTTCGCTCCCATCGTTTTCGTGAAAGCCGCGCAAGGCGTGGTGTCGATGCTGACGCCAGCAAGCACCATGGCCGGCGCCGACGGGATTCCGCTGGACCGGTTCAATCCCATTGCCGCCGATACCGCGGTCGAGATGTTCGCGCTGCTGGGCATGTATCTGCTTGTGGTGCCGGTCATCGGTGCCGTCGCGTTGCTCCGCTATCGCGCCATGATCCCGTTTCTGTTCCTGATGCTGCTGGCCGTGCAGCTCGGCGCGCGGACGCTGAATTACCTGCATCCCATCGTGCGCGTGTCGGCAGGCGGCGGACAGCCAATCGGCTTGTATGTGAACCTCGCAGTCCTCGCTCTCACCGTCGTCGGATTTGTTCTGTCGGTGTCTGCTTCAAGCGCGCGCGCATCACAGGTGGAGGGGACACGTCCATGACGGCCCCGCCATCAGCCATTCCCATTTCCTGGTCGCACATTCCGCCGGGCAGCGCGTGGTGGATGTACGCCATCGTGGTCGCAGTGCTGGCATTCCACATCGGCGGCGGCAGCGTGGCGATTGTGTCGGGTTACGGGGCCGTGCTGATGCGAAAAGGCGCGGAGCTGCACCGAAAGCTGGGAAAGGTTTTCGTGATTGCCATGTTGGTGATGGCCGCCTTTGGCACGGTGCTGTCCGTTGAGATCAATCAGCCAGGCAATATCGGCGGTGGAATTCTCGCCGCCTATCTTGTGCTCACAGGCGTGATGACGATCCGGCAAAAACCCGCGACGGTTGGCCGGTTCGAGAAAGCCATTGTGCTCTTGCCGCTGGGCGTGAGCGCGCTCTTTTTGGCGTGGGGCATCCAATCGACGCGGAATGGCGGCGCGCTCAATGGCTTCGGCTCGCCGCTTTATTATACATTTTCCGGTCTTGCGGCGCTCTTTGCCGCGCTGGATATGCGGATGATTCTGAGTGGCGGCGTTTCGGGCATTCAGCGGATCAGGCGACATTTGTGGCGGATGTGCGTGGGGCTGTTCTTCGCCTCCGGCTCTTTCTTTCTCGGCCAGCAGAAGGTGATGCCGAAAATCATGCACGGCTCGCCGGTGCTATGGGTGCTGGCGCTGGCGCCACTGGGATTCATGATCTACTGGCTGATCCGCACCCGGCGCAAAGGGAAACAATTGCCGGCGCTGGCAGGTATTGCCTGACGCAATCGCCGCTTTGGGGGGCATGATGGACGAATCGCAACAGAAAGCAGCGCGGCTCGCGGGCTTTCTCTACCTTTTTACCAACGCGGTGGCGATTTTCGCCTTTGTCGTGCGCGGTCGCGTGGTCGTTCGCGGCGATGCTTCGCAAACCGCCTCGAACATTCTTGCGTCGGAACATCTCTTTCGCAGTGCCATCGTCGCGGAACTGGTTTGTGTTGCCGGCACGATTGCGCTTGTGGTCGCGCTGTACGTTGTCCTGCGGCCCGTGAACCGAAACCTGGCGGTATTGGCGGTCTGCTGGCGCATGGCGGAGAACGCCGTGCTCGCGATGGTGACGCTGGCCGAGTTCGCCGTGCTCGCCTTTCTCGAACGTGTGCCATACCTCGATGCGATCGGCATGCCGGAGCAACAGTCGCTCGCCTATGCGGCGCTGCGCATTTACGGCGCGGGTTTCAACATCGGTTTCCTTTTCCTGGGGCTGGGATCCGCCCTGTTCAGCTACCTCTGGCTGAAGTCCGGATACGTCCCAAAGGTCATCGCGGTATGGGGAATACTCGCTTCGCTCTTGATGGCGGTTTGCATGGCCGTCGTGATGATTTTTCCCGCGCTCACGGCCTCCCTGTCCATTGTCTATCTGGCGCCGATGGGAATCTACGAGATCGGCTTCGGCCTGTGGCTGCTGATCCGCGGAATCAGACCGCCAGCGGAAGCGATCTAAGAGGCATTCCATGCGCAAAGAATTATCGTTGCACTTCTACGCACGGCTGGCGGGTTTTTTATATCTCTTCATCATCGCGATCTTCGACGCCGCCGACTACTTCATCCTCACGCCCGCTATCGTGCCGGGAAATTTTGCCGCTTCGGCACAAAATGTCATGGCGTCGGAAACGCTCTATCGTTTTGGTCTGGCATGCCAGTTCGCCGCCAGCTGGCTGACAATCGGGCTGGCCGGATCTCTCTATGTGGTGGTCAGAGCGGTCGATCCCAGCGTCGCAATGTTTGCGCTGGCGTTCCGGATCGTCGAAGCGGCGCTGGGCAGCATCTGCACCCTCAGCAGTTTCGTCGCCTTGCGGCTCTACACCGGAGCTTCCACGGCCTTCGGCGAGGATCAGTCGCAAGTCCTGGTGCAGCTGCTGGGGCGTTTCTACGGCGCCTGCTTTCAGATGACGGTGATCTTCTTCTCCGTCGGCTCAATCCTGTTCTTCTACCTGTTTCTGAAGTCACGCCTTATTCCCCGCCTGATTTCGGGTTTCGGGATTTTCGCTTCCATTCTTGTGACGCTGCTTGGTTTCTCCAATCTCGTCGTGCCGCGCTATTCGGAGGCGTTATCACCGGGCTGGATCGCGATCCTGGTAGCTGAAGTGGCGGCAGGTTTATGGCTTCTCATCAAAGGCGTCGATTTGAGCTTTTGGAAAACGCGAGAGGCGCTCTCATGATGGAACGTCCGGCCGCGCAGGCGCGTATTGCCGGCGCCTGCTATCTGGTCACGATTTTCGCCGGCGCTTTCGCAGAATTTTTTTCCCGCGACAGCCTGACCGTCTCCGGCAATGCCGCCGCCACCGCGCACAACATCATCGTGCACGAAACCTTGTTTCGCTTTGGCCTGGCTGCCGATCTGGTGATGTTGGCGGCCTATCTTGGCGTGACGTGGCTGCTCTTCGTGCTGTTGAAACCGGTGAGCAAGAATATCTCCGGCCTTGCAGCGCTTTTCAGTCTGCTGGGAATCGCGGTTGTGGCGGCAAACTCCATCAATCACGCCGCGGTTCTTGTCTTCCTGAAGGCGCAGACGCCGGCGCTGCAGCTGGATCAACTCAATGCGCTCGCCTACAGCTTCCTGCGGTTGCACGGCCAGGGTTACAACATCGCCAGCGTATTCTTCGGTTTTTATTGCGCGCTGATTGGTGGGCTCATTCTGCGATCCACGTTTCTGCCGCGGCTGGTCGGTGGGCTGATGCTGCTGGCGGGAATTTGTTTCCTGGTGGATTCCTTCGCCATCATTCTATCCCCGCAGTTTGCCAGGCTCCTTTATGTCTACACATCGATTGCCAGTCTGGTGGGCGAAGGGTCGCTGACACTGTGGCTGCTGCTGTTCGGCGTGAATGAGACGCGCTGGCGCGAACAGGCAGGCTGTCACGGCATGATGGCGTAAGTGAGCGAACTGCTGCAAAATCGCTGAATGACGTTGCGTCTTGCTTTCATGGGTACGCCCGATTTTGCGGTGCCGACGCTTATTGAGCTGATCGGGCAGGGGCACGAGATTGCCGCCGTGTATACGCAACCGGCGCGGCCGAAGGGACGCGGACTGTCGGCGGAGCCGTCGCCGGTGGCGAAGGCCGCCCGGGCGCATAGCCTCGAGGTACGCACGCCTGTCACGTTGAAGAATGCAGAAGCGCAGGCGGAGTTCGCAGCGCTGGGTCTCGATGCGGCGGTGGTTGTCGCCTACGGCCTGCTGCTGCCGAAGCCGATACTCGAGGCGCCGACGCTCGGTTGCTTCAATCTGCACGGTTCGCTGCTGCCGCGCTGGCGCGGCGCGGCGCCGATCCAGCGCGCAATCATGGCGTGCGATGCCGAAACCGGCGTCATGGCGATGCGGATGGAAGAGGGGCTCGACACCGGGCCGGTGCTGATGGCGGAGCGCGTCGCGGTTCGCCGCAAGACATACGGCGAATTGCATGATGAGCTGGCGCGCCTTGGCGCCGATCTGATGGTGCGGGCGCTGGCGGCGCTGGAGCGCGGCACCGCAACCGAATGCCCGCAAGCCGAGGAGGGTGTCACCTACGCGAAGAAGATTGCGAAAGAGGAAGCGCGCATCGACTGGACGAAATCGGCGCGCGAACTCGATTGCCTGATCCGCGCGCTTTCCCCCTCACCGGGCGCGTGGTGCGAGGCGCGGGGCGAGCGTCTGAAGATTCTCTATGCCGAACCGGTAGCTGGCAACGGCGCGCCGGGCGAAATTCTCGACGACGAACTGACCGTCGCCTGCGGCGATGGCGCATTGCGCCTCACGCGCCTGCAGCGCGCCGGAAAGTCGGCAATGACCACATCGGAACTGTTGCGGGGATTCCCGCTGAAAAAGGGCGAATTACTGGATCACCATCGGGACGTTTAGTGCGTGCCTGTTCGATCCATACTTGATCATGCCCGAAAGCGTTGCTGGGCCGGGCGAGTTTGGGATCGTGATCGCCTCGTCGCGGCCGTAAATGATACCAGGACCGCATGTGCCGTTCACGACGCTGTATTTCGCTAGAACCACCTTCTTGCCGGCCTGCTCCTGTGCGAGTTCCAAACTACCTTTGCATGGTCCGCTATAGCTGTTGTCGTTGATCAGTGTTTCGATGTTGTAGCTCTTGCCTATCTTGAGCACGCCGGTCGGAAAGGCGATGTCCCAATTATTGGTGCCGGCCCCGGGTACGCCGTTGAATGTCGGTACAACGCCGTTAGGATCGACTTCGCCAGCTGTAACGATGGTTACGACCATTCCAGAATCATGCACAGGACGTGTCGCTGCGCCGGACGGATTCGGGAACGCAAACGCCGTTCCGGCCAAAAATAATACTGCAAGCATTTCGCTACTCCCCGTCAGACATTCGTACAGAGAACCTTACTCATAGCCATAGGAGGAGGGCTAGCCGGGCATGCCTTGCGAAGCCACAATCGTGCTCCGAACTGGTGAGAACAATTGTAGAACTTTCGTTGACTTTGGCCCGTGCAGCTGTTATTTTTTTTGGTCCGCTTCAGGAGGGCGGAACGGCACCTATGATGAGCGAGAACAGCCGCCAAAACTTCGACATTCACCGTTGCGTCGGGACAACCGCTGGCGCGGGTGCGGGTGCTGTTGTGTCGATGGGCGACCCCAGCCCAGGGGGGAGGGGGATAGAGGCCTTCGTGAAAACGAAGATCAAGATATTGCGGTTTTTTCGCACCAGGCCGACGAGATGTAGCTGGTGGGTTCCTCCCTCGCCGAGCGGGAGGGGGACCACGCGAAGCGTGGTGGAGGGGGCATTTACCGGCACGTCGCCCCCCTCCCCGCCTGCGGCGGTACTCCCCTGCTGCGCGGGTGGAGAGCCAAATCGGTCCGACCGGCAACCCGCTGACCGCATGTCTGCCGGCAGGGGAGAGGGGGGCGATCCTTCGTGAAAACGACCACACTCTGTCTTGTGGGCAGTAGGCCGTGACCCACCAGAACTTGCCGCGTCAAATCTGGGACCTGAAATACCGCTTCAAGGCGGCGGACGGCACCCCGATCGACAACGAGCCGGAGGACACCTTGGGGCGCGTCGCGGTCGCCGCAGCGCAGGCGGAAGCATTTGAGCATCGCGAGCGATGGGCGGCGGAATTCGCCGGCGCGCTGAAGGGCCATCGTTTTCTTCCCGCCGGCCGCATTCTCGCGGGTGCTGGCACGGGCCGCAGCGTCACGCTCTTCAACTGCTTCGTCATGGGCACGATTCCCGATTCGATGGATGGCATCTTCTCGCATCTGCGGGAAGCCGCGCTCACGCTGCAGCAAGGTGGCGGCATCGGCTACGACTTTTCCAGCTTGCGCCCGCGCGGCGCGGAAGTGCGCGGCGTCGGCGCCGACGCCTCCGGTCCCGTCTCCTTCATGGAAGTGTGGGACGCAATGTGCCGCACCATCATGAGTGCGGGCTCTCGCCGCGGCGCCATGATGGCGACCTTGGCCTGCGATCATCCGGATATCGAGGCGTTCGTTGAAGCCAAGCGCACGCATGGCCGCCTTACCATGTTCAATCTGTCGGTGCTGGTAAGCGACGCGTTCACGGCGGCGGTGAAAGCCGATTCCGAGTGGCCGCTGCAATTCGCGAGGCGCGTTTTCAAGACGGTTCGGGCCCGCGATTTGTGGGAGCGCATCATGCGCGCCACCTACGAAACCGCGGAGCCGGGCGTCATCTTCATCGACCGGGTCAACGCGGAAAACAATCTCTCATATTGCGAAACCATTCGCGCCACCAATCCGTGCGGCGAACAGCCGTTGCCGCCGTATGGCGCCTGCCTACTCGGCTCGATCAATCTGGCGAAACTGGTGCGCAATCCTTTCGACGACGATGCGGCGCTCGATGAAGACGAGCTGGAACGGCTGACGCGTACGGCGGTGCGCTTTCTCGACGACGTCATCGACATTTCGCGCTTTCCGCTGCCGGAGCAGCGCGCGGAAGCGCTGTCCAAGCGCCGCATCGGCCTTGGTGTCACAGGACTCGCGAATGCGTTGATCCTCTGCCGCGCGCGCTATGGTTCGCCGGAAAGCATCGCGCTCATCGAGCGCTGGCTGTCAGGCTTGCGTAACGCCGCCTATCGCGCATCGGTGGAACTGGCAAGTGAGAAGGGCGCTTTTCCGCTGTTCGATCGAGAGGAGTATCTGGCGCGGCCGAACATCCAGCGCCTCCCGCAAGACATCCGCGATGGCATCGCGGCGCATGGCATCCGCAACGGATTGCTGACCTCCATCGCGCCGACCGGCACGATTTCGCTGTTCGCCGGCAACGTTTCGAGCGGCATCGAGCCGGTGTTTGCCTATCGCCACACGCGCAAAGTGTTGAAGCCCGACGGCACCAGCAGCAGCGAAGAGGTGGAAGACTTCGCTTTGCATGTTTTTCGCGAGAAGTTCGGCGAAGATGCCGCGTTGCCGGATTATTTCGTCAGCGCGCAGACGCTTTCGCCGGACGATCATCTTGCCATGCAGGCGGCGGCGCAGAAATACATCGACAGCTCCATCTCCAAAACCATCAACGTGCCGGCAGATATGTCCTTCGAGGCTTTCGAGGACATTTACCGCAGGGCCTATGAGCTGGGCTGTAAAGGCTGCACCACATACCGCCCGAGCGCCGTGCGCGGCGCGGTGCTGGAGGTGCGGCGCGATGATTCGCGCGACCAAGCGGCTGAGTACGGCCCGGTAATGCCCGCCCCGATCGAAAATCCGGACGAGCCGTCCTTGCCGCTGCCCTTGCCGCCGCCAAAGCGACATGAAGGCGGCGTGGTGTACATGACGCAGCCGCTGGATCGCCCGGAGGTGCTGCTGGGCCAGACCTACAAGATCAAATGGGCCGATTCCGATCACGCCTTCTACATCACCATCAACGACATCCAGTCCGATGGCCGCAGGCGTCCGTTCGAGATCTTCATCAACTCCAAGAACATGGAGGCCTATGCCTGGACGCTTGGCCTCACCCGCATGATCAGCGCCGTGTTCCGCCGTGGCGGCGATGTCTCCTTTGTGGTCGATGAGCTGAAGGCGGTGTTCGATCCGCGCGGCGGCCAATGGATGAGCGGCCGCTACGTGCCGTCATTGCTCGCTGCCATCGGCGAGGTGATCGAGCGTCACATGATCGCCACCGGCTTCATGACGCCGCGGGAAACGGTTATGCCCGCTGAGGTGCGCGCCATGGCCGTGGGCGCGGAAGGTGTGCCTGCCAAGCCGTGTCCCCGCTGCGGTTCGCCCAGCTTCGTGAAGATCGAGGCCTGCGACACCTGCCTCACCTGCGGCTATTCGCGTTGCGTTTGAAGACGCGGCCATGACCGCGCCGTTCGTCATCTCCAACGAGCAGGCGCGCGCACTCATTCTGGCGCGAACGCATTTGTCCGAGACGCGCGCGCAGTCCGGCAGCGCCGCAATCCCGCCGCTGATCGAGAAGCTGGGCTACGTGCAGCTCGATCCCATACGCGTGGTGGAGCGCGCGCACCATCACATCCTGTTCGCGCGCAACAGCGCCTACAAACCGAAACAGCTGGCGACCCTGCAATCGCGCGAGCCGTTGTTTTTCGAGAACTGGACGCACGACTCGTCACTCATTCCAATACAGTTCTACCCCTGGTGGCGGCATCGCTTCTCGGCTGTGAAGCAGCGCATCGAGCATTGGCGCGAGCGCTTCGGCGACGAACGGAACCTGAAGATCGTCCGCGAGCATATCGAAAAGCATGGTGCTGCCCGGGCGCGCGATTTCCTCCACCTTGGCGGTCGCACCGGTCCGTGGTGGGGCTGGGGCCGGCGAAGGCCGCGCTGGAATTTCTATGGCGCTCGGGCGAATTGGCGGTCGTGCGCCGCAACGGCTTCGAGAAGATCTACGATATGCCCGAGCGGGTCATTCCAAAAGCGTTGTGCGCGGCACGCCCCTCACATCGCCAAATGTTGGAATGGAGTTGCGATCACGCACTGCAACGGCTCGGTGCGGCGACGCCAAAAATGCTGGCCGATTTCTGGGGCCACATTTCCATCGACGAGGCGAAATCCTGGATTGCGGCGGAGAAGAAGCGCGGACAGTTGCTCGATGCCGTCCTTGAAGGCGCCAGTGGTCAGCGTGACTTCGCGGCCGTGACGCGACCGGATATCGAGGCCCAGATTGCATCCTTGCCTGTGTCATCGTCGCGGATTCGCGCCCTTGCTCCCTTCGATCCGCTGCTTCGAGATCGCGATCGTGCCGAGCGACTCTTCGGTTTCGCCTACCGCATCGAAGTCTATGTGCCGCAGCACAAGCGCAAGCACGGGTACTACATCTTCCCTTTGCTGGAGAGCGACCGGCTGGTGGGGCGCATCGACCTGAAGGCGGAGCGCGAGCAGGACAGGCTCGCGGTTCGTGGCCTGTGGCTGGAGCCGGGCCTCTCGCTCAGCAAGCTGCGCCGCGCGAAACTTGAACAGGAACTCGCGCGCCAGGCGCGGCTGGCCCAGGTGCGCGACATCATATTCCCGGCATCCGCGCTCAAGACCGGCTAAACGGACGCATGCGCTATTCCAGCCGCTTCTTTCTGTACGGCCCTTTCGCCGGTCTGCTCATTCTGACCGGGCTGGTGTCGGTTCACTGGTGGTCGGTGGCGAACGCGTGGGCCGAGCGGCTCGACCGGGCGAACGGTCACGAAATCGCGCCTGGTGTCCGCATGCGCTTTTCGGAAAAGCGGCTCGCAGGATTCCCTTTCCGCCTGGATGTGGTGCTGAAAAACCTGCGGATGGAAGTTGCCGAATCTGGCGGCCCAATCATCTGGACCACGGAAGAATTTGCCGCGCACGCGCTCTCCTATGGCCGGGTGCAGATGATCTTTGAATCGGCAGGCAGGCAGACGATTTCCTGGGTTGCCCCGCAAGGCATCACGCATCGTTTTTCGTTTCTGCCGGGCACCTTCCGAGCCAGTGCGATGCTCGAGCAGAGCAAGCTCGTCCGCTTCGATTCCGAGATCGTTGACCTCGATGGCGGCGAATTTCGCGCCCGCGATCTTCAACTCCATGCCCGCCAATCGCGCGATGGCCTGGATCTGTATCTGAAACTGGACGGGGCACAGGTGACAGCCGGTTATGCAGCAGCGCTGGGCCCTGACATCACTGTGTTGCTCGCGCGCGGGCGCTTGAATCGCAGCGACATGTTCGCGCCGGTGCTTGCCGGGCAGGCGTCGCAGCAGCAAGTCTTCGAGAGATGGCGACAGTCCGGCGGCAAGCTTGGCATCAGTGAACTGACGGTTACCCGCGGAAAGGAACGGCTCACTTTCGCCGGAGAGCTGATGCTGGACGAGAGGCACGATCTGGCCGGCACGCTACGCGCGCAGAATGGCACGACCTTACAGTTTGCCGGGAACCATATTTCCCGCCTCGACCTGTTGCCGTAACGCTCCTGGCCTCAGGTTTTCTTCCGTAACCGGCCGAAGTTTGGCGCCGCCGTATCCTGGCCCGCCTCGACGATGCTTCGACGGATCGCGCGCGTGCGGGTGAACAGGTTGAACAGCGCTTCGCCATCGTCCCACCGAATGGCGCGCTGAAGCGCTGTCAAATCTTCGCTGAACCGCCCAAGCATCTCCAGCACGGCTTCCCGGTTGTTCAGGAACACGTCGCGCCACATCGTAGGATCGGACGCGGCGATGCGGGTGAAGTCGCGAAAGCCGCCGGCGGAATATTTGATGACCTCGCCTTGTGTCACGGTTTCGAGGTCGGCGGCGGTCCCGACAATGTTATAGGCGATCAGATGCGGCACGTGGCTGGTGATGGCGAGCACCAGATCGTGGTGCCTCGCGTCCATGATTTCCACTTCGCTACCGCAGCGCCGCCAGAAGGTCTTCACCGTTTCCACCGCCTGCGCATCGGTGTCCGGTGTCGGCGTCAGCACGCACCAGCGGCCATCGAACAGCTCTGCGAAGCCGGCCTCGGGACCGGATTGCTCCGTGCCGGCAATGGGGTGGGCCGGCACGAAATGAGTTCCCTCCGGAACATGCGGAGCCACATCGCGAATGACAGCAGCCTTGACCGAACCGACATCGCTCACAATTGCGCCCGGCTTCAGATGAGGCGCCATCTGCCGCATCAGATCGCCGAAGGCACCTACAGGCGCCGCTAGCACCACGAAATCGGCGTCGCGCACAGCGGGTTGGAGTGTGTCATGGAGGCTGTCAGCGAAGCCGATTCGCTTCGCTTTCTCCAGCGTTTCGGCATGCGGCGCGAAGCCGGCAATGTGCGCTGCAAGGCCCGCCCGCCGCATGGCGTGTGCCATCGAGGAGCCGATGAGTCCTATGCCCAACAGGGCCACTTTGGCGAAGAGCGGGTTCGAATCCATCGCGTGGCCATCGCCTGTCTGCTGCACGGCCTTTTTGCGGGTTCGCAAAGCCAAAGGCAAAACTTCGATTGACTGCCCTTGAGTGCCCGCCTAACCGCCGCTCATGCCACAGGCTGTTCCGCCCGAATTCCCCCGGCGCTTATCCGCCCCCGATGTACCGCGGGGATACGCGTTCCGGTTCGACGAAGGGGAAAGGTTGCCGCTGGATTGCGGCCGTACCCTGGCGCCGTTCGACGTCGCTTATATGACCTACGGAAAACTGAACGCCTCCCGCTC
>Ga0213876_10000323_pt1 | contig 41908 bp, 35 predicted proteins | sample BarmaccomBMRX_R9_FD_160113 | JGI IMG/M metagenome (GOLD analysis project Ga0213876, IMG submission 160113) | Root-associated microbial communities from Barbacenia macrantha in rupestrian grasslands, the National Park of Serra do Cipo, Brazil - RX_R9 | ecosystem: Host-associated > Plants > Roots...
CCTCGGCGCGCATCATCTTCTGGACGCAGTTCGCGCACGAGGTCTACATCAACGAGCTGCGCAAGATCGTCCGCTCGGTCGAGCCGCAGCCCGCCTACGGCTTCATCCACAAGAACAACCCCGAGAGCCGCTTCCTCCGCTTCGTCGCCGCCGTCCTCGAAGACGGCGCGGACATGATCGACCCGGCCTTCAAAGACTCCTTCAAGCGCCCGCTCCTCACCGAGTTCGAGGCCGAGGCGCTCTACTACCTCGCGCTCGGGCTCTCGAACTGGGCCATCGCGCGCAAGTGCGCCCTCTCCCTGCGCGGCGTCGAGAGCCGCCTCGCCACGCTCTACGAAAAGCTCTTCGTCTCCATCGCCGAGGGCACGCCGCACGAGGCGTACGACAAGCTCGCCTACAACATGCGCACGCGCGCCTTCTTCGAGGCGTTGCGCCGCGGCCTCATCAACTCCGACGAGCTTGAGAAGGCCGCCGCCGACCTCGAACACTGGATCGAACGCGACCGGAAGCGCTTCCTCGACGAACCGCACAAACAGTGAAGGCGGCAGTGAAGGCAAAAGGCAAAAGGCAGAAGGCAAAAGTTAAAAGGCCGGAGAAGAGCCGCGCCCGATTGTCGAGCGCGCTTTTCATTTTTGCCTTTTGCCTTTTGCCTTCTGCCTTTTGCCTTGAGCAGGCGAGTTCGCAGAACGAGCCTGCGGGCCTTCATCGTTGGGGCGCGGTGACGCTGTTCCACGGCCTGCCGAGCGACCAGGTGCGCGCGGTGGCGCAGGACGCCGAAGGCGTGATGTGGTTCGGCACGGACGCGGGGCTCGCGCGCTACGACGGCCGGCGCGTGCAGTCGGTGACGAGCGAGGGGCTCGCGGGGCCGCGCGTGCGCGCGCTCGCCGTGGGCGCCGACGGCGCGCTGTGGGTCGGCGCGGACGGCGGCGCCTTCGTCCGCCCGCCCGGCTCGCAGGAGTTCCGCCGCGTCGAGGAGGCGCGCGGCAAGTCCGTGCTCGCGGTCGTCGCGGACGAGCCCGGCCGCGCGCTGCTCTCGACCGCGGACGGGCTCGTCTTCGAATCCAGGCTCGGGCCGGACGGCTCGCTCGCCACGCGCCAGTTGGGCGAGCGCATCACGGTCGCGGCGGGCAAGACGCAGGCGGTCGAGCTGTCGAGCCTCGCCTCCTCCGGCGGGGCGGTCATCGTCGGCACGCGCGGCCGCGGGCTCGTGACGCTGGAAGCCAACGGCGAGGCGAAGGAGTTGGCGGCGCGGCCGCGCGCCTTCTACGTCGAGGCGCTGGCGCGCGACTCTTCCGGCGCGCTCTTCTTCGGCGCGCAGACTTCGGGCGGGGACAGCGGCCTTTTCAAGGCAGAGGTCGTGCGGGACAAGGCGGAGGTCTCTTTGCGGCCGTTGAAGGTCGCGGGGCTGGCGACGGGCAAGGTGACGGCGCTCGCGGCCGCGCCGGGCGGCGAGCTGTACGCGGGCACGGAGGCGCGCGGCGTCTTCCGCTTGAAGAACGGGCGCGTCGTCGAGCGCTTCACGTTCGCGGGGACGGCCGGGGGGCTGCGCTCCGACACGGTCAACGCGGTCTTCGTGGATCGGGAGGGCGTCGTCTGGTTCGGCACGCCGCGCGGCGTCTGCCGCTACGACCCGCGCGGCGTGCGCGTCGAGCAGTTGTCGCAGGAGACCGAGTCGAACTTCATCCGCACGCTCTACCGCACGCCCTCGGGCCGCCTGCTCGCGGGCACGAGCCGCGGCCTCTTCGTGCGTGACGACTCGGCGGGCGGCGCCTGGCGCGAGGTCGCGGAGGTCGCGGGTAAAACCGTCTACTCGGTCGCCGAAGACAGCCGCGGCCTGCTGCTCGTCGGCACGAACGCGGGGCTCTTCGTCGGCCTGCAAACGGAAGGGCTCAAGGCGAAGTCGCCCGTGCGACTCGCGCCCGAGGAGAAGGCGCCCGGCGCCGAGAAGGAGAAGCCGCCCGAAGGCGACGAGCAGAAGCCCGCGGGCGAAGATGAGAACCGCGTTGACGGGAGCGAGAAGCCGCTCGGAAGCGTCGAGACGGGGGCGGATGAAAAGAGTAAGAGCGCAGCCAAGAGTAAGGACGGACAGTCATCCGACGAGAAGAGCGCGGACGCGGCGCAGGCGAAGAAGGTCGCGGAGCCCGCCCTGAGCGGCAGCGTGCGCGCCATCGCGCGCTTCGCGGGCGGCGTCTACGTCGCCTCCTACGGGCGCGGGCTCGAACGCTTCCTCGGCCCCGGCCGCCGCGAGCTGGTCTGGCCGCGCGCGGGCCAGGACGAGCGCGGCCGCGAGGTCGTCAGCCTCTATGCAGACGAGTCCCGAGGCCGCCTCTGGGTCGGCACGGCCAACGCCGGCGTCTTCTACTTCGACGGCACGAACGTCAAGGCCGAGCCCGCGCTCGCGCCGCTAGAGCGCAGCACCGTCTGGGGCGTCTCGTACTCGGAAGGCTGGCTCTGGCTCGCCACCTCGCGCGGCCTCTACGCGCTCGGCCCTGACGGAAAGTTCGTCGAAGCGGTCGCGGGCGTTGACGTGCGCGGCGTCGTCGCCTCGGAAGGGCAGGGCGCGCCGCAGGCTTGGTGCGTGACGGCGGGCGTCGGGCTCCTGCGCGTCGTGTTGGACGAACAGTTCGGCCCCATCGCCTCGCGCCTCGGCACCGAGCAGGGCTTGCCGACCGACAACGCCTTCGCTGTGCTCGACGTGAAAGACGAGACGGACTCGACGCTCCTCGTCGGCACGACGCGCGGGCTCGCGCGCTACGAGCCGGGGACGCTCGCGCCGGTCTTACGACTCGTGCGCGTCACCTCCTCGCGCGCCATCCAGCCGGAGGAGTTGCAGGGCGGCGCGCTCCGTCTGCAATACCCGCAGAACGGGCTCGCGTTGGACGTGGCGGCCGCGGCGAGCCGCACCTTCCCCGAGCAGTTCTTCTACGCCTTCACGCTACGCGACGCGAAGGGGCAGGTCGTCAAGCAGAAGCTCTCGCGCGACTCGCAGTTCCAGGCCGAGTCGCTCGCGGCCGGCGCCTACACCGTCACGGCGCGCGCCTACACCTTAGACCTCGTCCCTTCCGACACGCTCACTCTCAACTTCGAGGTGGCGCGCGCGCCCTTCCCCCGCACCATCGTCGCGCTCTCGGTGCTGCTCGCCATCGCGGCGGTCGCGCTCGTCTGGGCGCTCCTCCAACACCGGCGCGTCGTGCGCAGCCGCGAGGAGCTGCGCGAGGCGAACCACCAGCTCGCCGCCGCGCGTCTGCAACTCGCCAGCGAGGCCGAGGCCGAGCGCCGCCGCATCGCGCGCGACCTCCACGACCAGACGCTCGCAGACCTGCGCCGCCTGCTCCTGCTCACCGACGAGATGCAGCAGCCCGGAACGACGACGCCCGGCACACTCGTCTCGACGACAACGACCGTCGCCGACGCGCCGCGCCTGCGCGCCGAGATCGAGTCCATCTCGCAGGAGGTGCGGCGCATCTGCGAAGACCTCTCGCCGTCCGTGCTTGAGAACGTCGGGTTCGCCGCCGCGCTCGAATGGGCCGTCGCCTCGGCCTGCGCGCAGCAGCCCTCGGCCCACCGGTTCGCCTACGACTTCGTCTGCGACGAAGACCTCGAAGAGAGGCTCGCGCTCGCGCCCGGCGTGCAGATGCAGGTCTACCGCATCGTGCAGGAGGCCGTGAGCAACGTCTGCCGCCACGCCGAGGCCGCGCACGTCTCCTTGAGCGTGCACCTCGACGACGCGGGCGATTTTCTCCTTCAGCTCTCGGACGACGGCCGCGGCTTCGACGCCGAGAACAAGCGCGCGCTCAGAGGGCGGGGCTTGGCCGGCATCCGCGCTCGCGCCTCGCTCATCGAGGCCGAGGCCGGCTGGGCGCGGCGCGAGGGCGGCGGCACCGTCTTCACCCTGCGCAAGCACGCGGCCGCCCGCCCGGGCGGAGACGCCTGACAAAAAGCGCTTCGGCGCCTCACGCCTTTCGTGTTAATCTTTGCGCCGCTTCCCTGCGCCGCCTTCTGAGTCGTATGCCGCAACCGCCGAGACGCTTCCTGAAGTCGCTGCTCCTCGCGTGTGCCCTCGCCGGCTGCGTGCCGCCCGCGGCCCGAGCGCGCCAGCAGGAGCCGGCGCATCCGCGTGAGGCGCCGGCCGCCCCGTCGGAACAGGAAGAGACCGTCCGCATCGAGTCCGCCCTGATCCAGACCGGCGTGTCGGTCTTCGACAAGTCGGGCAAGTTCGTGGACGGGCTCCGGCAGGAGGACTTCGAGCTGACGGTCGAAGGGAACCCGACGCCGGTCTCCTTCTTCGAGCGCGTCGCGGGCGTTCCTTCTTCATCATCTTCGTCAACGCCCGCGCCGGGCCGCGGCGGCGCGAAGGGCGCGGAGCCGGACGCCGTGCCGCTCGCCGCGGCCGTCGGGCGGACGGTCATCATCTTCGCCGACGACCTGCACCTCAGCTTCGAAGACCTCAAGCGCGCCCGCGACATCATCAAGCACTTCGCCGACAAAGAGCTCACGGAGGAGGACACGGCGGCCGTCGTGTCGAGCAGCGGCCGGCTCGGCTTCCTGCAACAGTTCACCGACAACCCGGCCGTGCTGCGCGTGGCCGCCGAGCGCCTCGCCGACGACAGCGGCCGGAATCAGGGCGAGCGCACGGAGCCGCCTTTGAGCGAGTACGAGGCGCTGGGCATCGACCGCTACGACCCGGAGGTGACCGACGACTACGCCAGCCGCATCATGGCCGCGGGCCAGGCTTTCGATAAGGACGACGCCATCCAGCAGGCGCGCGAGCGGGCGCGCACCGTCCTCTTTTACGCCGCGAACCACGCGCGCGCCACCTACCAGGCGCTGGAGCAGGTCATCCGCCGCGCGGCGCAGATGCCCGGCCGCAAGGTCGTCCTCCTCGTCTCGGACGGCTTCCTGCTCGACACGACCAACACGGACTCTTCCGAGCGTCTCCGCCGCATCTACGACGCGGCCGCGCGCGGCAACGCCGTCGTCTACGCCTTCGACGCGCGCGGCCTCGACGCCGCGCTGCCGACGAGCACGGCGCGCAACGCCTTCCGCGTCCAGTCGGGCGCGCGCTTCGAGACGCAAGACCCGCTCAACTCCATCGCCCGGGGCACGGGCGGCCGCTTCGTGAAGAACACGAACGACCTGCGCCCCGCCGTCTCGCAGGCGCTGGCCGAGGCGTCGCGCTACTACCTGCTCGCGTGGCGCCCCGACCCCGAGTCGCGCGGCGAGGAGAAGTTCCGCCGCGTCGAGGTCAAGGTGAAGGGGCGCCCCGAACTGACGGTGCGCTTGCAGACGGGCTACCTGCCGGAGGGGCCGAAGGAGGCCGCGCAGGGCGAGGCGAAAAAGGTCGAGGCGAAGAGCGTGAATGCTTCGGCCACGAGCGCGACGCCCCCCGACCCCGCGCAGGAGGAGCTGCGCGCCGCGCTGAACTCGCCCGCGCCGAAGACGGGGCTGCCGACGGCCCTGGCGCTCAACTACTACCAGGGGGAGACGGGGCCTCTGGTCACAACGTCCTTGCGCGTCGAAGGCTCGGCCCTCGACTTCACGCGCGAGGGCGACACGCTCAAGGCGAACGTGGACGTGGCCGGCGCCGTCTACGACTCGAACGGCAAGGCGGAGGCGAGCTTCGGCCGGCACCTGGCGGTGAGCGCCCCCGCCGCGCGCTTCGAGGGCGGGTGGGAGCCCAACGTCTCTTACAACTACGAGGCGAAGCTCGCGCCCGGCCTCCACCAGGTGCGCGTCGCCGCCCGCGACGTGCGGACGGGCCGGGTGGGCAGCGCCTCGCAGTGGGTCGAGGTGCCCGACCTCGCCACGCGCAAGCTGGTGCTGAGCAGCCTGCTCGTGGCCGAGACGCGCGCCGAGGCCGCGCGTCGGCTGTCGGAGGCGGCCGGCGCCGCAGGGACGGGGAAGCCCCTTGAGCCGGCCGCGGCCGAGATCAGCGTTGACCGGCGCTTTGAGCGCACGTCGGCGCTACGCTACCTGGTCTTCATCTACAACGCGCGCGGCGGCGCGGCCGGCCCGCCCGACGTGACCTTGCAGACGCAAATCTTCCGCGGCGCCCGCCCGGTCTTCACCTCGCCCCCCGCGCGCGTCTCCGTCGAGGGGCAGGACAGGGCGCGGCTCGCCTACGCGGCCCAGGTGCCGCTCGAAGGTCTGCCGCCCGGCCGCTACTCGCTCCTCGTCACGGTCAACGACCGCGCCGCGGCCGGGGCGACGGCCACGCAGCGCGTGGGCATCACGATTAAATGAGGGGAGAGTCAGCGCCCGAGTTCATCTAAGCCCAGCCCCCGGGACTAAACAAAAGGCTACCGACGACTATGAAACTCTTCAAACTGCTACTGGCCTGCGCCTGCGGCGCCGCGCTCCTGTCGCTCGCGTGCGGCGGAATCGGCAAGCTCGGGAGTGCGCCGCCGTCGAACACGGCGGCCAACACAAACACGTCGGGCGCGGCCGCCACCCCTTCGAACTCGTCGGGGACGGCCGCGCCCGAGACCGGCGTCGAGAAGGTCAAGCCCTCGCCCGGCACCGGCAACGTCCAGGGCAAAGTGCTCTACAACGGCAAGCCCGCCACCGGGATCGAGGTCAAGCTCTGCGAGAAGTTCAACCGGTTCTTCGGCGGCTGCTCGGGCCAGACCTTCACGGCGAAGACGGACGCCGACGGCGACTACGTCATCACGAACGTGCCGCCCGCGTCCTACGAGGGCCTGATGGCGCGCGTCTTCGACACCAACGACTACGTCTTCGCGACGACCGGCCTCGGGGGGCTGAGCACGCCCAAGTACGAGGTCGCGGCCGACAAGACGCTCTTCGTCCGCGCGACGAACCTCTTCAAATCAGACCTGAAGATACTCAACCCGAAGGCGGGCTCGAAGGTGAGCGCGCAGGGGCTGGAGCTGAAGTGGCAGGAGTACCCGGACGCGGCCTACTACAAGCTCAGCCTCTACCCCTCGGAGGCGTCCGTCACGTCGCCCTACATCGGCCAGCGCGTCGAGGCGGCGACCTTCGCCCTGGACAAGCCGCTCCCGAAGGGCGAGTACCGCATCGAGATCGAAGCCTACAACGACTCCGACCAGAAGATCGCCGAAAGCCCCGACGACATCAAGTTCACCGCCACGGAGTGAAGGGGGTAGGCGGTAGGCAGTTAAGAAAAGTGAGCCCCGGCGGGGCGGGATGTTTATAGCTTACGGTAGTTATTGAAATCTAAGCTCCGGAGGAGCGGCATGTGATATGTCGCCCCTAAAGGGGGTTGGGTTCAATTAGAATCCGCGTGCTATAAACATCCCTCCCCGCCGGGGCTCAACCTTCTCCGTCCTCCTCCTGCCTTAACTGCCTACTGCCATCTGCCTACCGCCTACTGTTTTCAGTTCCGAGCCAGCCGTAGCCCGCGCCCGTCCAGTAGAGGAAGCCCTGCGCGCCGCCGAGCTTTTCGCGGAGCACGTCGCCGAGCAGGCGCAGCCGCCTGTCCTGCGCGGCGGCCTGCGCCTCGGCGCGCGGCTCGGGCCGCAGCCCCTCGCCCGCCACGCCCTTGAGCAGGAAGCTCTGCCGCGCCTCGGGGTCGCGCCAGCCCGCCTCCTTGTAGCCGTGGAGGACGACGAGCAGCGCGTCCGACGCCTCGACCTGCGGGCGCGCGTGCGGCGCGAGCTTCTGCACGCCCTGATGCGGGTTGAACTCGCGCGGGTCGGGCGGCGTCACGGCGCGCGGGTCTGAGACGATCCAGTTCGCGACCTCGTCGTTCACCTCGGCGAGGCGGCCCGGCGCGGGGCGCGCGCGGACGACGATGTCTTCGGAGCCGTCGCCGTTGAAGTCGCCGACCGCGGCGGCGTCGGCCCCGCCCCCGTCGAACACGACCGCCCCTTTGTAGACGCGCTCGACCGCCGCGCGCGCCTCCTGCGCGGCCGGCGGCGCGGGCGTTGCGGCCGCCGCCGGGGAAGGCGCGGCGGCGGGAGGCGGCTGCGCCGCGTTCGTCTGTGGGGCGGCGGCGCGTTGCTCCTCCTTTGTAGAGGGCGCGGCGGCGCACGCGCAGAGCGTGAGCAGGCAGAGAGAGACTGTCAACGTCCGTGCTTTCATCTCATTTCGCTTCTTTAAGGGATTGACCGCGGAGACACGGCTTTTAATTTCAAATTTGAAATTCTTCGAGCCGTGTCTCCGCGGTTAAGTTTCATCAGCCAGTCACGCGCCTCGTCTTAGAGCGACTGGAGGAAGGTGACGAGTTGTGCCCGCTGGGTGGTCGAAAGGTTGCGGAAGTTGTTGATGACGCCGGTGGCCTCGCCCGCGTGGCGGAGGATGGCCTCGGTGCGGTTGGTCGTCTCGCCGTCGTGCATCAGGCGGCCGCGGGTGCGCATGCCCCAGAGCGGCGCGGTGCGCAGTTGGTTGGCCGAGATCTGCCCGCCGTTCTGCACGATGCCGTCGCCGGTGCCCACGTCGTGCAGCAGGAAGTCGCTGAACGGGTGGATGATCTTGTTGCCGAGCGCGGCCGAGACGGTGAACGCGCCGCCGTTAATCAGCGTGCCCGGGGCGGCGGTCGTGATGTTGCGGACGTGGCAGATGGCGCAGCCGATGGCGTTGAAAAGACTGTCGCCGGCCGCCACGTCGTTGGCATTCAGGCCGAAGGTGTCGCGCGGCGGCGCCTTCGACGCGCGCATGAAGCGCGCGAAGACGTTGATGTCCTCGTCGGGGTCTTCGCCGCAGTTGACGGCGGCGTTGCTCGCGCACGGCGCGGTGTCGGGGACAGGGTCGTAGGCCGCGACCGAGTTGCCGAGCGAGGTGTTCTCGACGAGGTTGAAGCGGTTGGTGATGCCCTGCTCGTTCAGGTACGCGTCGGACGCAAACGAGAGCAGGCTGGCCTGCTGGTCTTTCCAGCCGAAGCGGCCGAAGCGCGTCTGCCCAGAAGCCTCGGCCACCGGCACGGCGATGAGCAGGCCGGCGATCTGGCCGCCCGACTGGCCGGGCTGCGCGTTGGCGATATTCTGGAGCGTGGTGTTCGAGATGGCCTCGACGAACCCGTCGCCGAGGGTGTTCAAGGAGGTGCGGAAGGTAAAGATGTTCTCGGCCGTCGAGGGGCGCCGCTCCTGGATGCGCGCGTTGATGGCGCGGTCGTTGATGAGCGAGCCGCCCGGGGCGTCAACGAAGTTGCCGAAGCCGTCCTGGTGACCGGCGCGGAACTCTGTGATCTGGCTGATGCCGCCCGTCACCGGGTTCTGGTGGCACTCGGCGCAGGACTGCGCGTTGTAGACGGGGCCGAGCCCCTTGGCGATGTCGTCGCGCTCCTCGAAGACCGCGCGGTCGGCGTCGAAGGCGGCCTGCTGCTGCGCGGTCGTCCCGGCGTAGAAGCCCGGGACGGGCGCGTTGTCGAAGGCCGCGGGGGCCTCGGTGGCCGCCTGGCTGTGGACGCCCGAGCGCGAGGCGGTCGCGAGCGCGAGCGCCAGCGCGAAGGCCGCCACGGCGGACAGTTTCAGGATTTTCATATTGGTCTCTCCTCTGGCGACGCGGGGGCACGGGAGTCCCTCGCGGGAAGGTGCGGGTCGGTGCGCGCGGCGCGTGAGAGCGGCGGCGCGCTTTGAATTTGTCGCCCGTGTGTTCGCCCTGGAAGGAAGTCCTCTGCCCCGCGGGGCTAAAGCGTCCGCGCGTCCCGCGCCGAAGGGGCGTCGTCGCGGCGCGCGTTCAAGAGTCTACGAGAGGGGTCGCGTCGGCCGGGGGTGACGAGATGCCCGGCGCCCTCCGGGCGTACAGGGAAACGCGCCCGGGAGGCGCCGGCACTCCGGCCGCTCGCGCCGCTCTCGAACAACTCTGCGGGAGCAAAGAAGGTGTGACCGCGCCGGGCGCAGTCGTCGGTGTCTTCTGAAGGTGAGCCCCTCGTGAGAGGTCGGGCAAGTGACTGGGGCAGGGGCCGTGCTGACTGAGCGCGGGAAGCCTAATCCCGCCGCGCGCCGTTGTCAACATTTTTCTGGCAGGCGGTAGGCAGTTGAAAGCCCCGCCGTCCGGGGTTGAAGGTTGAACCATTCAACTCCCGGGACGCGGGGCGGCTGCCTACTGCCGTCTGCCTACTGCCTACTGCACCGTGGCGGGAAGGAGCGAGCCGCGGCGGTCGGTGGCGACGCCGCGGCCGTCCTCGATGATGCCGATCATGCCGTGGAAGTGGATGTCGCTGCCCGAGAGCACCAGCAGCACGTCGCCGGGGCGCACGTCCGGGTTCTCGACCGTGAAGCGGACGACCGTCGCGTGACCGTTCGACGCTTCGAGCGTCTCGAACTCGAAGGTGTCGGCGTCGGCGACGACGGTTTGCGAGTTGTTCGTGTAACTGGGTCTCTCTTCAGGCATAAGGATGATTACCTCAAAAAAATTATCCGCTAAAAACTATCGGGCCGGAAAGCCCTGCCGTAGAGCCCCTGGTACGCCCAACCCAAAACGCGCGCCTCGGCCGTGCAGAGCGTCTCCAGCCAGCAGCAGTTCAGGTAGACATCCCGCTCGCGCCGCGAAGGAATCTTCTCCGCCTCTCGGACGACCGACGAGTCCTCCGAGGGCTTCAGGCCGTAGGCTTCGGCGATGGCCTCGTTCGTCTGCCGCGCGTCTTCGAGCGCCGCGAGCAGCTCCTTGATCCACGTGTGCAGCGCCGGCTCCGAGTCGTGCTCGACGAGCGCCTGCATGACGCCGACGGCGAGCCGGTCTTCGGCGCGGTTGAAGCCGAAGGGCTCTTCGGCCCCCTTCTGCTCCTCGGCTTGCCGCCACTGGAAGAGCGCCTCGACCGCGGGGAAGCGCACGACCGCGACGCGCTCGTCGTAGTCTAAGAACCACTGGATGACGCCGGCCAGCGACGCGGGCTCCACGCGGCCCCGCGCGTCGCGGCCGAGCGCGGGCGGGCCTTGATTTAAGCCCGCCGCTTCTGCGTTCGACTTCGACATTATGAACTCGCGACCGCCTCTTCCGACGTACCTTCGCGGACGCGCTTGAGGTACTTGCCGAAGTAGCCGTTCCACGGCGGGATGACGACCGAGACCGGCCCTTCGGCGCGCGCCTGGCACGAGAGGCGGATGAGGGGCTTCGGGTCGTCCGTCTCGACGTAGCCGAAGAGCGGCATCACTTTGCGCTCGCGCCACTCGGTCTCCGAAAGTTTGTCGGCCCCGCCGAGCACGCCGACCCAGCACGTCCCGCAGGAGGCCGAGCGGCACTGCACGGGGATGGGGCCTTCGTTGACGGTGCAGCGCGCGTCCGTCTCGTGCCACGGCCGCTTGTCCGCCTGCGCGCCCGAGGCGACCTCCTGCTTGTCCAGTGCTTTAAAACGGCGGTCGTCGGCGTTCTCGTCCCACACCACCGTCCAACGCCTGTCGGCCGTCCGCAGGAAGCCGAAGAGCCCCTGCCCCTCGTCCTTCGCGCGTTCGCGCAAGACCTCTTCGGGCGTGCGCTTCAAATGCCTGCGGTCGATGAGGACTTCGCCCGGCGCCCGCCTGAACTCTTCCGAGCCCACCTGCTGCAACGCCATCAAGCCGACGGCGGCGATGCCGATTGTCAAAGACTCGTCCACCTTCCGCTCGGCCGCCGCCGCGCGCGCGACCTCGCGCACGACCTCCGCGAGCGTGCGCCCGTTGGGGATTTCGACGCCCCCGGCGAGTTGCACGACGGCGCGCTTCACCTCCGGCCAGAAGCGGTGGCCGTAGAGGAAGGTGTGCGACGCGTCGAGCTGGTCTTTCAGATACCAACTGCCCTGCATCAACAGCTCCTGCGCGAGCCGCGCGGGGTCTTCCGCCGCCTGGAACGCGCGCAGCAGCGCCAGCGGGTAGAAATGAAACCAGACCTGCGCCGCGTTCCTGTCCACCTCGTGGATCGCGGGCAGCAGCGTCACGAGCGTCTCGCGCCACGCCGCGTCGTCGTGGCGGTTCAGGAAAACTTCCAGCGGGCTCTCTCTCTTACTGCTCATGGCTCCTCTATGAAATCCGTCTGAAAAAAGGATGAAAACCGAAACGAAGAGTTTACCCGTCTTCGCCCGCGCAGACAAACGGGGAAGAGAGTAGGCGGTAGGGAGTCGCCGCTGACGCGGCGACTCCCTACCGCCGTCTGCTTACCGCCTACTTCGCCTTTAATTTGTTGCGGCGACGACAGACTCTAGTTACAACCTGCGTGATACAGTAAGCGCCTGATGTCTGACTCCGGCGAGTCGAAGCGGCTGGGCGACGTGACGGTGGGCGAGGCGAAGCGCGCGGCCATCTACGCGGGGCTGACCGCGCTGGCGCTCTTCCTCTTCGTGCGCCTGCTCGGCGAGGTGCTGGTGGCGCTGCTGCTGGGGGCGGTGGCCGGCGCCTACCTTTTGCCGGTGCAGGAGTGGCTGGAGAGGCGCCTGCGGGCGCGGGCGGGGAGCGCGCTCATCACCATCGCGCTCATCGTCGTGCCGCTGGCGGCCACGGTCGGCTACGGCTGGTACGAGATGTCGGGCTACTCCGCGGAGGTGCAGAACGAGAAGCGGCGCGAGCACATCATCGCCGACATCAGCGCGTCGCTCACCGACCTGAACATCCCCGCCGAGAGCACGCGGGCGGCGCTCCAGACCGCCTTCACCGAGGCGCTCCTCCGCTCCGGCGAGGCCGTCCAGGAGTTCAAGAAGCGCACGGCGGTGCTCCTCGTCTCGGCCACCGTCTTCTTCTTCACGCTCTTCTACGTGCTGACGCAGCGCGTGAGGCTCGCCGCCTACATCAAGCTGCGGGTGCCGGGCGACTTCATGCCCTTCTACGAGCGGCTGGGGGTGAACGTCGGCGGGGCTTTGCGCGGCGCGCTCTTCGCCGTGATGGTTGACCAGACGGCGAAGGCCGTCGCCGTCCTCTTGATGAACCTCTTCTTCGGCGTGCCTCTGGCGGTGGCGCTCGCGCTCGTCACCTTCCTCGTCGGCTTCTTCCCGCTCCTGGGCGAGTGGGCCATCTACATCCCCGTCAGCATCTACCTCCTCGTCTTCCAGCACCGACCCGGCGCGGCCGGCGCCTACCTCCTCATCGGCCTCGCCATGACCATCGGCTCCTCGCTCGTGCTCCGGCCGAAGCTGGCCGCCCGTAGCGCCGAGCGCTTCAACTTCTACTGGATGCTGGTGGGCCTGGTGACGGGCGTCTACGCCTTCGGCATCCCCGGCGTCGTCCTCGGCCCCGCCATCCTCGGCTTCGCCAAGGCCATCATGGACACGCTCGTCGGCGACGTGAAGTACGAGACTTCGCTCCTGAAGGAGGAGCGCGCGCAGGCGAAGGAAGGGGCCGTGCGCGCGGCCGAAGAGGAGAAAGACCTCAGCCCGGCGGCCAGGTGAGCGCGCGGCCGCCGAGGACGTGGACGTGGACGTGGAAGACGCTCTGTCCGGCCCCGGCGCCGGTGTTGATGACGGTGCGGTAGCCGCCTTCGGCGTGCCCCTCTTCGCGCGCCACGCGTGCGGCGACCAGAAGCAGGTGACCGAGCAGAGCCTCGTCCGCCTCACCCGCTTCGTTTAAAGATGCGACGTGCGCGCGCGGGATGACGAGCGCGTGCGTGGGCGCCTGCGGGTTGATGTCGCGGAAGGCGACCGCGCGCTCGTCCTCGTAAACCTTGGCCGCGGGAATCTCGCCCGTGACGACCTTGCAGAAGATGCAGTTCTCGCCCGCCATATAAACTCTCTAAGGGTAGATATACTCGGGCCAGTCGAGGTCTTCGACCCGTTCCGAATCACTCTTCACTCCCTGCGGCTTGACGCCCCGCACCTCGCCGTCGTGGCCTTCGTCGTCATAGACGGGGCGACTCGGGGTGAAAGTCCCCGCCGGCACGACGAGCGTGTACCAGACGAGCACGCAGGCGAGGACGAGCGCGAGGAGTTGCCGCCGCAGCTCCTCCCCGCCGAGCGGCGCGCGCCGCCCCATTTCCAAACTCAAAGCCGTCGTCATGCCGTGACCGTCTCCGCGGGCGGGAGCTGCGCCGTGACCGACTCGCGCAGCCGCTCGATGTCCGCGCCGACGGCGCGCAGCTTGGCCTCGATCTTCTCGTAGCCGCGGTCGATGTGGTAGACGCGCTCGATGATGGTCACGCCCCGCGCGGCCAAACCCGCCAGCACGAGCGAGGCCGAGGCGCGCAAATCCGACGCCTGCACGCGCGCGCCCGAGAGCACCGCCGGGCCTTCGACGACGGCCGTGCTGTTGCTCTCGACGCGGACGCGCGCGCCCATGCGCTGCATCTCGGAGGCGTGCATGAAGCGGTTCTCGAAGATGGTCTCGACGATGCGCGCGGAGCCCTCGGCCTGCGTCATCAGGGCCATGTACTGCGCCTGCATGTCGGTCGGGAAGTCCGGGTAAGGCTCGGTCGTCAGGTCGCGCGCCCTGAGCCCCTTCGGGGAGCGGCGCGCGTGCAAAGTCGTCGGGTTTACTTCTTCAATCTGCACGCCCGCCTCGCGCAGACGCTCGATGACCGCGCCGAGGTGTTCGGGGCAGCAGTCCTTCACCTCAAGCTCGCCGTCCGTGATGGCGGCGGCGACGAGGAACGTCCCGGTCTCGATGCGGTCGGGGATGATCGTGTGCTCGGCGGCGCCCAACGCCTCGACGCCTTCAATCGTGATCGTGTCGGTGCCCGCGCCGCGGACGCGCGCGCCCATGCGGTTGAGCAGGTCGGCGAGGTCTTCGACCTCCGGCTCGCGGGCGGCGTTGCGCAGGGTGGTGGTGCCGCGCGCGAGCGTCGCCGCCATCAGGAGGTTCTCCGTGCCCGTCACCGTCACCTTCGGGAAGCTCACGTCGGCGCCGACGAGGCGGCCGCCTTTCGGCGCGCGCGCGACGATGTTGCCCGACTCCAGGCTCACCTGCGCGCCGAGCAGCTTCAACGCTTCGAGGTGCAGATCAATCGGCCGCGTCCCGATGGCGCAGCCGCCCGGCAAAGAGACCTTCGCCTTGCCGAAGCGCGCGACGAGCGGCCCGAGCGCGAGCACCGACGCGCGCATCGTCTTGACGAGGTCGTAGGGCGCCTCGAAGACCTCGATGTTGGCGGCCGTAATCTTGTGCGTGCGCAGGTCGGGCACGAGCACCTCGGCGCCGAGGTCTTCCAAAAGGCGCCGCTGCGTCATGCAGTCGCGCACGTATGGGACGTTGTGCAGCGTCACCGTCTCGGGCGTCAGGATCGCCGCCGCCAGGCAAGGCAGCGCCGAGTTCTTCGCCCCGCTGACCGTCACGCGCCCGCTCAAGGGGCGTCCGCCGGTAATTCTGAATCTGTCCATAAAATTTATTGGGGAGTCAGGTCGCGCGGATTTTAGCACGCCGAAAGAAACGCTGACCACTTTACCCTGACGTTCTCATCCGTCCTTCAGACGGAGCGCGACGGTGCGCGGGATGCCTTGCAGGTCTCGGTGGATGTCGAGCAGCGTCCAGACCGCCGGGTCGATGAGCGCGGCGACCTGCTCGTGCTGGTCGAAGCCGATCTCCAGGAGGAGGTGGCCGCCGGGCTTTAAAAAGTGCGGCGCTTCCGCGACGAGGCGGCGGATGACCTTGAGGCCGTCGCCGCCGGGCGTGAGCGCGACGCGCGGCTCGTGTTCGCGCACCTCCTTTTGCAACTCTTCGATGTCCGACTCGGCGATGTACGGCGGGTTCGACGCGACGAGGTCGAAACGGAGTTCTTCACGTCCGTCCGAACGCAGGGCGTCGAAGCAGTCGGAGACGAGCAGCCGCAGGCGCTCCCCGACGCCGTGGCGCGCGGCGTTGCGCGCGGCGACCGCGAGCGCCGCGTCCGACACGTCGAGCGCGAAGCCGCGCGCGTCTTTACGTTCATGAAGCAAGGTGACGGCGATGCAGCCCGAGCCCGTGCCCACGTCGCACAGGAGCGGCGCGGTGCTTCCCTTCATAAGTTCCAGCGCCGTCTCGACGAGCAGCTCCGTCTCGGGGCGCGGGATGAGCACGTCCCTGCTCACCTCGAACTCAAGGCCGTAGAACTCCTGGCGGCCGGCGATGTACTGGAAAGGCTCGCCCGCGGCGCGGCGCCCGACGCAGGCGCGGAAGTCTTCGAGCTGTTCGGCCGTCAGCTCTTCGTCCGAGTGTGTGATGAGGAACGCCTGGTCGCGCCCGGTTGAATGCGAGAGGAGCGAGCCCGCTTCCCTTCGCGGCTCGGACAGACCCGCGGCGCGCAGCACCTCGGCCGCCGCGCGCAACGCCCCGGCAATCGTCAAACGCCCGCTCAGCTCGTCCATGCCTTCACACGTCCTGGCCCTCGCGCCGCCATTGTAGCCCCGTGCAAATCCGCTTTCACGTTTCCGGCACACAGACAAGCGAGAGCGCCCGGCCACTCTACACGACCGGGCGCTCTCACTTGCTGGCGGGGTCAGTTAATTGCCGAACCGCTTGCGGTACTCGTCGGAGAGAATGAAGGCCCTGACCATCTCGGCCTTGACGAAGTCGCCGTTGAACGAGTTCAGCTTCGCGAGCCAGAACTGGTAGCCGCCGTCGTCCGTGTCGGGCGCGTCCGTCGGGTTCCGGCGCAGGTAGCCGTAGTACTGCATCAGCACGAAGGCCGGGTTGAACTCTTCCTGGCGGACGGAGGCGGAGTCGGCGACCGAGCGCAGCGCGGCCGCCCGTCCCGCCGTGTCGCCGGTGCCGAAGGCGTCCACCGCCTTCTGCACCTCCGCGTCAGGCGGGTCGAAAACATTCGCCCGTTGGAAGAGAGTAGTCACGTAGTTCTCGGCCGTCATATAGACCGGGGTGTTCTGGATGAACTCGGGGTCGTTGACGACCCGCAGCGCGTAGGCCGTCTGGTTCTGGTCGAGCCGCGCCTCGGCCCCGGCCTGGCCGATGACGACGCCCTCGCCGACCTGCCGCGCGTCGTGGATAAATTCGGTATAGCCGACGCGCTCCCCCTGCTGATCCGACTGCCTGCCGAAGGCGGCGCTCTGGACTCGAAGGATGTAGAAGCCCGTCTCCTGGAACTCGATGGAGAGGAAGAAGGCCGCGCTCGTGCGCTCCCGCTTCACGTCGCGGCAGCCCGAGTCCGCGCCGCACGACTCGATGCCGTTGACCCAGAAGGCGAGGCCCGCGGCGTCCGGCTCGCGCCCCAGGAAGTCGAGGTAGTGCTGGCGGACGAAGAACGTGCTGCCGCCGATGGGATTGGCCGCCGTCCCGCTGTCGTTGTCCGTGATGGTGACGGTGACGGCGCCCGTCGTCCCCGGCGTGAAGTTGGCGGTCGGGTTCTGGAGCGAGACGTTGAAAGTCTCGGCCGCCTCGGCGAAGGCGTCGTCAACGATGAAGACTTCGCAAGGCTTGGTCGTCTCGCCGGGGCCGAAGGTGAGCCTCGTGCGCGTGATCGTGTAGTCGCCCTTCTGCGTCGCGGTGCCGTCCGCCGTGACGCACTCGACGGAGGAGGTGCCGGTCGTGTCGCCCGTGCGCGTCACGGTCAGCGACACCTTGCCCGCGCCCTCCGACACCGTCGTCGTCGCGGCGCCGAACTGGAACGTCCCCGCCGGGGCGGCCGCGAGGTCGCGGATCAACTCCCCGCCCCCGATGGTGCCGACGAACCCGACCTGGAGATTGCCGAAGCGGCCGAAGGTGATAAGGGCGAGCTTCGAGACGGAGTCGCCGGGCGCCGTCAGCGAGGCGAAGAGGGCGTTGTCGTTGGCGCGGACGTCGAGGCCGGTCAACTCCGTGGTGTTCACGGAGTTGAAGGAAGCGTCACGCAATAAGTCCACGGTCGTGAGCCGCCCGGCGTTGGGCGGGTCTTGTATCGCGAGCAGGTCAAGGTTCGAGTCGATGTCGTAGAGCGTCGTCTCGGTCGCGCCCGCGAAGCTGTTGGTGTAGGCCGCGGCGGTGATGTTCGGGTTGGAGCCGAAGGCGTTGTCGCCCGGCGCGTAGAAGAGATTGCCGTCCGTCGTGACCAGCCCGTTCGACGGGTTGACGCGGAGGTTCTGGTCGGCGTCGGAGACGACCCGCAGGCGATCCGCCACCGGGTTGAAGTCCGCGTCGAAGGCCGTCCCCGAGAGTCCCGCGTAGGGGCTCGTCGAGTCGGACGGGTCGGCGGCGAGCGCGGCGACGAGGGTCGCGGCCGCCGTCGCCGTGTTGATGACGTAGAGGCGGCCCGTCGCGCCCACCTTGCCGAGAGCGTAGAGCTGGCCGGTGGCCGGTCGGGCGTCGATGCTGACGATCTGCTCGCCGGGTTGGAGGCCGGTGACGGTTCCGACGACGGTGACCGTCCCCGGCGTGTCGCTGCGGAAGCGCAGAAGCTTGTTGCTGTTGGTGACGGCGAAAAAGTCGCTGGCCGTCTCGTTGTCGAGCAGCATGACCGTCGCGTTCATCCGATTACTGTCCAGCGTGGCGCCGTTCGTCGGCCCTGACAGATGCACACTGAAGAGTTCGGTCGGCTCGGTGATGTTGTCGTCGAGGATCGGGACATCGAACGTCTTGGTCGTCTCGCCGGGGCCGAAGGTGAGCGTCCCGGCGGTCGCGCCGAAGTCCTCGGTGGCGATGGCCGTGATGCTGCCGGTGTTGTAGTTGACGGTCACGGTGCCGATCAGACTGCCCGTGCGCTGGACGGTGAAGGTCGCGGTGCCGTCGCCCTCGTTGACGGTGTAGGTTGTCTGGCTGAATCCAAAGATGCCGCCGGGGTCGTCGTCCACGATGGTCGCCTGCCCCTGCCCGTCGGCGATGGTCGCGCCCTGCGGGTTGGAGAGGTTGACGAAGAAGTTCTCGTCGCCTTCGGGCTGCGTGTCGGGGATGACGTTGACGCTGATCGTCTTGGTCTGCTCGCCCTGTGCGAACGAGACCGTCCCGGTGGTGGACTCGAAATCGCTTCCCGACTGCGCAGTCCCGTTATCCGTGTTGAAGTCCACCGTCACCGGCGTGGGGTCGGGGTTGGGCGCCGAGAGGCTGATGGTGAAGGTCGCCACCGGCGTCGGGCTCGGGCTCGGACTCGGACTCGGGCTTGGACTTGGACTCGGGGTGGGGGTCGGATTGCCCTCCGCGACCGGCGGCGCGTCGCTGATTGAAACCGTCAGGGGGGTGGGGGTGGCGACGGCGACCGCCGGGTTGAGGGTTTGCGCCCCCCGCGCACCAGCCAGGCCGACGCGGGGCGGGCGCCCGCCGCCGTAGCCCGTGGTCGGGCGCGTCAGAAAGAGCAGGCCCAGGCCGGCGAGCGCGACGGCGAGTGTCAACTTCATGAGTGCGGAACGCCGCATCTTCGTTGAACTGAGCGTCGCGCGGCGGCGGCTCTTGGTCGCGGGGGATTTCATAGTCGGGCTCCTTATGCGTAGCCCTCAGACATCGAGGGGCCGAGGGTCAAACGGACGAGGTGGGCGATTGCCGACATTAATGCGACGGCTTGCCGGAGAAGAACCGGCTAACAGACCTTTGGAATGAGGGGCGGCCTTTGCTAACGGCGGTGAAGCTGAATCACGGAATCCGGTCGACTGTTTTAATGGGCGGGAGTATGCGCGGGCGACATCTCGACTGTCAAGATTTTCCCATCATGAACAGATGTGAAACGCCGTGACCTCCCGCTCCTCGCCCGCTTTGGGCTATAATACGCGGCAACCGAGGCAAGACAAAAAAACACCTCCGCGCGCCGAGCTTTCTGACTGGAAGGCGCCGCGCGGATTCGATAACAGGGGGGAAATATTGATGGCTGAAGCAAAGAACAGATTGGAGCAGACGAACGACAACCCGGTGGACGACCGCGGCACGGACGCCGCCGGCGGCCTTGAACTGCTGCGCCGCCTGCGCGACAACGGCTTCGAGTCCGACGACGAGAAGTTCGCCGTCGCCCTCGGCCGCCCCGTCGCGGAGGTCGCGGCCTGGATGGAGGGCACCGAGCCCCCCGACGACGACATCATCATGAAGGCCCGCGGCATCGCGCAGGAGCGGGGGATAGAGATTGAATAAGAAAGTCAGGAGTCTGAAGTCTGAAGCAGGAAAGCTTTGACTCCTGACTCCTGACTCCCTTCTTTATGAACGACAAGGTCAGCCGCGCCGCCGCCGCGCTCGTCGAGTCGTACGAGGGCGGCGGCGTCAAGATTCACCACCTCGACCGCCGGCCGCTGCCTTCGCGCGACGCGGCCGTGGCCGTGCTCGACGCGTTGCAGGAGCTGATGTTCCCCGGCTACACGGGGGCGCAGGGCTTGACGGGCGCGGGGCTGCGCCTGCACGTCGAGGCGCGCGTGGCCTGGCTCCACGAGACTCTGGCCGAGCAGGTCGCGCGGGCAGTCAACCACGGACACCGGCTCGAAGACGCGCGCCCCGCCCCCGAGCGGCAGGCGGCCGAGTGCGCCGAGGAGTTCATCGCGCGCCTCCCCGCCGTGCGGGAGGTGCTGGCGACCGACGTGAAGGCGGCTTACGAAGGCGACCCGGCCGCGCGCTGCTACGACGAGATCATCTTCAGCTACCCCGGCCTCTACGCCATCATGACCTACCGGCTGGCGCACGAGCTGCACACGCTGGACGTGCCGCTCATCCCGCGCATCATGACCGAGCACGCGCACAGCCGGACGGGCATCGACATCCACCCCGGCACGCGCGTCGGCCCGGCCTTCTTCATCGACCACGGCACGGGCGTCGTCGTCGGCGGGACGGCCGTCATCGGCGCGAACGTCAAGCTCTACCAGGGCGTCACGCTCGGCGCCTTCTCCTTCGACAAGGACGCCGCGGGGCAGCTCGTCCGCCACACCAAGCGCCACCCGACCATCGAGGACGACGTGGTCATCTACGCCGGCGCGACCATCTTAGGCGGCGACACTTGCATCGGCCGCGGCTCCGTCATCGGCGGCAACGTCTGGCTCACGCACTCCGTCCCCCCCGGCACGCGTGTCCTCCAGGACTCGCCTCGCCTCCGCATCATCACCGCCGAAGAGGCCGCCGCCTCGTAAAAGAACCGAGGGTTTGAAACGGCCATCCCCCGGCGGGGCGGCCTTCATCGTATGCGCGTGCCGTCGCAGGCTCCTTCGCGCCGGCGCGGCAGTTCCCCGCAGACATCTGCGGATAGACCCGACTAGGAGGAGATTCAAATGGACAAAGTGTGGAGTCGTCGGACGTTCCTGGGCGGCGCGGCGCTGTTGGCAATGCTGCTCGCGGCCGCGGCCCCTTCGAGGGCGCAGGACGACAGGCAGACGCGCTACGCCATCGAGCGCGCGCAGATCGGCGTGAGCGGGAAGATCATACAGGAGCGCGGCGGCACCTGGGGCGACGTGACCTTCGACCCGGCGCGCACGCAGACGTGGCACATCTCGGACAGGCTGACCGGCGTGCGCGGCGAGGGTCGCCACGCGCCCAATGGTTCGAACTCGCGCGCCTTCACCTACGAGGCGACCGTCAACCACCGCAACGGCAGCATCGAGCGGGTCACGTACGACTGGGTTCGCGGCGGCGGCGGGGGCGGTGTGGGCGGCGGGGGCCGCGACGACCGCGCGCCGCGCTGGCTCGTCGGCTCGTTCCAGGGGCGCAGCCCCTCGAACCGTCGGCGCGTCAACGTGACGGTCGGGCGCGACGGACAGGTCTCGGCGATTTATGATAACGGCTCGCGCGACGAGGGCACGTACGACAACGGGCGCATCCGCTTCAACAACTCGGACGTGTGGGACGTGAGCCGCGTGGACGAAGGCTTCCGCGCCGCCGCGGGCACGCGCTCTGAGGTGTTCCAAAGCGGCTCGGGCGGCAGCTACAACGACAACACCGACGACAACAACGACGGGCGCGTCCCGCGCTGGGCGCGCGGGACTTTCCGCGGCACGACCGACAGCGGCGAGAGCGAACTCGTCATCCGCGCCGACGGTAGCGCGACCGCCCGCTCGCTCACGAAGAACCAGAGTTTTCAGGGCACCTACTCGAACGGCAGGCTGCGCTTCGACTGGGGCACCTTCGACGTGCAGCGCGAGGGCGACGGCATCCGCACCATCCAGACCGACAACCGCAACAACCAGACCTCCTACCGCCGCACGGGGAACTGACGGCTGTTAGCTTTTGGCTAAAACAAAGGGCTAAAAGCCAGCAGCCAAAAGCCAAAAGCTCTCTTGGAATCGGGCGGGCATTGGGAGTATCTTGAGGGCGTAAGTCAGAGAAGTTTTCCATTCCTCCGTTGGTGCGAGCCGCGACCCCCAGTTCCCCGTGAACTGGGGGTTCGGCCGTTTCAGGGGCGGAAAGTTAAACGAGGTTGGCCGGTGGAAGGGAGCAATCCTCGATGAGCGCCTTCTCGAAAAGCCTTTTACTTTTCCTTTTGAACTGGCTCGACGCGCAGCTCACCATCCTGTGGGTGCGCGGCGGGGTGGCGACCGAGGGCAACGGCCTGATGGCCTACCTGCTCGACCTCGGCAACGCGCCCTTCCTCGCGGCCAAGCTCCTGGTCGGCGGGCTGGTCGCCTATACGCTCTACCGCTTCTCGCACCTCGCCGTGGCGCGGCGCGGCCTGCGGTTCGCGCTCGGCCTCTACCTCGCGCTGATGCTCGTCCACCTCGCCACCGGCGCCTCCGCCCTCGGCTGGCACCCGCCCGAGGCGCTCGCCGCCTTCCTCCACCTCCCCGCAAAGCTCCTCTCCTAAAGCGCAAGAACGCCACGCTGGAACTTTTTCGCCACGCCGCCCGAACTTCAGACGGCGGCGTGCGCGTGCCGCGCGCGTGAACCGGCGAGCGCGCCGCTTCGTAGTAAAATCGTCTCCCGCACGGGGGCTGGCCCGGGACGGAAGGGGCGCAACGCCGCCCGCGCGCGGCGGCATCTTAGTTGCGATACTTGTCCGGCAGGTGATTTATGAGAACTCCAAGGAACAGAGCCATGTATAACATCTCGGCACGTCAAATCCTCTCCATCGCACTACTTTCGGCCTTCATCGCGGCGGCCGGCGTCGCCTGCTTCGACCGCTGGGGCGGCCGCCTGCACCAGCCCGCCGCGGCCTTCAACAGCGGCGACGAGACGACCGCCGGCATCGCCGGCGTCGCCGACCCGTCGGTCGCCACCGACGAGCAGAACAACATCGAGGTCTTCCGCGCCATCTCGCCCGGCGTCGTCTCGATCAGCGCGACGCGCCAGCCGCGCAGCTTCTTCGACGCGGGCAGCAGCGGCGGCGGCACGGGCTCCGTCATCGACGACCAGGGGCACATCCTGACCAACTACCACGTCATCGAGGACGCAGACCAGGTGACCGTCAGCCTCGGCGGCGACAAGACCTACCCGGCGCGCGTCGTCGGCCGCGACCCCGACACAGACCTCGCCGTCCTCCAGGTCACGGGCGTGCGCGATGCTCTGAAGGTCGTGCCGATGGGCGACAGCGACCACCTCTCGGTCGGCCAGAAAGTCTTAGCCATCGGCAACCCGTTCGGGCTCGACCGCACGCTGACGACCGGCGTCATCTCCGGTTTGCAAAGACCCATCGAGGCGCGCAACGGCCGCATCATCGAGGGCGCCATCCAGACCGACGCCTCCATCAACCCCGGCAACTCCGGCGGGCCTCTGCTCGACTCGCAGGGGCGCATGATCGGCATCAACTCGCAGATCCTCTCGCCCGACGGCGGCGGCTCGGTCGGCGTCGGCTTCGCCGTCCCCGTCAACATCGCCAAGCGCATCCTGCCGCAGCTCATCCGCGAGGGGCGCGTTGTCCGTCCGAAGCTCGGCGTCTACTCGCGCGCCGTCTCCGACCTGCGCGGCATCCGCCTGCCGGTCGATGCGGGGCTGCTGGTTCTTCAACTCGACCCGAGCGGCTCGGCCGCCGCGGCGGGCCTGCGCGGGCTCTCCGAGACGGCCGAGGGCGTCCCCGTCATCGGCGACATCATCACCTCCGTGGACGGCGAGAAGATGGAGAGCCAGAACGACCTCTACCGCGTGCTCGACAAGCACCAGTTCAACGACACCGTCCAGGTCGAGGTCGTCCGCGGCGACGGTCAGCGCGCCACCGTCCCCGTCCGCCTCCTCCCCGACCGCCCCCAGCGCGGCACCACCCGCCGCGAGTAGCGAAAGGAATTAACCACAGGGGCACGGCTTAGATTTGAACTTTCAAATTTGAAAGTTCAAATCTAAGCCGTGCCCCTGTGTTGAATTTTCCTCCCGCCAGAGTGGCGTTTGACTTCGCCGCCCGCCGGCCTCTAGCCTTTCCGCATGCCCGAGACAGAGCACTTCGTCAACGACGGCACGGGCTGGGAGTGTAAGCGCTGTCGGGCCGCGGGGGGAGACGACGCCACACCCGACGCAGGGCCGGGGCGCTTCTTCCGCGAGGGCGAGGCGGAGGGCGGCGGCCCGGGCCTGTCATCAAGCGCGCGCGCGAGTTGGGCCGACGCCGCGCGCACGACACTCCGCTGCACGCGCTGCGGCGCGGAGGAGCGCATGAAACGCGGGGCTCAATCCTGATGACGTTCTTTAAGAAAGGTGGGATGAGTTGGCTCGAACGCGCCGAGTGGTTCTTCGCCTGCCTCTTCTTCTTCGCGGGCTTCTTCTACCTCACGCGCGAGGCGAAGACAGACCTCCAGTGGTACTTCCGCGTCGTCTCCTTCTTCGCCGGCCTGCTCGGCTGGACGGCCGTCCAACTCTTCAAGCGCAGACGTTCCTGAACGCCTCAACCTGAGAGCAGACGCTTCAACTCGCTCACGCGCTCTTCGGGCGCGCCGTAGCGTTCGCGGTAGTCTTCGATGCTGGCGCGGATGGTCTTGAGCGCGGCCTCGCGGTCGTACACGTCGGCGATCTCGACGCGGCGGGGCGACTCCTGCGGCAGTTGCTTGTAGGTGAGGAAGTAGTGCTGCAAGCGCTCGACCAATCCTTTCGGCGCCTTCGAGATGTCGTCGATGTGGCCGTAGGCCACGTCGTTCTCAAGCACGGCGATGATCTTGTCGTCGGCCTCGTCGCCGTCCACCATGCGCAGGCCGCCGACGGGCACGGCGCGCACGAGGAAGTCGGCGTGTGCGGCCGGCCGCTCGGTCAGCACGCAGATGTCCATCGGGTCGCCGTCGCCGCGGATGACCGCCTCGCCGCCCGTGCATTCGCGGCACAGCTCGCCCACGCGGTCGCCGCAGAAGGTCTGCGGGATGAAGCCGTAGAGAGTCGGCGGGAACGAGGAGAAGCGCTGCGGCCGATCCACGCGCAGGTGGCCCGAAGCCTTGTCCAGCTCGTACTTGACGGCGTCGGTCGGCACGATCTCGACGTAGACGTTAACGACCCCCGGCGCCTCTTCGCCCGGCGGAATACCGTGCCACGGGTGCGCCTGAAACATCCGCCCCAGCAGTCGTTCGAGCCCCTTCTCGTCTCCGGCCATGCTCTTCAACTCCTCCGTTCAAAGCCGCGCGCCGCGCGTTGCCGCGCCCGCCCGCCGTGGTAAAATCTCGCTCGCCCCGCCCCGGTTGTTTCGCGAATTATGTGCGCGCAGGGTCTGAACTGTCCACGCGCCGCGGTGGTTTCGGCCCGAACGTCTTCATCAAATTTTCATGTCCGCCACGACGACCACGACGACGCTGAACGAAGACGCGCGCACGCGCGCCGTGTCGGTGCGCTGGCTCATCAGCGCGCGCGAAGACCTCGTGTGGTTCATCGGGTCGGTCGTGACGAGCTACGCGCTCTTCGCGCTCTACGTGTGGGGTTGGGTGCCTCTGGTGCCGATGGTGGCGGCGTGGGCGATCCTCATCGACGCGCCGCACGTCTTCGCGACCTTCTCGCGCACTTACTTCGACCGCGCGGAGCGGCACGCACGGGCCAGGCTTCTCTGGTGGTCGCTCCTCTTCTTCGCCGTCGGGCCGCTGGCCGTCGTCGCCGGTGTAGGCTTCCTCTTCTTCTTCCTCGCGGCGCTGTGGGCCTACTACCACCTGGTGAAGCAGCACTACGGCTTCATGGTGCTCTACAAGAAGAAGAACGCAGACCTCGACGCGGCGGACAACTTCCTCGACCGCGCGTTCCTTCTCTTAGCCTTCACGTACCCCTTCGTCTGGTTCGTCGCGCACGACGAGGAGGCGCTGCAACGCGTGCCCGCCGGGTTGCACGGCTGGCTCGGGCTGTTGGAGTCGGCGCTGCTCGCGCTGACCGTGGCGGCGGCCGCCGCGTGGGCGGGGAGACAGGTGCAGCGCGCCCTCTCGGGTCTGCCGCTCGACGTGCCGAAGTACCTTCTGCTCGCGGCCGCGATCCCGATGCACTGGGTCGTGCTGCTCACCCCGATGCCGCACAAGCCCATCGCCATCGTGGCGATGCTGACCGTCTACCACAACCTCCAGTACCACCGCCTCGTCTGGTTTCACAACCGCAAGTACGCGCGAGGCGGCGAGTGCCGCGAGCGCCACGGCGCGGCCGAGTTCATCAGCCGCCGGCTCCTCAACTACGTCGTGCTCGGCGTCCTCTTCGGCGTCTGGTATCAGGTGCCGCGCCAGTACGTCAACCACGGCGCAGACCCGGGCGCCTTCATGACGCAGCTCGCCTCGGGCTTCCTCTGGGGCTACGCGCTGCTGCACTACTACCTCGACTCCAAAATCTGGCGCGTGCGCCGCGACCCCTCGGTCGGCAAGGCGCTCCAAATGTAGAGATGAATTGACAGGGGGACGGGTTGAACAGGACAAGAAACGAGGAGCCGCGGGGCGGTTAGCTACCCCGCGGCTCCTCGCCTCTCCCCCTTGTTCAACTTAAACGCGGCCTACTTCCGGTTCTCTCTGTTCGTGTCGGCCACGGCCTTGAGCGCCTGGAAGGTCGGCGGCCAGAGGCCGACGAAGATCGCCGCCGACTTCTTGCCCGAGAAGAAGAGCGCGAGCGAGCCGCCGATGGAGGCCAGCGTCAGGATGTGGAACAGGCTCACGCCCGCCGCCTGTTTCGTGGACTGATCGACCGTGCGGAGCGTTGACTCGACCACGTCCTTGTTCGCCGTCAACCCCTGCTCGCCCTTCAACGCCGTGTTGTCGTAACCCACCTTCGAAGCTGCTGTCGCCATTACTTTGATTCCCCCTTTGCACGTTCCGTATGAATTAGTCCAGTTCCCCGCCCGAGTCCGCGCCCCCCTTGAGCAGCACGACCCCGAAGAGAACAGCCAGCGAGAGCCCGGCAATCAACCAGCCGCGCCTGGCCCCCTTCCCACTCGCCTTCGTCGTCTCAGACATCCTCAAGCCTCCCCGCCCTCGCACCACGCGCGCGTCACCTCGTGCCGGTAGTCGAAGAGCCTGCGCAGCCGCGGCTCGATGAAGAGCGGCGCCGCGAGTCTTCCCAGGGCGCCGAGCGGCGGCTCGTACTCCACCTCGTCGCGCAACACCGCCCCCGAAGGGTGCGGCTCGACGAAGTGCCTGTGCCGCCAACTCTTGAAAGGCCCCTCGACCTGCACGTCCTCGAACATGCGCGGCGGGTCGTAGGCCGTGTGCCGCGCCAGCCAGCGCACGGGCACGAGCCCGAACAGGTGCGTCTCGATTAAAGCCTGGGAGCCGACGCGCAGGTCGGCGGCCGCCTGAACCACGCGCGTCGGCTCCCAAGGCGGCGTCAGGCGCCTGAGCGCGTCCGGCAGCTCGTGAAAGCCGAAGACGCGTTCGGGGGATGCGCGGATGACGCTCTGCCTCGAAAAGATCATGGCTCAAAATGCGGGGCCGCCTCGCTCAAGTGCCGTCCGACCCGCGTTGGCGTCCGGCACTTCCGGCCGTCGGGGAGGCGGCCCCGCCCCCAACATGAGCGACTTAAGAACGTTTGCATGATACATGAAACGCTCAATTCGCGCATCACAAATTGTTGACAAAGTGAGTCCATTTCAGTTGTCGTCAAATTCGCGGGTTTGAGGCTTGGAAGGGTCGAAGAAAGGACGTATCCTTGTAAACGCTAGAACCGCTCATGAACTATTCTCCGACGAAATTCCTGACCACGCGCCAGCTCTCGCGCGTCTGGCTCGTCAGCGAGGCGACGATCAAGCGCTGGGCCGACACGGGGCAGCTCAAGTCGAGCCGCACCGTCGGCGGCCACCGCCGCTTTCCGCTCGCAGAGGTGATGCGCTTCCAGATCGAGCGGGGGCTGGGCGCCGCGACGGCCGGCGCTTCCGCCCCCGCCGCGGCCGCCGCCACGAAGGCCGAGACGTTCGACGCACGGCAGGCGGCCGAGCAGTTCTTCCAGGCCGTCAAGCGCGGGCACGCGGGCGAGGCCACGGCGCTGCTGCTCGAAGCGCACATGCACGGCGCGGGGCTGGACTTGATCTTCGACGAGGTCGTCTCCCCCTCCCTGCAACGCGTCGGCGACCTCTGGTACGGCGAAGAGATGTCGGTGGCGGAGGAGCATTTGGCGACGAGCACGGCGACGCGCGCCGTCGAATCTCTGGCGGCCTCGACCCGGCGCGCGGGCGCGAAGGCGGGCGCGGCCGTCTGCTGCGCCGCCGAGGAGGAGATGCACACGATGCCCGTGCTCTGCGCGCAGGCGTTGCTGGAAGGCGCGGGCTGGGACGTGCGGAACCTGGGCGGGCACACGCCCTTCTTCGCGCTGGCCGAGTACGTCGAGCAGCAGCGCCCCGCGCTCGTCTGCGTCTCGGCGACCTTGCAGCGCGAGTTGGAGCACAACGCGCGCGACTACGCGCAGCTCTCGGCGGCGGCGCGCGCCGCCGGGGCGCGCGTCGTGCTCGGCGGCGAAGGCTTCCGCGACGCGGCCGTCCGCACGCGCTTCCCCGCAGACCTCCACGCGGAGACTTTCAAAGACCTCTCCCAGTTCGTCGGCACGTTGGACTGACGAGAGACGCGCGGTTAAAAATCTTCCGGGGGCCACGACGATGTTGAGAGAGCAGACGCCTTCGACCAGGACGCTCGACGCGGCCGCCGCCGCCTCGGGCTACGGCCTCGCGGGCCTCGCCGAGCGCCTTGCGCGGATGGACGCGCCGCCCGCATTCGGGGAGTTGAACGCGCTGCTCGAAGGGGTCGAGGTCGCGGCGGACGAGCTGCGCCCCTACGTCTCCTTCAAGGAGGGCACATACGCGCGCCACCGCGTCCAGTTAGGCCCCCACGCCGAGCTGCTCGTGCTCTGCTGGCGGCCGGGCCAGCGCACGCCCATCCACGACCACGCCGGCTCCTACGGCGCGGTGAGGGTGCTGCGCGGCGTGATGTGGGAGACGTTGTTCGAAATGGAAGGCGACGAAGGCTTGGCCTACAAGTCCGCGCGCGAGTGGATGCCCGGGCACGTCACGGGCGCCGACGTGCCCGACATACACCAGCTCGGCAACCCCGACGTGAGCGGGCAGGACTTAGTGACGCTGCACCTCTACGCGCCGCCGCTGACCAGCCTCAACGTCTACAAGGTCGGGCGCCGCGAATCGACCAGCACCCTCTGGATGAACTCCTGGAACCCGACCATCTGAGCGGCGCTCACTTCGGCCCGCCGTCCTTCCGCGTCCACTCCGAGATCCAAGACTGGTTCTCCGCCGACATCACCGCCTCGCAGTCGAGGATGAAGCGGTCGCGCTCGGCCTTGTCCGCCCCCGGCCCGCCGAAGGTCTGCCAGCCGGCGCGGAGGGATTCGAGGTTGCGCGCGGCGGACGTGTAGCTGCCGACGAGGTATTGGAGGCGGTTCGCGTAGAGGTAGGAGGCCAGGGAGGCGGTGGCGGTGGTGACGACGACGATCCAGACGCCCGCCGCGCCGCCGCCGACCGCGCCGAGGACGAAGGCCGCCACGCCGAGCACGAGGGTCAGGTTCCTCACGCGGCCGATGACCGTGCCGTGCTCGCGCGCCCTGCGGCGGTAGAAGCTTGTCTGGTCGTCGAGCCGCAGCTCGACGTACTCGTCCACGGAGAGCGGGCAGGGCGGCATCCCTTTGAGCCTCTCCTCGTCCGCGACCGTCTCCTCCTGCAAGTCGCCGACGCCCGCGAGAATCCCGCGGTCGCGGTCGAGCAGGGCGCGCGTGAGCGGCCCGTCGTACGGCGGGGCGCCCGCGGCCAGCAGGTAGCCCTCGCGCTTGAAGGCTTCGGCCGCGGAGCGCGCGCGCAGCCAGCGCCCCTCGCGCTCGGGGCCGAGCAGCTCCCTCGTGAAGAGGGCGACCAGCCCCAGCAGGATGCCGGCCGCGACGCCGAACGCCGAGCGCGGCACGCCCGCCGTCGGCCAGCCCTCCGGCCAGGGCAGAGCGCGCGGGTCGCTGACCGCGCCGAGGACGGCCGCCGCCACCCCGACGAGCAGCACGCGGAGCCGCCACGCGGCCAGAGACTTCTGTTGCTTCCGGGCCGTCGCGGCCCAGTCTCGATATTGCCCCCAGAAGTGTGCGAGGACGGTGGGCCTCTTCTCGTCCTGCTGCGGGTCGGGCGGCGTGGTCACGCGGACTTCTCCTCCTCCGGCGCGCCGCGCTGAGAGAGCGTCAAGGGCGTGCGTGAAACCTGCGGGGCGCGGGCGTGCGGCATTCTAAATCAGGCCGGCGCGCGTGTGTGGGAAAACTTTTCGGCGGGCCTCAGTCTTCGTCGTGCTCTTCGCCGTTGTAGTGGAGGCGGGCGGGCTCGTCGTCGATGACGGTCTCGAGGTGGACGGGGCGGCCCCAGAGGGTGTGGACGTGTTCGAGGACGCGGCGGGCGTAGTTGACGTCGAGTTCCGCGCCCTCGTACTGGTGCTTGAGGTACAGCTCGCGGTTGTTGTTGTAGTCGCCGTCGGCGACGACGATGTAGGGGAAGCCGAAGTTGGTCATGTTCGAGACGAGCTGGTCGCGCACACGCTCCCAGCGCTTCTCCGTCACCGTCCATTCCTCCTCGTCCACCAGCTCGTAGACGAACAGGTCAAGCTCCTCGCACAGCTCCTCGGTCAGGTAGTTGCGCAGGAACGACACGTCATTCTCCATCTCCCTCACTTCAAAAATTTTCGCGCGGCCGCCGCCGGGCTCGCGGCCCAGCTTCGCGCGCTCCTCCGCCGTGGGGCTGTCCCAGCGCCGCTCGATGTCCTCGAAGATTTTGTAGCCGAGGTAGTAAGGGTTCAACTGCCCCTTGTGCGGCGAGACGACGCCCGCGTGCAGCTCCGCGAACTCCAACAGCTCGTTGTCGTCGAGGTCTAGCTCACGCATGATGCGCGCGTGGTTCAGCGACGCCCAGCCCTCGTTCATGATCTTCGTCTGCATCTGGGGGACGAAGTATTCCATCTCCTCGTGCATCATGGCGATGACGTCGCGCTGCCAGTCCTTGAGGGAGGGCGAGTTGCGCATGACGTAGAAGAGGAGGTCTTTCTCGGGGAGGCGGTCGCCGCGGGGGCGGTCGTCTTCGTCCGCGGCCGCCTCGGGCTCGGGGGCGCGGGCGCCGAGGTTCCAGAGGTCGTCGTAGCGGCCGGGCTGTTTGGGCTGCTTCTTCGGCGCGCCGGGCGCGGGCGCGCGCTCCTCGCGGCGGATGAAGAAGTTGGGGTCGATGTGCTCCTCGATGGAGAGGACGGCGTCGAGGAGGCGCTCGACCGTCTTGCGGCCGTACCTGAACTCGTACTCGCCCATGCGCCCCGCGTGCGCCGAGACGGTCTCGACCATGCGGCGGTTGGTCTTCGAGAAGTAGACGTTGTTCTTGAAGAAGTCCACGTGGCCGAGGACGTGCGCCATGACGAGCTTGTTCTGGACGGGGCCGTTCGTCTCGAGCAGGAAGCCGTAGGAGGGGTTGGTGTTGATGACGACCTCGTAAATCTTCGAGAGGCCGAAGTCGTACATCGTCTTCATGCGGTGGTACGCCTTGCCGAACGTCCAGTGCGAGTAGCGGCCGGGCAGGGCGTAGGAGCCGATCTCGTACATGACCGTGGCCGGCACCACCTCGAAGCGGACGGGGTACGGGTCGAGCCCGAAGCCGCGCGCCACCTCCCAGATACGCTCCAACGCCTCCTCCAGCCCTTTGATCTCGCGGTCTTCCATGCCCTTCATTCTCCCCCGGCCCTGCCGCCGCCGCAAGCACTATCCGTTCGTTGGATGAGAAAAGGGTGGCGGAGTGTGTCCGCCACCCTTCGGGTTGTTGACGAGGATGCGGTCAGAACGCGAACCGCACGCCGACCTCGCCCGCGAAGGCGTGCGGGAGGATGTTCCCGCTCGGGGTGATGAAGGCGTTCGGCGTCCCGAAGCTCGCGAGGCGCACGTCGGTGACGTAGTTGTTGCCGAAGTTCGCGCGGTTGGTCAGGTCGAACATCTGGAAGAAGGTCGTCAGGTTCAGACTCTCTTTGAACCGGAAGTTCTTGCTGACGCGCAGGTCAACGTTGAAGAAGGGCTGCCCGCGCACGTTGTCGAAGGGGGCGAACGTGCAGTTGCCCGCGCGCAGGCAGTTGCGGTACAGGACGCGGTTGGCGTTGGAGGCGTTCGGGTCGCCGAACGCCTTGAGCGTGGCCGTCAGGTCGTTCGGGCTGTTGTTGAAGACGACGACGTGCGAGGTGCCGCGGCCGCCGCCGACGCCGAGGATGTCCGCGCCCGTGCCGTAGCCGGCCGTGTAGGGCCGGGCGGACTCGGCCTGCACGATGGGCGCGAGCTGGAACCCGCCGGGCAGGTTGACGACGCCGCTCAGAGTGAAGCGGTGGCGCGAGTCGTTCGGCGTCGGGCCTAACTCGTACGGGGCGAAGTAGGCGAACGGGTTCCAGGCGCGGTTGCGGAAGGCCGCGGAGTTGCCGTTGTAGGCGAGCGCGCGGGAGAGCGTGTAGCTGGCGTTGACGCTCAGGCGCTGGTGCAGGCGGCGGCGGTAGGCGACGCTCAGGCCGTCGTAGCGCGAGCGCCCGACCGACGCCTCGAGGTCGATGCGCCCGAGCGCGGGCTGCCCCGCGGCGGTGAGCGCGGCCGTCAGCGTGCGCGAGGTGATCTCGTTCCCGTTGCTCGCCAGGAAGAAGGCGCGCGTCGGGTTGATGTTGATCGTCTTCGACTCGTGCAGGCCCAGGACGTGCGTGTAGTCCACCTCAAGCACGGAATACTGGTTGAACTGCCACGCGTAGCCCGCGTTCCACTGCTGCGTGTACGGGTTCTGGTAGGCCGGGTCCATGATGCGGCCCGTGTTGTTGGCGGCGATCGCCGTCTGCGGCGGCGGGATGGTCGGCAGCGGGTCGATGCCGAACCGCCAGTTCGAGAGCAGGATGTTCGTCCCCGGCACCGTGTCGCCGCTGGCGATGCTGAAGACGCTGGCGAAGATGGTCGGGTTGGCCTGCTGGATCATGAAGAGCGGGATGTTGAGGAAGACCTGCCCGTAGTAGAGGCCGTAGCCGCCGCGCACGACGTGGTTGCCGCTGCCGGTCACGTCCCACGCGAAGCCGACGCGCGGGCTGAAGTCGCGGTTGTCGTCCTGCGGGAGCGCCGCGGCGGCCGGGTGGTTGATGGCCTTGAGCGCGAGGTAGGTGCGGTTCTTGTCCTGCGCGGTGCCGCCGATGAGGTTGAAGTCCTTGTCCCAGCGCAGGCCGAGGTTGAGCGTGAGCCGCCGGGTCACCTTCCAGTCGTCCTGGAAGTAGGCGCCGAACATCTTCGCGCCGCCCGGCAGGTTGAAGTAGGGGTTGCCGGAGGTGGCCGTCATGCCGGAGACGATGCCGGGGGTCGCGAACCCCTGCGGCAGCGCCAGGATGGCGCTCGGCAGCTGGCTGAAGTCGATCTCCAGCGTCGGGTTGAACTCGAAGAACCCGCCGAGCTTCGGCTCCCACAGGTAGTCGAAGCCGGCCTTGAAGGTGTGGTTGCCCCTGACGACCGAGAGGTCGTCCTTGAACTGGTACTTCTGCTGGTAGGACTCCTGCGGGACGTTGACGTTGGTGCCGAAGCTGATGGCCTGCGGGAAGGTGATGTTCGGCACCCGGAGGTCGGAGTCGATCAGGTTGTGCCAGTACTGGAAGCCGACCGTCGCCGCGTTGACGACCGAGTTGGAGAGCGCGGAGTTGAGGGTCAGGTTGCCGAGTTGCAGGCGGTTCTTGGTGAAGTTGCCCGCGGTCAGGTCGTTGTTGTTCGTGGACTGGTCGTTGAGGCCGATGTTGTTCTGGTCGTTGTAGCTGACGAAGACGCTGTGCTTCGTGTTGAAGGTGTGGTCGATGCGCGCGTTGACGCGCCAGTCCTTGTAGGGCGTGGGGATGACCGACGAGGGCTTGGCGCCGAGGCTCGACACGAGGCTCAGCTCGCGGAAGGCGGTGGCGGTGACGGGGATCGAGGTCGCCTCGTTCTGCCGCTCCAGCGCGAAGAAGAAGAAGGTGCGGTCGTCGCCGTAGGTCGTGGGGCCGCCCTCGCCGAAGTGCGGGAAGCGGATGGGGCCGCCGATGGAGCCGCCCCAAATCTTGCGGTTGAAGGGCGGCTTCGACGCGAGCTTCTGCCGCGTCGTCGGGTCAACCTCGACCGCGTTCAGCTTCTTGTCGCGCAGCTGGTAGAACATCGAGCCGTGGAAACGGTTCCCGCCCGACTTGGTGACGACGTTGACGGCCGCGCCCTCCGAGCGGCCGTTGACGGCCGAGAAGCGCTGCGTGCTGATGACGAACTCCTGAATGGCTTCGAGCGGGAACTGCATGACGGGGCCGCCCACGGTGTTGTCCTTGTTGTCGATGCCGTTGACCGTGACGTTGACGTTGCGCCCCGACGAGCCGTTGACGCCGAAGACGGCGATGCGCCGCTTGGTCGGGTCGTAGGAGTCCACGGGCTTGGCGCCGGGGGCGAGGTAGGCGAGGTTGCCGAGGTCGCGGCCGTTGAGGGGCAAGTCCTGCACCTCGCGCGGGGTGATGTTGACGCTGATGTCGGTCTTCTGCTGGTCGAGCAGCGGCGCCTCGCTCGTGACCGTCACCGTCTCGGCGCGCGTGCCGGGCGAGAGCGTGAAGTCGAGCGTGGTGGTCTTCCCCACCAGCAGTTCGACCTTGCTGGCGCTCACGTCGCCGAAGCCGGGGGCCGTGACCTTCACGTCGTAGAGGCCGGCGGGCAGGAGGTCGATCCGGTAGGTGCCCTCCTCGCCGGTCGCCGCCGTGCGCGCGAGCCCGGTCGCGACGTTGGTGACGGTGACGCTGGCGCCGGCGACGACCGCCTCCTTGATGTCCTTGACCGTGCCCTCGACCGAGGCGCTGGCCGTCACCTGCGCGGCCGCCGGCGCGCACAGGCCCAGCGCCAGCAGCAGGCACGCCGGCAGCGCGACGCCGAGGCGCCTTAACACAGACTTCGAAAAGCTTCGTCCTGAGATTCTCATGGTGTGCTCCTTCTCCGACCGGACAGGGGTTTAGGCTCCTTGGTAGAAGGCAAAGAGGAGGGGGCACGCAAGGGGCGCGTGTGCTCCTTCGTTGACCGCTTGTTCGAAGAGTGCTTGGAAGAATTGCCTCGGCGGCGCCACGGGGCGGGCGTGCCGCTCTAGCGAGCTTGTCGCTGCTGGGTGGGCATTGTAAATGAATTTACGTGGATGTCATCCATTTTTTTGAACCGGCGGGGCGGCGGGAGATTTTGCCGGTTCAGATTTTTGGAGAAAATCCTCTTTGTAAAGTATTCGTCCAGCGGTTTGGACAATATTCATTTTTTTGATAACATCTCGCCTGCTTTACCCCTCTCTGTAATTACTTCGAACAAAAGGTCAACAGCTAAATAGGTCAGCAGCTATGAGCCGGGGAATATATCCCGCCCGTTTCTCGTCTTTGCGCTGGTTTTTGTGAGGCGAGATTTATTTAGCCGAGTCCTTCGTCGCAGGTTCCGATGCAGAAACTCCACCCGTGTTTGGCCCCGCAGACTTTCCCGACGTGCGGGCCAGCCCCTAGCCCATCTTCCAAGAGTGAGGAGTAGATGTCGATGAAACACAAGCTCACAGCGCTAGCTTTCGCCGTGGCCGTTCTGTTGGGTCTGTCCGCCTCGGCCTTCGGGCAGGAGCAGACCGGCTCCATCGAGGTGACACTTAAAGACCCTCAGGGCGGCGTCGTGGCCGGCATGTCGGTGACCGTCCAGAGCCGCACCCGCACCAACGCCGTGACGAACCCGACCGCCGCCGGCGGCGGTTTCAGCCGGACGGTGACGACGGACGAGGGCGGCTTCGCCCGCATCCTCCAGGTGCCGCCCGGCTTCTACACGGTCACCACCACCGCCTCGGCCGGCTTCGCGGCGGCGACGGTGACTGACGTCGAGGTCACGCTCGGGCAGACCACGCCGCTCAACATCACGCTCAAGGCCGGCGGCGTGCAGGAGACGGTGACGGTGACCGCGAGCGACGTGCTCGCCATCGACCCGACCAGCAACCGGATTCAGACCAACATCACCGCGCAGACCGCCGAGCTGCTGCCGAAGGGCGCCAACTTCACGAGCCTGCTGCAAGTCGCCCCGGCCGTGCGCAACGAGCCCCTCTCGGGCGGCTTCCAGGTGGACGGCGCCTCCGGCTCCGAGAACACCTTCATCATCGACGGCCAGGAGGTCACCAACTTCCGCACCGGCACGCTGAACGGCAACAACAACATCCCGTTCCAGTTCGTGCAGGAGGTGCAGGTCAAGTCCGCCGGCTTCGAGGCCGAGTTCGGCGGCGCGACCGGCGGCGTCATCAACGTCGTCACCAAGAGCGGCAGCAACGACTGGCGCGGCGAGTTCGGAATCTCGTTCCGCCCCAAGGGGCTCCAGCCCGCCCCGCGCCCCTTCCTGACCAACGTCTTCAACTTCGGCCCGGTGCTCTACAACGCGCCGCGCGACTCCGGGACGGACTTCTACCCGACGCTCAACCTGAGCGGCCCGATCATCAAGGATCGCGTCTGGTTCTTCGCGAGCGAGTCGCGGCAGATTTTCAACACCGACCGCAACATCACCTACCGCAACCCCAACACCGGCGTCGTCACCGGCACCGAGCACTACGACGCCAAGCAGACCAACTGGTACGACTTCGTCCGCCTCGACGCCAACATCACCAACCACCTCCGCTTCACCACCTCGTACGTCTACAACCCGATAGTCGTGGACGGCCTGCTGCCGGCGCTGTCGGACAACCTGACGCCGACGATCCCCTCCCTGACCTTCCCCCACGGGGGGCCGACGCTGCGCGGCGGCGCGCTCCTCGGCCAGCAGGGCGGGCGCCAGAACTCGCAGAACGTCACGGGCGGCTTTACGTGGACTCCGACCAACAACCTGGTCGTCACCACGCGCGCCGGCTACAGCTTCCTGAACGAGAAATCTTCCGCTTACGGCATCCCGGACGTGGTCGGGCAGGCGCGCATCTTCTGTAGCACCTCCGGCCTCGCCAGCGCCATCCCCGCCGAGGCGGGGTGCGTTACCGGCCAGCAGACGCAGCCGGCCTTCACGGCGACGGTCTTCGACGCCTCGCGGCGCAGGACGTTCGACGCCGACGCCACCTACCTCGTCGGCAACTTCGGCGGCCGCCACCAGTTCAAGGGCGGCTACCAGCTCAACGGCCTGGCGAACGACGTGCTGACCCAGACCAGCGACCAGGTCTCGATCCGCTACGGGCGCACGGTCGCACAGACCTCCGGCCTCGCGATCACGCCGTCCCCCGGCGCCATCGGCTCGGGGTTCATTCAGCAGTTCGCCACCAAGGGCGGCGCGAGCAGCCGCAACCACGCCCTCTACTTCCAGGACGGCTGGCAGCCCTGGAGGCGCCTGTCGCTCAACCTCGGCTTCCGCGTCGAGAAGGAGTCGGCGCCGAGCTTCATCCCCGGCCGCCCGAGCATCGAGTTCGGCTTCTTCGACAAGTTCGCCCCGCGCCTCGGCGCTGCCTTCGACCTGACGGGCGACGGGAAGACGAAGCTCTTCGCCAGCTACGGCCAGTTCTACGACCGCTTCAAGTACGAGCTGCCGCGCGGCTCCTTCGGCGGCGACTACTTCCACAACCTGTACTTTGAAATCTTCCCCGGCGACGGGAACTTCGCCACGCTCACACCGGCGCGTCTCATCGGCAACTACACGCCCGTGCCGGGCGGGAACTGCCCGATAGCGGCTTCCTCCGGGAGCCGCATCCGCTGCGACATCGACTTCCGCATCCCGTCCAACGCGGGGCTCGGCATCGAGAACGGCGCGATTGACCCCGACCTCAAGCCGTTCCGCCAGACCGAGTTCACGGTTGGCGCCGAGCGCGAGCTGGGCGGCGGGATGCTCTTCAGCGGCCGCTACACGCACAAGCAGGTAGACCGCGCGGTCGAGGACATCGGCTTCTCCAGCCCGTCGGGCAGCGAGGCTTACATCATCGGCAACCCGGGCAGCGGCCTGGCCGCCCAAGTGGCGAAGGACTTCGGGTTCATCCCGATCAAGGCCCAGCGCGACTACGACGCGCTGGAACTGCGTCTCGACCGGCGCGCCAAGCGCTACTACTTCAACGCGAACTACACGTTCAGCCGCCTGTTCGGCAACTACTCCGGCCTCTCCAGCTCCGACGAGGCGGCGTCCGGCTCGGGCCGCAACAGCCCGAACGTCAACCGCTTCTTCGACCTGCCCATCGTCGGGTTCACCGCCCTCGGCAAGCAGGACAACGGGCGGCTCCCGACCGACCGACCGCACGCGTTGAAGTTCTACGGCGCTTACACGCTGGACTGGAATGATCAGTTGGGCTTCGGCGGGGGCAACCACACCGAGTTCGGCATCTTCACCACCGTCCAGAGCGGGACGCCGATAACGACCCGCTTCAACCTCTTCAACATCGACAACACGATCCTGAACGGGCGCGGCGATCTCGGCCGCACCGAGGCGTACACCCAGACCGACTTCGCCGTCCACCACACGTATCGCTTCGGCAGTAACGAGCGGTACACGGCGGCGTTCGACCTGGACATCCTGAACCTCTTCAACGAGGCCAACGTGCTGGGCGTCTTCGAGAACATCTCGGCGACGAACATCGCCTCGACCAGTATCGGCCTGTCGGCGAACACCCCGACGGCGGAGGCCCAGTTCCAGCGGACGCCGACGCGGGACGCGATCATGGCCTACTTCGCCGCCAACCCGGCCCAGAAGGACGCGCGCTACCAGATACCCAACAACTTCCAGGGCGTGCGCACCGTCCGGCTCGGCCTCCGGTTCATCTTCTAAGACGGCCGAACGGCCGGCCAAACTTAAAGGCCCGTCCGACTCCGGTCGGACGGGCCTTCTCTTATGCGCGGGGGCTTCGGCGGCGCGCGGCTAAGGCGTCGCGCCCGCCTTCTGTTTCAACTGCACGATCATCTGCTTGATCTTGTCGGCGTCGCGCGCGTCGGGCCTCGCCTTCAGGAATTTTTCCAGCTCGGCGGCGGCCTCCGCGTAACGCTTCTGCTCGTTGTAGAGGTTAGCCAGTTGCCAGTGCGCGTCCGGCTCCTTGCCGTTGCTCAACGCGTCCGCGCGCTTGAGCGACGCCTCGGCCTGTGCCGCCTGCCCTTCGCGCCTCTGCGCGATGCCCAGCCACAGGTGTGCGCTGGGCGACTTGCCGTAGAGGCCGACGGCGCGTTGCAGGGTCTCGACGGCCTCTTTGGTGAGGCCCAGGTTGTACTGCGAGAACCCGAGGCCGAACGTGCTCGAAAAGCTCTTCGGGTTGACCTCGACCGCTTTGGTCAGGAGGACGCGGGCGGCCTCGAAGTACCGCCTGTCCTGGCCGCCGCGGACGGCGTACTCGCCGCCCAGACGGTCGAGGGCCTCGTAGTAGTTCGGGAACAGTTCGAGCGCCCGCTTCAGGCTCTCGAAAGCCTCGGCCTCCTTCTTCTCCCGCAGCGCGCTGACGCCCTTCTCGAACAGTTTTTTGGCCTCGTCCGGCACATCCTGCGCGAAGACCGTGCCCGGGGCGTAGAACGGGCCGGAGGTCACTTCGGGGCGCAGCCTCAGGTAGATGTCAACCTGCTTGACCTCGCCGCCGGTGCCCCCGCCCGTCGCCGAGACGTTCGCCAGGATCACCTCCTGCACCTGCGGCAGGTAGTCCGTGCCGAAGGCCCTCACCCTCAAGTTGTAACGGCCCTCCGAGAGCCCCCTGAACTCGAAACGGCCGGAGGCGTTCGTCCTCACCTGGCTGACGGTGGTGTCCAGATCGCTGAGCAACTCGACGTAAACCTCCGCCACGGGGCGGCCCGCTTCGTTGAAGACCATTCCCGTGATGCCGTTGCGTCCCTGGAAGGCCGGGGCGGCGGAGGCGGGCGCCGAGGCGCCGGGTGTGCCGCGCGCGGCGCCGTTCGACGGAGGCGGCGCGATGACGGCGACGAAGGCGAGACCCAGCAGCGGGAAGGTGCTCTTCTTGATAGTCACTTTATGTTCCCGAGAAAGTTTCAGGGGTCGTAGAACATGAGGACGTACTTCAATCGGCCGGGGATTGTAACATGCCCGCGGCGCCCGCGCCCGCTACACCTCGCCCGCCGTTCAGACCTCGACGCCGCGGCGGCCGAAGAACTGCTTGAGGGCCGGGTAGACGTCCTCCTTGTCGTCGATGCGGACGCCGATGAAGCGCTCCTTCCGGCGCAGCCGGTCGTTGAAGATCGAGAGCAGCGCGCCCGAGCTGCGGCGGTAGCCCCCGCCGCCCTCCTCGCCGATCTCGCCGTAGCCGAAGAGGTTGCACGTCTTGATCAACTCGTCGGCCAGACGCACGGCCTCCTCGTTGTCGGAGTAGTAGTTGTCGCCGTCGGAGAAGTGGAACGGGTAGATGTTCCAGTCCGAGGGGCGGTAGCGCGCATTGATGATGTCGAGCGCGAGCTGGTAGGCCGAAGAGACGACCGTCCCCCCCGACTCGCCCTGCGTGAAGAACTGCTCCTCGCTCACCTCCTTCGCCTCCGTGTGGTGCGACACGAACACGATCTCCACGTTGTCATACTTCGTCCGCAGGAACCGCACCATCCAGAAGAAGAAAGACCGCGCGATGTACTTCTTGAACTCGCCCATGCTCCCACTTACGTCCATCAGCGCGAGGACGACGGCGTTGGACTCGTAGCGCTTATCCTCCTCCCAGGTCTTGAAGCGGAGGTCTTCCTTGCGGACGCCGCCGAAGCGCGGCTCGTTCGACTCGCGGGCGTTGCGCTTGATGTTCTCTAAGATCATCCGGCGCTTGTCGAGGTTGGAGAAGACGCCGGTGCGGCGGATTTCGTTGAAGCGGGTCGTCTTCGAAGGCACCGCCTTCTTCGCCTTGTCTTCGAGGAAGGGGAGCTGGAGGTCTTCGAAGATGAGCGCGGCCAGCTCGTCGATGTCCACCTCGGCCTCGTAGTATTCGGCGCCGGCGTCCTGGCCCGCCGGCCCCGCGCCGCGGCCCGGCCCCTGGCCCTGTCCCTGCCCTTCGCGCGCGATGACGTCGCCGACGCGCGTCTTGCCGTCGCCGGTGCCGACGTGCTTGCGTTTGCGGTGGTCGAAGCGGAACTTGTACTCGTCGAGCGAGCGGATGGGGACTTTGACGGTGCGCTTGCCGTCCGAGAGGATAATGGCCTCGTTCGAGACGATGGAGCCGAGGTTCTTGCGCACGGCCTCCTTCACGCGCTCCTTGTGCCGCTCCTGGTCGATGACGCCCTTGCGCTGCAAAGACCAGTCGTTGCGCTGGATCGTCCCGGAGATTTGTGAGTCGTTCGTCATCCAGAACCCTCTTCCCTCTTCCCGCCGCCATTGCGCCGCTCACTGATAAACCTCTCGACGGTGTCGATGAAGGCGTTCAGCCTCTCTTCCACTTCCTTATGGGTGTCGGCCAGCCTAATGTGTGAATCGACGAGCGCCTCCATCTTATGTTCTAGATTGGTGACCTCACCCTCTACTTTCTCAAAACGTTGGAGAGTAGCCGTTGCCAGCCGCTGGACTACCGCTTCCGTCTTCGCCTGCGCCTCGCGCAGATTCTGCATGTCTGTTTCGGACTTCGCCTGGGACTGCGCCTGCTGCTCGAGCATGAAGTTGATGGTGCGCTGCGTCTGCTCGGCCCAGCGCAGTAAATCGCCCGCAGTCGGCAAGTCCTGCCCGTGGCTGTCGTCTTTCTCTTCGTCGCTCATTCAATCTTCTCCTTGAACGCGCGGCGGGAGCGTCCTCTAAGTCTTAAAGTCCTAAAGGGCGACGCCCGCACTCCTGTCGGGAAGTGCGGGCGCCGTTTACGTTATCGTCCGTCGCCCGCGTCAGCGCGAGAGGAGCGTGCCGACGTAGGTCAGCAGCTCGTTGGCGCAGACGGGGCAGTAGCCGCCGTCGCGGACGAGGCGGTCAACGACCTCGTTGATGCGGCGGAGCTGGTCGGGGTCGGGCGTCTTGGCCGAGGTCGTGATCTTCACCACGTC
>Ga0213876_10000324_pt1 | contig 41776 bp, 37 predicted proteins | sample BarmaccomBMRX_R9_FD_160113 | JGI IMG/M metagenome (GOLD analysis project Ga0213876, IMG submission 160113) | Root-associated microbial communities from Barbacenia macrantha in rupestrian grasslands, the National Park of Serra do Cipo, Brazil - RX_R9 | ecosystem: Host-associated > Plants > Roots...
TTCCGACAGCACCTGCCTGAATATTCTGAAGCAGAAATTCGGTTACACTTTCGAGACGCCGCCGGGGAGCGAATATCCCCCAATCCTGAAGGCGCACGAGATTGCAGCTGGTCAAGCGTTTGAGATAGCGAGTGAAGGTGGCGGCGTCCGGGTGCTGCCGTTCGCGCAAATCCACGGCCGCATCCAGTCGCTGGGCTTTCGCTTTGGACCACTGGCCTATTCCTCCGATGTTAGCGCGCTTTCGGAGGAAACTTTTGCCATGCTGGAGGGCATCGAGTGCTGGATTCTCGACGCGTTGCGCTACGCGCCCCATCCGACACACGCCAACGTGGCGACGGCCCTTGAATGGATCGCGCGGGTGAATCCGCGGCGGGCGATTCTCACCAATCTACATATGGATTTGGATTATGAAGCGCTGAAGCGCGATCTGCCCGCAGGGGTCGAGCCGGCCTACGATGGAATGACGATATCGCTTCCGCTTGAATAGACCAGTGAAGGCTAACGTCGGGGATTTCGAGAGGTAACGAGATGTGGCGAGGCGTTCTTGTAGGTTTGCTTATCCTTCAACTGTTTGGATGCGCTGATTTTGCCGCTAGCACGGCGCTCAACGATGCAAAGGCCAGGTGCGTAAGGGAGGGAAAGCGGTTCGTCCAGGAGAACGTGGAAAAGACGGAATTGCTTGTCGTGTCCTCCGCGAGAGTATCAGGCCATTGCGCCGGCCCGGGCGAACCCGGCTACGTTTCCACAAAGTAGTCAAAGTCCGGCGGCACTCTTTGCTTTGCTGACGATGGCCTCGAACATTGGCGCGGTGAGAACGCCCGTATTGGTGTTCAGGCGCGAGCAATGGTAGCTCGATAGCAGCGCGATGCGTTCAAACGTATGCGTGGCGCCGTGACCGAATACGTGATCTTTTTTCGGCACGGACAGGGCCGTGCAGATGCTGTCATGAGCGATTTTCCCTAACGCCAGAATTGCGCCAAGATTTGGCACGGCTCGAATTGTAGCCGTTAGAAATTGTCGGCATGTCGTGACTTCAGAGGGCAGGGGTTTGTTGCCGGGCGGCACACAGCGGACCGCGTTGGCAATGGCACAGCCGATCAGCTCAAGGCCGTCGTCGGAGCGCTCGTGATATGTTCCCCGCGCGAGGCCCAGCTTTTTCAGTGTGCCGTAGAGTAGCAGGCCGGCATGATCGCCAGTAAACGGGCGGCCTGTGCGATTTGCCCCATGTAACCCGGGAGCCAAGCCCACAATCAGCAGCCGCGCATCATTCCGGCCAAAGAAGGGAACGGGATCGTTGAAGTAGGTCGGATAGCGGGTTCGATTCTCGTGTCGAAACGTGTGCAGGCGAGGACACAGGGGACAGTCGGACGGGGGCTCGTGCGGAGTTGGGCTGCCCGGACTACCGGTTTGCGCGCCGATCGGAGCTGCCCGATCAGGCGTATTGCGGCTGGTTCGGCGCGGCATGAGCTTGTGGGCTGACCGAGCGGGGCCCGCCTTCGCGCACAATGGCGGATTTCAAATCCTCCAATTCAATAAAGTTGTCCGCCTGCCGCCGCAACTCGTCGGCGACCATCGGGGGTTGCGTGCGAATCGTGGAAACGACACTGACACGGCGGCCCTTTTTCTGGACGGCCTCGACCAGCCTGCGGAAATCGCCGTCACCCGAAAATATGACGATGTGATCTACCGTTTCGGCCAGTTCCATGACATCAATCGCCAGTTCAATGTCCATATTTCCCTTGACGCGCCGGCGGCCCTGCGCGTCTGTAAATTCCTTCAGCGGCTTCGTGACCACGGTGAAGCCATTGTAATCGAGCCAATCCACCAGCGGGCGCAGCGGTGAGAACTCCTGGTCTTCGGCGACGGCCGTGTAATAAAAGGCACGCACGAGCAGGCCCTTGCGCGCAAAAAGCTCCAAAAGCCGCTTATAATCGATGTCGAAGCCCAAGCCCTTCGCGGCGCCGTAAAGATTGGCGCCGTCGATGAACAAGGCGAGCTTCTCCTGGGGATAAAACAGCATGGCAATTCTCCAAATTCCGATTCAACATCAAAGGTCCGCCGACAACACCGTCCCGACGGCCGATCATGGTTCTAGGGGAATTGGAATTCGAAGCAAACTCTTGCGATAAATTTGGTGTGCCTCTTCTCATGATTTTGATCGGGCTCGGTGCCAATTTGCCTTCGCCGGCCGGGCCGCCAGCGGCCACGATAAACGCAGCGCTATCGACGTTAGGGAAACGTGGGATCGAGATCGCTGCACTATCGCGGCTATATGGGAGCCTGGCCTGGCCAAACCCAGCGGATCCTCCTTTCGTCAATGCCGTCGCATGGATTCGCACCGGTCTTGCGCCAGAATCCTTGCTTGTGGAGCTTCACAGCATTGAACAGGCCTGCGGCCGCTTGCCCGGCGCACGCAACGCCCCACGTCCGCTCGATTTGGATATCCTGGATTATGATGGGCGGGTTGAGCCCGGCCCCCCTAGGTTGCCCCATCCACGTATGCAGGACCGCGCCTTCGTGTTGGTCCCGCTGGCCGAAATCGCGCCAAACTGGCGGCATCCTCTGTCCGATCGATCTGCTGCTGAGTTGGTCGCGAATCTTCCCGATCACGGATGTGGCGTCTATCGGCTCTGAGCGGTTGCTTCGGTTGAAAATCAGGCGATAGTTTTGGAATCATGCCGGACCTTGCAGGAGTTAAGACCGCTTATTTCGGCTTCACTGGCGGCATCGATTCCAGCGGCGTCACCCGCATTGCTGCGGCGCTGAATGCCGCTGTCAACAACGGTTCTGATGAGGTTCATCTGTGTTTCAGCTCGCTGGGCGGTTACGTCGCTGACGGAATTTATCTCTACAATCACATGCGTGGGCTTCCGGTGAAGGTGGTTGCGCACAATGTCGGCAGCGTATCGTCGATTGCGGTCGCGGTCTTTTTGGCCGCGCACGAGCGTTACTGCTCATCGCATGCAATGTTTATGATCCATCCGACCGTTATTCCGTCCCAAGAAGGTATGGGCGCGGAGCGGCTGCAGAGCGCGCTAGACGCCGCCTTGGCGGACGACACGCGCACGGAAAACATCCTGCGCGAGCGTGCTCGCATCCCCGAACGCCTGCTGACTGAACGACGTACGCGCGATATTCATATCAACCCCGAAAAGGCTGCGGAGTATGGGATCGTGCAAGGGGTGCGGGAATTTGTGCTCCCACGCGGGCATCAAATCATCCAGGTGTAAACAAACAGATGAGCCTGCGATCTCCACTGCCATAGGCGCTAAACGCGCGAACACGGAAAAAGTCTCAGGATGGGATGAGTCCATCAAAAGTGTTGCGGTGACGCCAATTTGCCGGAACACCGCCGCCATTGCGCCGTTATCCATCGGTCACTCTGAAGGAGAGAAACATGAATCAGCAGAATCAGGGCGGGTCACAAGGCTCGCAGTCAGGTCAGCAGGGCGGCCAATCAGGCCAGCAAGGCGGACAGGGCGGACAACAGTCAGGCAAAGGCGGAAGCGGCGGAAGCACGGGCGGTGGAAGCACCGGCGGATCGTCAGACGGCAACACTGGCGGTTCCTCAGGTGGCGGCAGCTCTGGCAGCGGCGGATCGAGCACGCAGCGTTAAGCTTCTCCCCTGAACTTACCAAAGGGCGGCTCACCAGCCGCCCTTTTTTTAGTCAATAAACTGTTCGGCGAGGATACGCTCGTCGAGACTATGTCCCGCATCGAAAAGCATGGTCATTGAAACCGACCGATCCTCTGCTACATCCACCCATTTGACGTTTCTTATTTCAAAATCATCGGCTACCGCGCTGACGGGCCTTTTCTCCGCCTCGATGATTTCGAAGCGCACGCGCGCGCGATGCGGCAGCAGCGCGCCCCGCCAGCGACGGGGACGGAACGCGCTGATTGGCGTCAGTGCCAGCAGCGCTGCATCTATGGGCAGGATCGGGCCATGCGCCGAAAGGTTGTAAGCGGTGCTGCCGGCCGGCGTGCAAATCAGCACGCCATCGCAAATCAATTCCTTGATACGAATTTTTTCGTCCACGAGAATTCGAATTTTGGCAGCCTGGCGGGTCTGGCGCAGCAACGATACTTCGTTGAACGCAAGCGCTTCGGTAACCCCGGTATCGTCGCTCGCCCGCATTCGCAGCGGATGCACTTGAGCCGGTTCCGCCTTTTCGAGTCGCTGTTCCAATCCCGACTCCCGGTACTCATTCATCAGAAATCCGACGGAGCCCTGATGCATGCCATAGATCGCTTTGTTCTTTCCCAAAAAGGCATGCAGCGTCTGCAACATGAAACCGTCGCCCCCCAGCGCCACCACGATCTTGGCTTCTTCGGGACCCGCATCGCTGTAAAGAGAGCGCAGTTGGAATAGGGCAGCCTGGGCATCAGCAGTATCGGCTGCGACGAAATGGAACGACCGCGACATACAATCTGCTCCTAAAGCGGGGCGGTCCCCCCGCCTGATACATTCGAAGCGATCCGTTTGAAGGATGAAGGGATTTCCCGTCCGCAGCGATCGCGCATAGTCTGTTATAGCAGCACGCCACGGAGTTTCACATGGCGCCTGGCCCGCCGTACTTGCTTACTATCGACCAGGGAACGACCTCAACGCGCGCTATTCTATTCGATGGCGCCGCCAGACCGATGGCTTTGCATGCCGTTGAATTGCGCCAGATCTATCCTGACAGCGGCTGGGTAGAGCACGATCCCGAAGAAATCTGGCGCGGCGCACTCGCATGTTGCGGGGTGGTCCTTCGTGGCATCAGCCCGAAGGAGGTGGCTGCCATCGGGATAGCCAATCAGCGCGAAACAACAATCCTTTGGGAGCGAGATACCGGCGCGGCGCTGCATAATGCGATCGTCTGGCAGGATCGCCGTACTTCCGCTCGATGTGACCAACTGAAAGGGCTGGGGCTGGAACCGGAAATTGCAGATCGAACGGGACTTTTGCTCGACCCCTATTTTTCGGCGACCAAACTGGAATGGCTGCTTGATCACGTCCCGGGCTCACGCACCCGGGCTGAACGAGGTGAACTCGCCTTCGGCACCATAGACAGCTGGCTGACTTACAGGCTGACGCGCGGTCGAGTTCATGCGATCGACGTGACGAACGCCTCGCGCACCATGTTGCTCGATCTGAAAATGCTGGCGTGGTCTGCCGAGATGCTGAAGGCATTCAATATCCCACAGGCGCTTCTGCCTGAGATTCGCGATTGCGCGGACGACTATGGTGCGACGGCAGCGGACCTCTTCGGCGCCCCAATTCCCATTCGGGGGGTAGCGGGCGACCAGCAAGCTGCGCTAGTGGGTCAAGCGTGCTTTTCGCCGGGCGACGTGAAATCCACTTACGGCACGGGGTGCTTCGCTTTGGTGAATACGGGTTCCCGAGCCCCATCCTCAAGAAACCGTTTGCTGGCAACCTGCGGATTTCGGGCCAATGGGGAAACTGTCTATGCCATTGAAGGAAGCATCTTTGCGGCGGGGGCGGTGGTGCAGTGGCTGCGCGACGCGCTTGGCTGTATCGGCAATGCTGGCGAGGTTGAGGCGCTTGCACGAACCGCGAAGCCGACCGATGACCTCTACTTCGTTCCAGCTTTCACCGGATTGGGCGCGCCATACTGGAACGCGGGCGCGCGCGGCGCCATAACAGGACTAACGCGAGATGCGGGGGCCGCGGAAATCGCCCGCGCTGCCTTGGATGCCGTCTGCTATCAGACCCGCGATCTGCTGGAAGCAATGGCGAACGACATGACGGCATGTGCTATGGATGCGGCGCGCTTGCTTAAGGTTGATGGAGGCATGGTGCGAAACAATTGGTTCTGTCAGCGATTGGCCGATCTTACGGGGCTTGTTGTCGAACGGCCGACAGTTACCGAGACAACCGCCTTGGGTGCCGCTTACCTTGCCGGTCTCGGCGCTGGATTGTTCTCTGGTTTTTCAGCCATTACCAATGCGTGGACGCTGGATCGGCGATTTGAACCCGGAATCAGTGCCATGTCGCGCGATACGCTCTATGAGGGTTGGCGGAAGGCCGCGGCGCGGGTGCTGTAATGCCTTGATTTGGCGGAGCGTGAACAGCGGATTATCATTATCTCGCATCCTCGGGAGTTAGTCATGTTGGATTTTGCGGAAAAAATCAGACCGCTTAGGGCACCTTCAACGCATGAAATCCGCTCTCTCGAAGGCCAGGTCGGTCCCGATGAGTGGCAGCTGCGAGTGGACCTGGCTGCGCTTTACCGGCTTGTCGCCTTCTACGGCTGGGACGATCTGATTTTCACGCACATTTCCGCCCGGGTACCCGGTGCCGACCACCATTTTCTGATCAACCCGTATGGCATGTTGTTCGACGAGATCACCGCATCCAGTCTTGTGAAGATCGATACCGAGGGCAACAAGGTTGCGGACTCACCGTATCCCGTGAATCCGGCAGGGTTCACCATTCATAGCGCGCTGCACATGAACCGCGAAGATGCCCACTGCATCATGCATCTGCATACCGAAGACGGCGTGGCGGTGGCTTCGCAAGAATGCGGACTTCTTCCGATCACGCAGCATGCGCAATCCGTGTGGGGCGATCTGGCATATCATGACTACGAAGGCATCGCGCTGGAGTTGGGAGAGCGGGAGCGGATCGTCTCGGACATCGGCGACAAGCATGTCGTTCTGCTGCGCAACCATGGCACGCTGACCATCGGCCGAACCTGTGCGGATGCTTTCATGCGCATGTATTTCCTGGAGAAGGCATGCTCGATGCAGGTGCGTGCCTTGGCGGGGGGCGCCAAACCCTACGCGGTAAATCAAGGCGTTGCGGAGAAAAACGCGGCGATCACGAAGGAAGGGTTCGAGGGACCGCTTAGCGCGCTGGCCTGGCCGGCAGTGATCCGCAAGCTCGATCGGATCGATCCAAGTTACCGGCACTGAGTTCGAGCGAGTTGGCGGCATCAGGGCCGCCGGACTAGACCAATGCAGGCTACGTGCGGGGCAGGGGAGCAATGTTTGCGCGGCTGATCGGTAAGCTCCTGGCGTATGCGGCGATGCTCCTGCTGCTGCTCTTGGGCATCGCCTTCATCGGCTTTTTCGTCGAATGCGCGTCGTGGGGCCAATGTCCGCGTTTGGGCGGTGGCAGTCCTGCTCAACATCAGGCCAGCGGTGGTGGCGGTTAGGCTTGCTCCTAACCGCCACAGCATGCGTCAACTCGTCAATCCGAACACTGTCACGGTCTTGTAGGCCGGTACATAAACCCGTCCATTGGCGACCAGCGGCGTAAGGTAGGACCGGCTGCCGTTGGACCAATTGCCGGCATTGGCCGCGAATAGTGGCGTCCCCAGAGCGACTGCGTCGTAGGCCCTGAGCTGCTCGGTCGGATTGCCGCGCTCGATAGCCCAGACGACAGCGGTATTGGCCGTCGTGCCGTTCGACGAGACCACCGGGAAGGACCCTCCGAAGCCGGCATTGTCGCTGCTTGTGTTTCCAGGGTTAAGCTTGCCGTTCACGGTGTCAACGTTATAGCTGCGCAGCTTGTCGCCCGACGTTTGGAGATAAACGATACCGCTGTTGACGCCATAATAAGCTGCCCCGCACCAGCAGCCGCTGAGCTGGATTTTCTGCAGCGCCTGATAGCCGCCTTGTCCTTCGAGACCCTTCAGATGGCTCGAATCCAGCAGGTAGACCGTTCCGGCCTTGCCGGCGCCCAAAAGTAGCGGCGGCGCGCTCTGACCTGTGACGACAGGGACAAGCATCGCCCCGCCCGAACCAAAATCCGTGTCGCCGTTGTTCAGCGATTGCCAGTTGCTGGGCGTAAACGTTCCGATCGGTTTTTCTTTTAGATCAGGCGACAGGGCGACTACGCTTTCGCCATACCCTTTCATTCCCTTGCCGAGATTGTAGTTGCCGTTTCCGGTAATGGCATAGACATTTCCATTGGGATCGATGGCGGGCGAATAGCCGCTCATCCAGATGCTGGAAAGCTCGTAACCTGCAGCTGCGTCGATTGTGTTGAACTTACCAGTGGGCTGCAGCGTGCCGGCGTCGTAGCGCAACTCCCATCCCGAAATGTCACCGGCGTTGTTGTCACAATGCGAGCCAATGCTGACGTAAATCGAGCCGTTGTTGTAGGCGAGACTTGACCGGCTCCATTGATTCTGCGGATCGAAGTGCATCTTGCCGCCAGTGGCGAGCTTTGCTTGCGGATTGATTTCGCGCGCTTTGGCAATGTCCTGACCGGTGCCGGCATCGAGAGCATGGAGTTTGGTGTGGAAGGAAAAGCTCGCAGGCTCGCTGGCGGCGACCAGGTAAATCGTGGCGGAGGCGCCGTTGCGAACGATCACCGGCGTACTGGAGATGCCGTATTCGGGCTGGATATCCCCACAGCCAACATCATTGGTGGTTTGGGCGGCGCCGAGGTTGCGCTGCCAGAGAATCTGGTAAGTCTGATCGTCGTAGGCGTAGACAGTATTGTGGCCTGTGGCGACGATCAGAAGATTATGCGTGGAGTTGTCCGGCATCTTGTAATTCGACAGCATTAGCGGTTGAGCAATGACGTTGCTGTCTACATTCAGTGTCGTCAGCTGACCGAAATTTGCCGATTTCACCGACGTCGGCGTGAGGTCGGTTTCGCTCTGGTTCCAGCCGGTTGGATAGTTGTCGTTGTGGTACCGCAGAACATCAGTCGGCGTGCTAGAATAATGCCGCTTCAAGCCGTTAGCCGCCTGAGGGTGCAGGCCCCGGTCGGGAAGTACCGGCAGATCGATTTGCTGGGCCGGAGTACGGGTGTGAGAGATCCTGTGCTGAGGCGCGCCGTTTCGGGCAAGGCTGTCCTCAGGCAGTGGCCAGTGCAGCGGCCCAGCCAGAGCTCCAATTGGCAATGCGACAGCTAGCGGCAACACGAAACCCAGCGAACGTTTCCCCATAATTTTCTCCTCTGCGGCATAACCCGTTGGGGCATCCTATGGCGTGCTTTCAAAATGGGAAAGCGCGGTAGCCAAGGCTAACACGACCGCGAGTACTCAGATGCGGCGATCTGCCCACAGCGGAAGAGCAACGCAATTTGAAATGATGCAGAAAGCTTTTCTCAAACACAGTATGGTAATTACGGCTGGATTCGGGTCGAAGGAGCAATATTATGTCGCGCTTTGCGTGCATGCTTGCGGCGGTCTTGGCTGCGGCGATTGTCTGGCCCGCCTCAGCAGAACCCACGATGAACGCTTTCGGAATTCCGGTTGCTCCGAATGGTGGAAGCACGAGCATTCACCAGTGGGGCGGGATCGATGATGTCTTTGCCGTTGATCCGGATGGCGGTGAGGCGCAGTCGCATGCGTCGCATAAATCCGCATCACCTCTGGCGAAGGATCAGCAGGATTCGGACAGCGGCGACTCCGACGAGCCGGATGCCGATCACATCGGAGAAATTCTGCCCATCTGAATCTGCCGCGGACCCGTGCGCCATCGAAATGTGGACGGGCCGACGAAATCGACCATCATGTCAACGGGGCGATGAGGCGTCGCTCACCACCAGCGAACCCGCCGGCTGTTGCGTTTGAGGGGACGTTATCCCCGGCAACGGAATTAGATGGATGGGAGCCGGTTGCACCGATGGCTTGATCGTGGGTGGAAGTGCCGCCGGCTGCGCCGTGGACGCGGTTGAGGCAGGCTGCATTGTGGCTGTCGCCCGGTACGCATAGCTCGCATCGTAGCGCGGCCAGTAGCCGCGGGCGGTATCGTCAAGCGTCTTTGACGCTTTCCCGGCAATACGATTGTACATCCAGTAGTAGGTCATCACCCGTTTTACGTAGGAACGGGTTTCCTGTGCGGGCATAGTTTCGATGAACATCAGCGGATCGTTTTTGCCGTTGATCCAGCGCATCACATTCCCCGGCCCGGCGTTGTACGCAGCAGCCAGTTGCAATACGCCGCCGCCAGCCATCGCCAACAGCTCCTCAATGTACTTCTGGCCGAGATGCATGTTGTAGGACGGATCGCACAACTGCGACTGACTGGGTTGCCCACCAGCCATTTGCGCCGCTGTCGCCGGCATCAGCTGCATCAATCCACGTGCACCAACAGGCGAGAGCGCTGCCGGCTGGAACTTGCTTTCAGTGCGCGTGACGGCAAGCAGGAGAGACTGATCGACACGATATCCGTCGGCGGGCTTGTACCCCGGCACGGGAAACAGCCCGGTGAGATAGGTGCCCCGTGCGGCCAGCATTTCACTGACGCGGAGTTCTAGGTCGGAAAAACTCATTTGCCGGGCCACGGCGGCGTAGGTTTGGCCGTTGCGCAAATCCAGATGCCCGAGCGCCCGCACCATCTCATCGTGAACGAATTCGCCTTGGCCGACTTGCCAGAGCGCCACCGCGCGATGTGCAGCGGCATCCTGCATTAGCGCCGTCGTGCTCGTGGAATCGGCGACCGGGTCGGCGAAATTGCTTGTGCTTTGCTGGCCGAGAAGCTTTTCAGCAAGCAAACCGTAGAAGGTCGGCTGTTGCCGTGCAGCGTAATTGAGAAGCGTCAGCACCCGCGCGGGATTCCCGTTCTGCGTATAGGCGCGTGCCGCCCAGAAGGCAGCTCCACCCCGCACCCAGTTGGGTATGCCGGATACCTGGGCCAGCGTTTCGAAGCGGCTTGCCGCCACATCGAATTTGCCCATGCGATAGGCAGCGAGGCCCGCCCACCAATCGAGCATCGGTGCCGCCGCTCTATCGAGACCGGAGGGCCGTAACGCGACATCGAACGCTTGATAATCCTGGCCAACAGCCATGTAAGCGCCCGCAAGCCGCTGGTATAACCGCGCGATGTCCCGCGCTGGAGTGGTTCCTGTAGTAGCCAGAGCCTGGACAATGGCATCGCCCTGTTGGGGCTGTCCGGCTCGAATTGCAGTCGTTATCTGTAAGGCGGCAGACCGTGCCGCTTCCGTGGAAAGACTCTGATCCGGCAGGTCAGGGTCTTCGTAACCGCCCCCACGGGACCGTGGAGATCCAGTCGGAGTCGGGATGCTCGCGGTCAGCTTCACCGCTACCACCTTGTGGTGCCGCCGCACGGTCACCGTCGCGCGCTCTACTGCCAACTTGTATATGCGGTCGGCAATCGGCAGATCGCGGTACTCCTGCAACCAGGCAACGAGCTGGTCGACGGTCGCTGTCGAATAGGGGGAAAGATAATGCTGGGCTTGGGCGTAGCCGACCAGCGAACGGTCGCTCAGTTGGGCCGTCTGGGCCAGAGCGTCCGCGAAATTGCCCGCGCGCTCGTCGGCGAAAATTTGGCGGTAGCGCTGAATGTCGGGAGCAGAGAGAACTGTAACTGGATTGGAACTTTGCGCGAGGCCGGGGGTTATCACGGATGCGGCTACAGCCGCGAGCAAGTACGTACGCCAACAGGTCACCCCAGGCCTCCTTTCGACTTTGTGTCCGAAAAGAGGCTACCTGATCGGGGTTGACTACGCAAGCTCGTGATTTTGTTGAAGTTTATGGTTTATCGCCAGTAAATCCCTCCACGCGAGTTTTTTGTGGGTCGGCTGCCGGAGAAGATAGGCCGGATGCAGGGTCGGCATCACCGGGACCATTCGCCCCGCCGCATGATAGTGGAGCCACTTCCCCCGGCTATGCAGGATACCTTCGGCATTACCGAGCACGTGCCTCAGGGGGGAGCCACCCAGTAATACGATCATTCGCGGACTCTGAAGCTCGATATGCCGCCGTAGGAAGGGTAGGCATTTGGCGACCTCCGCAGGGTCGGGATTACGGTTGTCGGGCGGCCGCCAGGGCAACACGTTGATGATGTAGGTGGTGGTGCGGTCAAGGCCGATCGCCATCAGCATCTTGTCCAGCATTTTGCCCGCGCGGCCGACAAAGGGGAGGCCGGTCTTGTCTTCCTCGAACCCTGGCGCCTCACCGATAAACATTATGCGCCCGGCGGGATTGCCGTCGGCGAATACGGTCGTGTGTGCGAACTGTTTGAGTGCGCAGCCCTCGAAGGCCTCCACCGCTGCCTTCAGCTCCGCGAGCGTGTTGCAGGCATTGGCAATCTCCAGCGCGTGCCCGATGTAATCGTTGTCATGCGCATGCGGATTGAGCACGGCCGTGGGGCGCACGATGCCGCGCGGCGCTTGCCTAAGACCTGCGCCGTGGGCGAACGGCGAAATCTGCGAAGCAGAAGGGGGATCGTTCATCTGCGCGAGCGGAGCTGCCATCTTCGCCTGGAATCGGTTGACTGGGGCAACCTGAGCCGCCTCGTCTGCTCCGGCATCCACTAGCCAGCATAGGGCCCCTAACTCATCCATTTGGTCAGACATTCGGGTAGATTAACATATCTGGCGTCGTTGCGGGGCGCGTTGACCATGATTTGCCACACCCCCATAACCGAGCGCGAATAAGAGAGTCTCGCAGGATGCCAGAGGACGTCGAGCGCGAGAGTATGGAGTACGACGTCGTCATCGTCGGCGCCGGGCCGGCCGGCCTGGCGGCGGCAATTCGGCTCAAGCAGCTTGCCGCAGAATCCGGGCGCGAAATCAGCGTCTGCCTGCTGGAGAAGGGATCGGAAGTCGGTGCGCATATCCTGTCCGGCGCCGTGATCGATCCTGTTGGCATCGATCACCTCATCCCCGACTGGCGCGAAAAGGGCGCGCCGATTGAGACGCGCGTGACCGAGGACCATTTCTATTTGCTGGGCCCGGCTGGCGGGCTGCGTATTCCCAACTTTCTGATGCCGCCGCTGATGAGCAATCATGGCAACTACATCATCAGTTTAAGCGATCTTTGTAAGTGGCTTGCGCAGCAGGCAGAATCCATCGGTGTGGAAATCTACCCGGGCTTCCCCGCGACGGACATTGTGTACGGCAGCAATGGTGAAGTCCGCGGCGTTGTGACCGGTGATCTTGGGGTGGCACGTGACGGCCGGCACAAGGACTCCTTCACGCCGGGAATGCGATTGCTCGGCAAATACACACTATTTGCGGAAGGCGCGCGGGGTTCGCTCTCCAAAATTCTGATCGGCCAACTCGGCCTGCATCGGAACCGGGAACCGCAGAAATATGGCATCGGCATCAAAGAGCTTTGGGAGCTGAGGCCAGAGAAACACCGTTCCGGACTTGTGATGCATACCATGGGCTGGCCTCTCGACAATCGAACGGGCGGCGGCCTCTTTATGTATCATTTTGGCAATAATCTCTGTGCGTTAGGTTTTGTTGTTCATCTCAACTATGAGAATCCATACCTGTCACCCTTTGACGAATTCCAGCGAGTAAAGACTCACCGGCGAATCCGGCCATTTCTCGAAGGGGGCAAGCGGATTGGCTATGGCGCACGCGTCATCACGGAAGGTGGTTTTCAGTCGGTACCGGGGTTGGCCTTTCCGGGCGGTGCATTGATCGGTTGCGCGGCAGGATTCGTGAATGTTCCCCGCATAAAGGGCAGCCACAACGCCATACTCACGGGCACGATGGCGGCCGATGCCGCCTTTGCGGCTATTGCCTCGGGTCGATCCAACGACGAACTCCGCGAATACCAGTCCGCTTACGAAAGCTCCGCAGTCTATCGCGATCTGAAGCGGGTGCGGAACGTCAAGCCTCTTTGGTCGAAGTTGGGGACGATTGCCGGCGTTGTAGCGGGGGGCTTCGACATGTGGTGCAATCAGCTCCTCGGCTTCAGCCCGTTTGGCACGCTAAGACACGGCAAACCCGACTACGCCACCTTAAAGCTGGCGTCGCAGTGCAAGCCCATTCGCTACTTGAAGCCGGATGGAGTCCTGACCTTCGACAAACCATCGTCGGTATTCCTCTCCAACACGAACCACGAGGAAGATCAGCCAGTTCATCTGAAACTGAAGGACCCGTCGATTCCCATCCGCGTCAATCTGCCAAAATACGCGGAACCCGCGCAGCGCTATTGTCCGGCGTTGGTGTATGAAGTGGTAGAGGAGGCCTCGGGCCCGCGCTTCCAGATCAACGCGCAAAACTGCGTCCATTGCAAAACCTGCGATATCAAGGATCCAGAGCAGAACATTGTATGGGTGCCGCCCGAAGGTGGGGGCGGTCCCAACTACCTGAGTATGTGAGGCCTCATGCGTGCAATCTCGTTGAAAGCGTTCGTTCCCGCGGTTGGCGTTATGCTGATGCTCTGTGCCTGCGCCGATGTTGGTGCCGGGCCCGCGCCAACGGCATCAACCGAGGCGGATGCGTATGGCAACTATCTCGCTGGCCGTCTTGCGGCCAACGAGCACGACATGCCCGAGGCTGCCCGCCGCTATCGTGAAAGCTTGGCCCAAGACCCGGGCAATCCCGATCTTCTCGGCCGCGCACTCCTTTACACCGCAGGCGCAGGCAACATCGATGAGGCAGCCAGGCTTGCCGGCCGCGTCGTTGTCGCCACGCCAGATGATCGGATCGCCCGATTGGCGCTCGCGGTTGCCGCTATCCGGCACGGTGATTTCGCCGAAGCGCGCGAGCATATCGAAAGGTCGGCGAAAGGGCAGTTCGCGGCACTCACGCTATCTCTGTTGGATGCTTGGGCGGCGCAGGGCGCGGGCAAAACCGACGTGGCGCTCGCCGCATTGAAGGAAGTGACCGCCGAAGGTGGGACGTCAGCTCTCAGCACCTACCATCGGGCGCTGATTCTCGACCTTGCCGGCCGGATGGCGGACGCCGATACAGCCTATCGCGAGGCGCTCGCACTGGCGCCGAATAGTCCTCGTATGGTTGAGAGCTACGGACGATTCCTGGAACGTAGCCATCGTGTTGAGGAAGCGCGGCGGTTCTACGCCAAATTCGCGGATGATTCCGGCCTCCAGCCCATGGTTGAAACCGCTGTGGCGCGCCTTGCCGCTGGCCGGCTTCCGGCGCGACTGGTGCCCAATGCCCAGGCTGGGGCGGCGGAGTCGTTGTTTGGGATTGCCGCCTCGCTCGGCGACAATGCCACCGCGGACGTCGCCATATTGTATCTCCGCTTTGCTTTGTACCTCGCGCCTGATCTCGATCTCGCAAAAATCGTTCTGGCGGATCGTTTCGAGGCATTGCGGAAGTATGAGGCGGCGATCGAAGTCTACCGTAGCGTCGGTTCGGATTCCCCCTACCACTTCGCTGCCGCTGTGCAGATTGCGGTGGATGACAGCAGGTTGCAGCGAAACGACCAGGCTGTCGCCGCGTTGAGCGCCCTTACGGCCGAGCGGCCAAACGACATCACGGCATGGACCGCGCTTGGTGATGCGTATCGTGCCACCGAGAAGTATGAGAAGGCGGCGCAAGCATACGATCAGGCTGTGAAACTAATCGGCCCGGTCACAGCGAAGGACTGGCCCCTATATTATGCGCGGGGCGTGGCGGAAGAGCGCTCACATCGCTGGGCCGACGCCGAACGCGATCTGCAGCAGGCTCTGAAGCTGAGTCCGGACCAGCCCCAGGTGTTGAACTATCTCGGCTACAGCTGGGTGGATCAGGGCCGCAATCTGGTCGAGGCTGTCGCTATGTTGGAGAAAGCGCGCTCGCTGGATCCGAACGACGGTTATGTGGTGGATAGCGTCGGCTGGGCGTATTTTCGTCTAGGCCGCTATCAGGACGCAGCCAAGACTCTGGAACAAGCCATCCTCCTTGCCCCCGGCGATCCCACAATCAACGAACATCTCGGCGATGCTTACTGGATGACAGGACGGAAGCGTGAAGCACACTTTCAGTGGGATCATGCGTTGGCGTTTGGGTCTGACGAGAAGCAGAAGCAGACGATTGAAAAGAAGCTTCGGTCGGGATTGACCGCGGCGACAACGTCGGGTGGCTAGACGGGAATGATTCGGGAACTCGCGCCCGCCAAGGTCAATCTCTTTCTGCACGTCGGAAACAGGCGCGCGGACGGCTACCACGAGCTCGAAAGTCTGGTGGTGTTCGCGAGCGTGGGCGACGAGATCACGCTTGAGGAAGCTGGCGAGTTGTCATTCGCAGTTGAAGGGCCGTTTGCCTCAAGACTTACCGCCGACACGGACAACCTAGTGCTTCAGGCTGTGCGCAAATTCTGCGAGCTCACCGAAACCCAGCAGCATGTTCGCATCACACTGACGAAGAACTTACCCGTTGCGTCCGGGATCGGCGGCGGATCAAGCGATACCGCGGCAACTTTGCGCGGCCTTTCTCGGTTGTGGCCAGAGCGGGCCAATCTTCAGGCGCTGTGGAATCTCGGCGGCGAGATCGGTTCCGATGTTGCCGTCTGCGTGCTGCCGGGGTGCTGGTGGATGACGGGGCGCGGCGAGCGCTTCGCCACGATCAACGTGCTCGGCACCTTCGATGCACTGCTTGTGAATGCAGGCGTACCGGTGGCTACCGGCATTGTCTATGATGCTTTGCGCGAACGTACTGGCGTTGGCTCCGCGGCAAGACCGCAACAGTTTTCAAACGTGAGTGCGCTTGCCGACTATTTGCGCGCGGTTCGCAATGACCTTGAAGTGCCGGCACGCCAGCTTTTCCCTGTCATTGGAGAAACGATTGATGCCATTATGGGAACAAACGCGCTGCTGGCGCGAATGTCCGGCAGCGGAGCGACCTGCTTTGGCATCTATCCCGATGCCGTGAGCACCCAGGCTGCCGCGGAAGCAATTTTGAAACAGCATCCAAATTGGTGGGTTGCGCCCACAAAGCTGAACTACGGTCGCAAGTGGGAATTCAATAGCAGCGGCTGACGCAAAACTCGGCGACATCCTGCAGCGTTTTGCGGAGCTGGTGTGGTGGAAGCCGGTCCAGTGCCGTCATGGCGGCGTCCATATGAAAACGGGCCAAAGCCTGCGTTTCCTCAATAGCGCCCGATTCATCAACATAGGCGATGGCCCTTTTCAGATCGCCTTCGTGCTGGGCACCGTCCTCTATGGTCCGGCGCCAGAATTCTCTTCCGGTTTCGTTTGCGCGCTCATGGGCCACTATCACCGGCAGCGTGACTTTCGCCTCGCGAAAGTCATCGCCGATGGATTTGCCCATCTGCGCCTGTCGCCCGGAATAGTCTAGCGCATCGTCAATCAACTGAAACACGATGCCGAGATGGTGACCGTAAGCGCGCAGCGCTTCGATAGTCTCTGCCGGAGCGGATGCTATCATGGCGCCAGACTTCGCCGCGGCGGCAAAAAGAGCCGCGGTTTTGGCGGAAATTACGCGCAGATATTCGTCCCGGGTGGTGGCGAGGTTATGGGTCGTGCGCAGCTGCAGAACTTCGCCCTCCGCGATCACTGCCGATGCCTGTGCCAGCACGCTCAGCACGGAAATATCGCCAGCTTCCACCATCAATTGAAAGGAGCGGCTGAAGAGGTAATCGCCGACTAGCACGCTCGACTTGTTGCCCCAGACCACATTCGCGGCGATCTTGCCCCGCCGCAGCGTGCTCACATCCACGACATCGTCGTGGAGCAGTGTCGCCGTATGGATGAACTCCACCGCCGCGGCCAATCGAATATGGGCTGTGCCGCGGTAAGCGTTGAGCCGAGCGGCTGCGAGCGTCAGCAGTGGCCGCAGGCGCTTTCCACCAGCGTCGACAAGATGCCGGGCAAGGTCGGGAATGAGAGGCACTGCACTGCCGATGCGTTCGTGCACAAGCCGATCAACCGCCGCCATCTCCGGCGCCAGCATGGCGTGGAGGGCGTCGATTGGCGACCGCCGGTCGAGAATACGTGCTTCGGCGCTTTGCATGGTCCCGCTTGCCGGAGAGCCGGCCTCTTTGCGACATTAGTGAGCGAAAAGGCCGGGTCAAGGATGCTTCGTCTAACCCGGACACGCTCCGCCTCCAAATGGAAGACATGCGCGAAATCCTTAAGACAAACAACGCTGTGGAACTCAATTTCGCGGAGGCCGTGTTAAAGAATGCAGGCATCCGTTCCGTGGTACTGGACACGCATATGAGCATTCTCGACGGCAGCATGGTCATTATTCCGCGCCGGCTGATGGTAGCCGATGACGATGAAGCCCGTGCTCGTGAGCTTCTGAGTGAGGCGCTTGCCTCGCCGGCCGAGTGGACATGACAGAAATTACGGAAGATGGATTTCTTGACGGCCGGGTGCGGTTACGTCAGTTCAGTCGCGGTTTCCGCTCGGGTCTCGATGCTATGATGCTCGCGGCTTCGGTCCCGGCGGGGGAGCGCGAGACCGTGCTGGAACTGGGCAGCGGTGCGGGCGCCGCAAGCCTTTGCGTCGCCACACGGGTGCCGGACTGCATGATCACCGGCGTGGACATCCATCGCGAGTTGGTTGCGCTCGCAAACGAAAATGCGTGCGCTAACGGAATGGGCTCGCGCGCACGCTTTGTGCAGGCGGATGTGTTGAACTTGCCGACCAAGCTTCGCACTCCCTTCGATCACGTGCTCTGCAATCCTCCCTTTCATGATTCCTTGGGCGAAACTTCGCCCGATGAAGCGCGCGCACAAGCGCTTCAGGATTTTGGTGACTTGCCAGGCTGGTTGGAAACCGGTGTGAAGCGCACTGCGTCGGGCGGCACGCTCACTGTCATTCTTCGCGCGGATCGCCTCACGGAGGCGCTGGATGGTTTACCGAACCACGGCGTGAGCGTTTTCCCGCTTTGGCCCAAACGCGATGTGCCCGCCAAACGTGTGCTTATCCAGTTGCGTCGCGGCAAGCGCGCGCCGCTCGCGCTGCTCTCCGGCCTGGTACTGCACGAAAATGACGGACGTTACACGCCGGAGGCCGATGCGATCCTGCGCAGCGGCGCGCCGCTTCCTTTTGGGACGCCTTAGGCCGAATGTCCTGCCACATGGTGGAGAAAGCGTACGTAGGCGAGAGCCGCGTCATCCATTCCGAACAGGGCAGGGTTCGTGCTCTCGACCAGCATGAATTCGTCAGGCGCATGCGCGCCCGTGCCATAGCCCATGCCGAAGTGCCCGGCCGGCAGGCTGAGCGGCGGTCCGGTGAATACCACGCCCGGCCAGGAACCGGCGCCGCGCGGAATCATGGCAGGCGGGTAGCCGAGCGCCTTGTAGGTCGCCACTTCCGCCTGGATGATTGCGCTGCCTTCATCGGTTTCAGTGGGATCGTAGCCGCCGGTGACGTTCACCTCGATATCGCCGAAGCCTTTCTTCTGAAGGTACTGCTTTAGCTTGGCCGTGGCTTCGGCGCGGGTCTGGTTCGGCACCAGGCGGCAATCGAGCTTGGCAACGGCACGCCCGGGCAGAATCGTCTTTCCGCCGGGTCCCGTATAGCCCGCCACCAATCCTTCGATGTTGACCGTTGGCTGCGACGCCAGCCGCTGCATGGCCTTCTCATATGGGAGATCGTCGATCCAGTGACTGATGTGCAGCTCCTTCATCCGCTCGGCTTCCGGATTCGCGCGCACGAATGCCGCGATCAGATCCTTCTGGTGTTGCGTCAGTGGCTGGACATTTTCGTACCAGTGGTCCACTGCCACCCTATTGCCATCGGGCGAGACCAGCGTTTGCAACGCCTCCACCAGATGCCAGGCGGGACTGTCGACTGCCGCTTTCAGGCTTGAGTGGATGTCCTGCGCAGGTCCACGGCCCCAGTTCTTTCCAGACGAAACCAGCTCCAGTTCGATGATGCCTTTGGCGCCAAGCGTGATCTCGACACTGCCGCTCGGGCCTTGGCTGTGCGACGGCATGAACACGCCGACGCTTTTCTTCAGTGCGGCCAGAATGTCCGGACGGTGCACGATTTCGGCGAAATGCGGAGAGCCGATCTCCTCTTCGCCCTCTGCCACCAGCACCAGATTGACCGGCAGTTTGCGGCCGGCCGCGCGCATGGCGTGGAGCGCCGCAAGGAAGGTTGCTTCCGGACCCTTCTGATTGGTGGCGCCGCGACCGACCATAATGGTGCCCATGCCAGCCTTGGAGACGAGCCGTCCTCCCAGTGGCGTCGATGACCATTCCTTCGGATCGAATTGCTTCACGTCGTACATGAAGTAGAGGCCGAGGGTTGTTGGTGCACCGGCGTCCAAGGTGGCAAACACGCCGGGTACGCCGCTGGTCGGAACCACTTCGACGTGTTGGAAGCCCGCGTCCTTGGCGAGCTCTGCCATGTAGCGGGCTCCCTCCTGGGCGTTGCGTCCCTCGGCGGCGATGGAGGGCAGGGCGATCCAGTCCTGTAGCCGTTTGATTGACATCGCATGTTGTGAGGCGATGGCTTTGCGCACACTCGTCGTGTCGTCTGCCGCCGATGCCAGACCGCCACTTACCAGCAACGCGGCGGTGGCCGCCGCTCCCATCATCACTCTACGCCGGTCCGTCCCGAACTCCAGATCACTCACCTGCATTCTCCCGCTTGGCCGCCGCTCGATTAGGGCTGGCTGGACGCGTGTTGGCAAGGCATTCGGCCATCTCCGAGCAGAATTGTTGTTTGCGGCCGGACCCCCTATAGCTCGCGCGCAAATCTACCGATTGAATCGCCGTCCGTGGACAAGCCGCAGACCTTTCAGGATCTGATCCTCACGCTGCAGAATTTCTGGGCGAAGCAGGGTTGCCTCATCTTGCAGCCTTACGATGTGGAAATGGGCGCCGGCACCTTTCATCCCGCCACCACCTTGCGTTCGTTGGGGCCGCGGCCATGGCGCGCAGCGTATGTGCAACCGTCGCGGCGGCCGAAGGATGGCCGCTACGGCGAGAACCCCAACCGGCTGCAGCACTATTACCAATTCCAGGCGATCCTGAAGCCTGCCCCCGCCAATGTGCAGGACATGTATCTCGAAAGCCTGCGCGCTATCGGCCTCGATCCGAAGCTGCACGACATTCGTTTCGTTGAGGACGATTGGGAAAGCCCGACGCTTGGTGCCTGGGGGCTGGGCTGGGAAGTGTGGTGCGACGGGATGGAGATTACCCAGTTCACCTATTTCCAGCAGGTCGGCGGCATCGATTGCGATCCGGTGAGCGCCGAGATCACTTACGGACTTGAGCGCCTGGCCATGTATGTGCAGGGCGTGGAGTTCGTGTACGACCTAAAATTCAATGATCAGTTCCGCTACGGCGAAGTGTTTCATCAGAATGAGATCGAGCAGTCCGGCTACAATTTCGAGCGCGCGGACACCGAGATTCTGTCCCGGCATTTCAAGGACGCCGAGCAGCAGTGCCAGGAATTGCTGAACGGCGCCAAGCTGGCGCTGCCGGCTTACGACCAGTGCATTAAGGCGAGCCATTGCTTCAATTTGCTGGATGCGCGCGGCGTGATTTCCGTAACGGAGCGCGCGGCCTACATCGCTCGGGTGCGCGCGCTGGCCAAAGCGTGTTGCGAAGCCTGGCTTGAATCGCCGATGGGCGCCTATCAGCCGAGGTTCGGGTGATGCCTGACCTGCTGCTTGAATTGTTCAGCGAGGAAATTCCTGCACGGATGCAGGCGCAAGCCGGCAAGGATCTGGAGCGGCTGGTGGTCGGCGCGCTGTCCGATCGCGGGCTGCTGTTCGAGGCAGCGAAATCGTTTGCGGGCCCACGGCGGCTGACCTTGGCGATTGCCGGACTGCCGGCAAAGCAGCCAGATGTGAGCGAAGAACTAAAAGGCCCGAAGGTCGACGCACCGCAGGCCGCGCTGGATGGCTTCCTGCGCAAAACGGGCCTCACGAAAGAACAGCTCAAAATCGAGAAGACGCCGAAGGGCGACGTTTACATCGGTGTCATTGAGCGCGCGGGCAGGGCGACGGCCGAGGTGCTGGCAGAAATTCTCCCCGAGTCATTTGCCAAGCTGCCGTGGCCGAAATCGATGCGCTTCCCGGGCAGCGCCGTGCGCTGGGTGCGGCCGCTGCACGGCATCGTCTGCACCTTCGATGGCGAGGTGGTGCCGTTCGAATTCGCCGGCATAACCAGCGGCAACATTACCTGTGGTCACCGGTTTCTTTCACAAGGGCCGATCGAAGTCCGCCGCTTCGAAGATTACGCGGAAAAATTGCGCAAGGCGCACGTTATTCTCGATCCGGCGGAGCGCAAGGAAATCATCCTGCACGACGCCCGAAACCGCGCCTTCGCGCAGAAGCTGGCGCTGGTGGAAGATGCCGGCCTGCTGGACGAGGTTGTCGGGCTGGCGGAATGGCCGGTGGTGTTGATTGGCAGCATCGAAGACGAATTCATGGAGCTGCCGCCGGAAATCCTGCAGACCTCCATGCGCACGCATCAGAAGTATTTCGCACTGAAGGAACTGCGCGGCGACAAGCTGGCCAATCGCTTTGCGCTTGTGGCGAACATGATCGCGGAGGATGGCGGCAAAGAGATCGTCGCCGGCAACGAGCGGGTGCTCCGCGCACGCCTATCCGACGCGAAGTTCTTCTGGGGTCAGGATCGCAAGCGCACCCTGGAATCGCGTGTCGATGACCTGAAGAACATCGTCTTCCACGCCAAGCTCGGCACGCAGTACGAACGGGTCGAGCGGATCGAAGCATTGGCTGGCGAGGTTGCCGAGAGGATCGGTGCTGATGTGGAGAAGGCGAGACGGGCTGCGCGGCTGTGCAAGGCCGATCTGACAACCGGCGTGGTCGGCGAGTTCCCCGAGCTGCAAGGGGTGATGGGCCGCTACTACGCGCTGCATGATGGCGAAGATGCCGATGTCGCCGATGCCATCCGCGATCACTACAAGCCGCTCGGCCCCAACGACGCTGTTCCGACCAACAAGGTCTCAATCGCCGTCGCCCTGACGGACAAGCTGGATCAGCTTTTGGGCTTTTTTTCCATCGATGAAAGCCCAACTGGGTCGAGTGATCCTTTTGCCCTTAGGCGTGCAGCGTTAGGTTCGATACGGTGCATTTTGGACAACGCGCTTCCACTTCAGCTGTACGAAACTTTGTCGGTAGGAAACGCACGCTGGCTGAACGGTCCCAACTTCGTCAAATTTGCGAAGGAGTATACAGGCGGGAAGGCGGGAAACGGAGTGGGCATTCTGATCGCGCCCAGAACTGAAGAGCAACCAGAATGGTTGAACAAATGGGACGTGAACCCGCGCGAAGTCCTGACCTTTTTAGCAGACCGTCTCAAAGTCGCGCTGCGGGAGAAGGGGACGCGGCACGATCTGATCGATGCGGTGTTCAGCCTCGGCAACGAAGACGATCTGGTGCGGCTGGTGGCGCGGGTGGAGGCGCTGCAGGCCTTCCTGAAAACCGATGACGGCGCCAATCTGCTCGTCGCCTATCGCCGCGCGGCAAACATCCTTCGTGACGAAGAGAAGCGCGACAAAATCAGCTACGACGGCGAGCCGGACCGCGAATTGCTATCGGCGCCGGAAGAGAAATCGCTGTTAGTGGAGCTCAGTACCGCTTCCGAATTCATCCGCGCGGAAGTCGAGCGCGAGCGTTTTGCCGAAGCGATGGGTGTCATGGCGCGGCTGCGCAAGCCGGTGGATGCCTTCTTTGACAAGGTGACGGTGAACGACAAGAATCCGGAGTTGCGCAAGAACCGCCTGCTGCTGCTCTCGCGCCTCCGCGCCACGCTGCACCTGGTGGCCGATTTCTCGAAAATCGAGGGCTAACCCGTCCGCTCTGTCGTCGGGTCGATCATCCGTTTCACTTCGCTGATCTTCGTCGCCGGAAAACCGCTGATCTGGGCATGCCGTTGAATGGTTGCCTCATCCTTGGCGAGATAAACGCAGAACGTCTTGTCGTTCGCCACGAAGCTTTCCTGCCATTGAATGTCCGGCCCGATCTCGCGCAGCGCCTCATTGGATTTTGCCGCGGCCCCTTTCATCTGCTCCCGTTCAAGCGTGCCAACGGCCGGAATATCGCGTTCGATGATAAATTTGCGTAATGCCATGATGGTTCTCCAAAGGTGAGGGCCACACCTAAGGCCAGCTTATCGCCTAACAAGGGGCGAAACTATTCCATCGGACCAGCCCTGCCGGAAACGCAGGTCGCATCGGTCGAAAGCTGTCCGGCGCCGGTTGAAGCAGGGGAACGAAGCAGGTAAACGGCGGCCCTGCCGGTTTCGGGGCGTAGCGCAGTCTGGTAGCGCATCTGCTTTGGGAGCAGAGGGTCGCGTGTTCAAATCACGCCGCCCCGACCATCCGGCGAACGGAGAGAAACGGCATGCGCGCGCGTATTTACAAACCGGCAAAGAACGCCATGCAGTCCGGCAAAGGCAATACCCGACAATGGGTGCTGGAATACGAGTTAACGGCGCCGCGTCACCCTGATCCGCTGATGGGGTGGGCAAGCACTGAAGATACCTTGTCGCAAGTGCAGCTCGGCTTCGAGACGAAGGAGCAGGCGGTTGCCTATGCTGAAAAGCAGGGCATCGATTACCAGTTGTTCGAGCCGGCGCCGGCGGCGCAAAAGCCAAAAGCGTACGCGGACAATTTCCGGTACGACCGCAAAGTGCCTTGGACGCATTAGGCCCCGTAGCTCAATGGATAGAGCACCAGCCTTCTAAGCTGCGATATGGAGGTTCGATTCCTCCCGGGGCCGCCAACATCTCGCGTTTTTTCCAATCAGGGGCGAGGCGATGCCTGTCACCGGCTGCCGCGTGCCGCCAGCACGCGGGGGACGGTCAGCAGCAATATCTTGAGGTCGAGCATGGCGGACCATCGCGCCGCATATTCCGCATCGAGTTGGACGCGCTGTTCGTAGGTTGTGTCGCTGCGGCCGCTCACCTGCCAAAGACCGGTGATGCCGGGCAGACAACCGAGATAATCTGGCAAGTGGCGTCCGTATTTGGGCAATTCCGCAGGCGTAACGGGGCGTGGTCCGACCCAGCTCATTTCGCCCCTTAGGATATTCCACATCTGCGGAAGTTCATCGAGGCTTGTCTTGCGCAGAAAACGGCCAAGCCGGGTGACGCGAGGATCCTTGCGCAATTTGAAGTGGTCATTCCACTCGTCTCGCAAGACCGGACTCCTCTCCAAAAGCCTTTCCAGCGATTCTTCGGCGCCGCGATGCATCGTGCGAAATTTGTAGCACTGGAATATCCGGCCGCCGCGTCCAACGCGAACATGCCGGTAGATAGGGTTGCCGCCGTCCAGCGCGATGGCAGCGGCGATAACGGGGGCAGAGATCATGGCGGCAGGAAGCAGCGCCAATGTCACGACGAGATCGAAGCACCTTTTGTATACCAAGGCTGATCGAGCGCGGACCCTGGACCGGACAAAATCGGCGGCAAGTGTCTCGTCGCCTCCCTCGCGATCGACAACGGTAATGGGAGAATCAAAGTTCATGCCCGCCCTCCGATCGCGCCGCAAAGCTCGTTCGGTGGCCGATGCGTCTGCTTCTGAGATCGGCACATTCGAGCGTAGTCCGACGCCATGCCGTCCAGCATGCCGAGCGTATCCTGCATGCGGGGAGCATTCGGAAACACTGGTGTAGATCGCGCCGGCAGATTGGCGATGGCTGAAGGCAATGCGTGGACATCGCAGACGCTTGCCTGCTGCGACTCGATAAGATCACCGAAGGGTCCGGTTGCGTCGGCGCCGAGGAAGAGCGCTGGCACGCCGGCAGCGACGGCTTCCGCCGTCACGCCGGAACAGAATGAAACGACCGCGCTCATACGCGGAAGAAGAACCCAAAGGGGCAGCCTGGATGCTTCCTCGATGCGGATGTTCGGCCGCCGCAACGCCAAAAGCTCGGCATACATTTGATCGTCCGCCTCGCGTGCCGCGGGATGGCGCCGGATCCACCAGCGCCAGGAGGGCGGGCTGTCTGCGATCTCCTCCGCGAGCTGGCGCCAAACGTCTTGTGTGCCTTGCACCGTCTGCAGTGCGACCAGAATGTCGCGATCATAGCAACCGCCAACACCCGATTGCGCAAAACGCTCATCCCAGTCCGCAACGCTCGGCCCGTTATTGTGGGATCGCGCCGCGAGCCGTGGGTGTCCACCATGAACGGCGCGATGCCATCGGCTGGAGCGCGCCCAGGATTGAGTGTGAGCAGCCTCTTCGGCCGTCCAAGTCCAGAAAATCGCGGGGAGGCACTTGTAGCCGGTCTGGGGCAGCGCGCGCCACGTATATGCCTTGTGCCGTCCGCCTTGTGGGCAATGTTGGAGATCCACGGAGAGAATCCCGCGCCGGCGGCAGGCGAGAAGGAAAGCTGGTGCCAGTCCGGCGTACCATGTGGTGACGAACGCTGTCCGCGGCTGCACCTTGTCCAGCACGCGCTCGAAGACAGTGGCGGTCGCGCGAACGATATTGGCGCGCCACGAAAGCCTGGACTGAGAAAAAGAGGGTGCTGCGATGCCATTCCGGTCGAGAAACGCTTGCACTTCTGGCAGGGCCTGAACTGCTATTGAACGGCCGCAAAATGGCGCAAGCGCGTGCCCCACAGCATCCACCGTGTTGGCGGGAAAGGTGTCGCGGTGCCACGGCATGTGGCGCAGGTCGCCGGGTTGCATGAGAAAACATGGGCGGCCCTTTTTCTCAATCGTCGCGATCAACGGCTCGCTGTAGCGGTCCTGCCACGCACCGTCGATGCAATCGAGCGAGACACCGTCGCCCAGGAAGATCGCATCGGCTTTCCTGGGCCACTGCCTGTGATGCCGAAGATCGTTGCGGCGTCTCCAGATATTCGTCGCTGGAACACACGCATGCTGCAGCGCCCTGCGCACACGGCCGATAGCCAGAGCGGTCGTGCCGGCATTCTGCCAATACATGTCGAGGTAGAGATCCATGCGGGCGATCGGCCAGATTTCGAGATCGCCGCAGCGCCAATCCGCGACCGGAAAACGCTGCTCGATTTCCTCGACGCAAGCGAGATAATGCTGGTGGAAGCCGACTTTCATCTCTCAGCGATCGCCTCCATGCGCACCTTCCATGCGGCTTCGATGCGAAGTCGCATGTCATCCCAAAGGCTGTGGGATTCCAGCGTCGAGCGCGTCCAGGCACCCTTCAGGCGGCCGGTATTGTTGAAGCGGTGAATCTTGCGGCGTGCCTCGAACGATTCGATGGAGCGTCCCAACGGCGAGTCCAGAACCCCCTCGGCCAACCGCTTCAAACCGGGAGCGAAAGGCACGCACGCATCGGTGTTTTCTGGCGCCCCCTCCGCGTTGGGCAGATGGATGTTCGTCCAGGCGTTCATTCGCCGCACGGCCTCGTATTGCGCCAGGCCGTAGAGCGGAATCATCTGACACAACTCTTGCGCATCGTAGAGCGATTGACGATTCAGCTTTCCTTGCGCGGCGGACAAGAACATGTTCGGGCAAAACAGCCCGTTGCCGAAATTTTTGTTTGCGAGCGCGAAAACGCGGCAAAGTGCTCGCGTTCTCCACATCGTTCCGGCATCCGTAAGCAGGAGGAAATCGATGTCGGCGCCGGCTGAAAAATTACCGGCTGCGAGCGAGCCCGTCAGCGCCACCATGCGAACATTGGGAAGGTTAGCGAGAAACCGAGCCATTCGCAGCGCGGTTGGCCGTTGCTGGGCCGACATCTTGGTTCGTGCATGCCGGATGGGGAAAAGATCGCCCCGGCCGCGCAACGCGAAGTACAAGCCATCGGAATCGAGGTAGTTCCTGCGCAAAAGTCCGGTGGCAATTCGGACCGCAACTTCGTCTTGAGAGGCGGTGCGTCCGTGGAGATACCGGTGAATCTCCGAGGCGGTGAGCGGAAATTGGAATATATCGCGATATGCAAGCGTCGAGTAAATTGCACGCTCCAGGGAGTGGAGCGTTGACGCGCGGCCGTGGCCGACTGATGGGGAGCGAACCGGTTCGAACGATGCTACCGTTTGATCGGTGCAGTGGGCCAGAACCGGACGAACAGGAGCCATGGTGCTAACCCGTCACAAGGTCGTATTGTACAACCCTGCAGCGGTATTTCACACGATGCCGCTCGGGTTGCTGGCGATCGGCTCCAATCTCGACCGCAATCGCTTCGAAGTTCGCATCGTCGATGCGCGCATCGAACCCGATCCGCTTGCGGCCACACTGGCTGCGTGCGAGGGCGCGATATGCTTTGGCGTCACGCTGCTTACCGGTCGGCCGCTTGGCGACGGCCTGAATGTTCTTCGCGCGGTGAAGAAAACCTATCCCGACATTGTAACGATCGTGGGCGGTTGGCACCCCTCGCTGTTTCCAGCAGAAATGCTGGACGAAGCCAGCATCGACATCGCGGTGTTCGGGCAGGGAGAGCGCGGCTTCGCGGAAATCGTCGAATGCATCTCCGGCGGCAATTCGCCCGAGGATATTCCCGGGACTGTTTGGCGCGGGGAAGGCAGCGTCATAAAAGGCACGCCGCGTCGGCTTGAGAGCCTGGACGCGTTTGCGCCGCCCGATTTCGATCTCATCCCGGTCGAACGTTATTTCGAACTGAAGGGGCGGCGGCAACTGGACTACATCACCTCGATAGGGTGCAACTTCCGCTGCGCCTTCTGCGCCGATCCTTTTGTGTACGGCCGCGACTGGAAATCCGTATCGACCGAGCGGCTTGGCAGTGAAATCGACATGCTGTGGCGGCGGCACAGATTCACTGATCTGAACTTCCAGGATGAAACCTACTTCACGCATCGCCACCGTGTGGCAGACATCTGCGAGGAGTTCCTGCGGCGCGGACTTGTTTTCACCTGGGCGGGAACCTTGCGGGCCGACCAGGGTGTGCGCCTGCCGGACAAGATCTGGAAGCTGTGTGTGCGTTCCGGTTTGCGCCGCGTGCTCGTTGGCGTGGAGACCGGATCGCATCGCATGATGAAGCGCATCCTCAAGGACACGACCATCGACGCGGTTTTGGAGACAGCGGCGAAATGCCGGCAGTTCAATGTCGCAGCGATCTTCTCGTTTATTGTCGGGTTTCCCGACGAGACTCCAGACGAGCTGGAATCGACCCTCGGGCTTATCAAGACGCTTAGGGCGATGAGCCCAAGTTTCGAGACCCCGGTATTCTACTACAAGCCCTATCCGGGCTCCGCGCTGGCGGCGAGCGTTGGCGAAGCAGCACCGAAAACGCTTGAAGACTGGGCGATGTTTGACTACGTGGGCGGCGCCGCCGGCAGCTGGGTGTCGTCGGCAGTCTATCGCCGCTTGGAGCGGTTCAAATTCTACAACCGCTACGCGTTCTCTCCGGGCCGGAGATTGTCGCAGCCCCTTCGGCGCATTTCGCGTTGGCGGATCGACAACGATATCTACGCCATGCCGGTGGAGAAGTTTGTCGTCGAACGGTTGCATCCTTCTCCTGCTCTGTCGTGACATCAACCTGCCGCGCGCCGGAGCAGCGCTCCCGGCGCTCGTGCGGAGCGTACAGCCACTGGCGTCATGATGTCGTTCCAGCAGCGGGCAAAACGTTCGGGCGACATTTCCCGGCGAATGAACTCCTGACCGCGGTGTGCCGCTTCCGACCACACACCGGCATGAGCCGCGGGCTGCAGCAGGAAAGGACTCCATGCTGTCTCTGGTAGGATCAAAGGATAGTCGCGAACGGGAAACCCTTCGAATGCCGCATCATTGCCAAGCACCGGGCAGCCCCAGGCCCACGCTTCGGCCACCTTTGTCTTGATCCCACCTCTGACCAAGGCCGGTACCAACGCGATGCTGCCGGGACAATAGATGGCGGCGGCATTTTCCACAAAGCCGTGCCAGTGCACGCCAGGCACCTCCGGAGGTCGGCGACGCTGCCGCCCGTAGATGTGCAATGGGGTCTGCGGCCGCGATGTGCGCCAGAGTAGGATAAGATGATCGATGGCCATTCGATTTTGCAGAAGGTCGTCACCGCCGACGAAAACGAAGCGCAATGGCGAGGACGATTTCCACGGTTCCGCCTGCACTGCGAATGCGGGCAGGATGGCGTGCACTTTCACACCGCTTGCCGTGGGCAAACGTCCGCGCATCTCTACGGCTTCAATAGCGGAAAGCATGATCGTGGCCGACGACCGAGCGACGACATCTGCTTCGATGCGAGGCAGCGCCGCTGCCTCATGCGCGGTGACGAGGCGGGCAAACGGGCCTTCTGCCAGAAGCCGAAGCAGGCGGGGGAGGGAGTTGCCGATGTGTCCCGCCAAAAGCGGAAGCCGGTTCCGCGTGAGAAAACTTGCGCGGCGCGACATTAGATCGTCGAAGTCCGTTACGATATGGAGATGCGGCAGCTTTTGTCGCAGCAATGCAAGCAGCGCGTGGCACCGGACAGTGTCGAGATAGACCGCATCGAAGGCACCTTCGGAAATTTCCTTCGCGAGGCGCTGACATTCCCTGGATGAGGAATATAGAGCGCATTGTAGCGGCAGTGGCCGTCGGCGAACTGCGCTTATCAGCCACTTTCCAAATATGGCGCAAATGCCGCGAGCGGCGCCAAGTTCGACGGCCGAACGCATACGAAAGACGGTGACATCGCTCGTCTGTCCGAGCGCACGAAGAATGCTCGCAAAAATCGCAGGCCTGCCGGCAGCCCGCGCAAAGCTGCGCGTGGAAACCACGGCAATTCGCGACCTAAAAAAAGCATCCATGCTGACCAAAAGCCCCTTGTCTGAACTCTACATCTGTCTGGCGGAAGCAAAATGCCTTCGTAACTTGCGCTGAGAGCCCCTGGCTTCGATAGGACGTGGTGATAGCCGCATCTATTCCGTTCTCGGCTCGATTGATGCGCATCGCGGGGTTGTTCGCAAGCTCGCGTTCATCGCAAAGCATAGCGCGATCGGAATCCACAGCACCGGATCGGCGAGCGAATCCTGATTGAGAAACGCAAAACCGAGTGCCAGGAGGGTTGAGAGGCGGAAATAGCGATGGAAGTCGTCATCCGTTTTTCCTGCGAAAATCTGCTTTACGATGAAAAGGAAAAACAGAAAAAATCCCACCAGCCCGGTCTCTGACAGCAATCGCAAAACCAGATTTTTCGCGTTGCCTTTTTCCGGGGAAAATGTGTCCAGCCAGCCGATCCCCTCGCGTGCCCCCTGGGTGAACAATTGGGTCTGGAAGGCCCAGTCTGGCGCATATTTTCCGAAGTAGCGGTAGCTGTTACCGAGTGAGAGACCGAACAGCGGGTTGTCGCGCCACATGCCTAGGGCCGCCTGTGCCGCTGAAATGCGGCCGCCCAAGGCCAGCGCGTCGGCTACATCAGTCGCCATTTCTGATTGGTCACGCGGTAACTCGGCGGATTGGGTTAGATATATCACCGGCCCAAGAACGTATGTGGCACCGGCGCCGGCACGAAATGTGCTCATGGCAAGCAAAGCGCCAACGCCGACCAGCAAAACCAGCAGGAATGCACCCAAGGCGATAACGCGCCCGCGCCACAACGCAAGGAAGCCACTGATCACGAGCATCGCGGCAGCGCAGCCGAGACCAAAACGCGATCCGGAACTCAGTAGCCCTGCCAGTGCAACCGCAAATCCGGCGAACAGCAGAAGCCATGTGGCCGTTCTGGAACGGGCGTTGAAAAGAGCTTGGCCCGAAAGGCTGGCAGCTAGGAGCGCGGGAAGCAGCAGGACAATGATCTGCGTGGCGAGCCACGAAGGTTCAAATGTCATGCCCTGAGCCCGTGATACCAGGCCGTCATAGTGAACAGCGAAGATATCGGTGATCGCCTGCACGTCTCGCAACATTTGTCCATGTTGCGTCATCGCGAACACCTGAACGACCGCGAGCGCGATCGATGCGGTCATGCCAATGAAGAGGTAGCGAAGCGCGGCCTTTGCATCGGCCGGCGTCCGCAACTGCAAGCGCGCGACGGTGTAAAATACAATACCGACGTCAAGCGTGGCCACCGCGCGCAGGAAGCTGCCGAGCGGTGTTTGCCCCTTGAATGCGCGGTCGGGCAGGAAAGCGATTTCCGCCAATCCGGAAAACAGAACATAGAAGCCAAACAGGCAGAGCAGCAGAAATCCTCCCCTTTTGAGGGCGGGCATCTGCCCTAGAACCACGATCCGCAGCGCAGCCATCAAAACCAGCAATACAGCTGGAACAACCGCCAGCGGCCGGACGAGCGTACCTTGGCCGAACGGCAAAAGCGGCGAGCTCGAAATTGGGACCAGCAGGAGCAAAGCTATCCACAGCGCCCTCTCTATTGCATCGAGACCGCCGGTGTATTTCGCCTGTGCACCCTCGGCGCTGGTGTCAGTCATGAGGCGACCGCCAGTTTGGTAGACGCGCACGGTGTTACTCTGCGAAGCTCTCGGACGTAGTGCACGCCGACCGCGGCCCGCAGCAGGCCGGCACATAAAGCACCTGTACAGGCGCCGGAAACGCCGTATCGCCAGGTCAGCCAGGTGCCGCCGACAACGCCGAACAGCGCCGGGTAGAGTTGCATTCGAAATATACCTTCGCGCGCGCCATAGCCGCGAAGAGCCGCGCCCAGAATCGCCGAAACGAGGTAGGTTGCATACGCCCAGGCCAGAATCTGCAAGTCAATGGGATGCGAAACATAGGGCGACGAACGGCCGTAAAACCCCTGCAGGACCTGCAGCGGAAACGCCATCAGGACAAGAATCAGAGGCGCCGCCAAAAGCAGACATACACCTCCGCGGCGCCATAGAAGCACGCACAAATCGGCAAAGGTCAATTTGTCCCGGGACCGCGCGATCTCAGGGACAATTACGTTTTCAGCGCCGAAAATGAGTGGGCTCGCAATGGCCGCGACAGTTGCCAGCGCTGCCAGCAACGCCGCCGCCGCCGGGCCCTTTATCCAGGCAAGCAGCCACAAAAGCCATTGCGTGGAAAAGGCGAGCAACAGATTGGCCAGAAATACAGGCGTGCCCAATTCGCGATGGATTGCGATCTCCCGCGACAGACCAGCGCGCGCCGCCGCAAAGCGAAAACGCAGCACGGGAGCAGCTGCGACGATCGACACGAAGGATGCCGCGGTCAGGACCAGAAATACATCGGAAATTGTTACCCAACTCGCGATTGCGACGACGGCTCCGAGCGCTCCAAGGTACCGCAACGTGTCAATGGCAATTGTCCAGCGATAGCGGGTCCGCGCGAGCATTCCGCGCCGAATGACTTCCTGAAGCTGCCACATCACCAACGCAAAGGAGGCGAGCGGCAACAGATCAAGGCGTCCCACGCTCAACAACGCCGCTCCCAGAACTGGCAGTACCGCCAATGCAAAAATCGGGGTCAACAATATTGCGAGGGTAAGCAGGTACTGGAACCGGCAAGTATCGGCAGAAGCGCCGCGCACCGACAGCGGATAGGTAATGAAGGCCTGATGCAGCAGGTTCAGAAACAGGATGAAGGACAACGCCACCGAAAACACACCGTAGTCCTGGCGGGACAGTTGGTGCGCCAGGACCAGACTCAGGGCGAAATTTCCGAAGCTCACGACCGCCTGGTCGGTCAACCCACCAAACAGGTGGGATCGAAATGGATTGGGCAGCTTCAATTTGGCCTCCGCCCCCCCGCGATTCCTCGCCTCCGAAAAGTCAGTTTTGCCGAGACCGACTTATTTGTGAATGGCTAGCGCCGGAGTTAAAATGTTTTTCGCCGCGGAATAGAATTGCTGGTAAAATCGTCCCTCCGCTAGGCGGACTGCAGAGGGCTGGGAGAGTTGGGGACACGGGAGCGTCCAGGCATAGGTACGGACGGCTCGGTTTGGACCGAACCTGCCGCACACAGCGGTTTGTCGCAGCTGGTTACACGAGTTAGGGGTCACTGGCTCGTCGCTTTCCTCTCAGTTCTCTTGTGCGTCTCTGTTGCTGGTGTCCTCTGTTTGGTTCTTCCTTCCTATTGGCGGGTCGAGATCGTCGCGATGCCGGTTGTGCATGAGACCGGAAGCAACGCCATGCTTGGCGGGTTCGGCGGCATTGCAGCTCTGCTTGCCCGGCAAAGTTCAAATCAGGACGAAGCCGTGGCCGTTCTGGGGTCGCGCGAATTGTTCGACACCTACGCGAGGCAAGCGGATCTTCTGCCGATCCTCTTCAGCAATCGATGGGATCCGACCAACAAGCGCTGGGACGTTCCGGACTGGCGCATACCCACGCTGCGGGAAGGATACAAGCTGTTCGACAATCACATACGGGACATCGATCTCGATCGTCGCACCGGCATTGTCACCATGGCGATCACCTGGAAGGATCGGGCACTTGCTGCAAAATGGGCAAGAGATCTGATCGATCTCGCCAATCGGCAATTGCGCGATCGAGCGATTCGGGAAGCCCAGCAGAACATGCGTTATTTGGCTACGCAGATGCGCAGCGGCGAGGGTGCCGACGCGAACAATGCACTCAATGCGGCGCTGGCCTCGGCGTACGAACGCCAGCTGCAGAACTTCATGTTTGCCAAGGGACAGCCGGAATTCGCGTTTCGGGTGATCGATCCGCCGACCATTCCCGACGACCGCGAGCGCGTTTTCCCGCAGCGCATTCTGGTTCTTATTCTTGGGCTGATGGCGGGCTGCGTGCTGGCGGCACCAGCCGTCATGCTGCGCGAAAGAATGGCCACGCGCCGCCGCGTAAAGTCGATGCCGCTCCCAGCGATGGCTGGCGCGAAATGATCGGTGGGAACACCAAAACGCTGGTTATGGATCTGGATGGCACCCTGACCGTCGATGGTAGCGCGGCACGGTATGAGCACATTCTGCCCAACCCAAAGGTCGCCGAACAGGTCCGGCGCTATGCCGCCCAAGGTTTCCGCGTCGCGATCGTCACATCGCGCAACATGCAAAGCTTTGCGAACTCGATCGGACGCATCAATGCGGAAACGCTGCCGGTGATCGTCGATTGGCTGAGGCGGCACGATATTCCATTCGACGAAGTCCATGTCGGTAAGCCCTGGTGCGGCAAGGGCGGGTTCTATGTGGACGATCGAACGATCCGTCCATCGGAATTCCTTTCGCTGGAACTGCCTGCAATTTCTGCTCTTCTCGACCGGGAGCGCAGCGGATGAGCGTCGGCATTATCGCGTCCGCGGCCTATGTGAATCCGGAAATGGCGGTTGAGTTTGGACGGTTGCCGCCGTCGTTTTTGCCGGCGGGCAACGCCCGGCTATTTGTGCGGCAGGTTCAGCTGCTGCAGCGATTGGCAGGGCGGGTGGTGCTCACACTGCCGGAAGGCTTCAGCATTGCAGCCCATGATGCGCGGCTCCTGCGGAATCTGTCGGTCGAGGTCGTTCGAATTGCCGAGGGAGTCAGCCTCGCTGAATCCTTGATGCTGGCGCTCATACAGAGCGTGGAAGGCGACGAGGCCGCGGTCCTTCTGCACGGCGATACGCTGTTCATCGGCATGGAGTCGTTTCCCTGGGACGCTTTTTCCGTCCATGCCGAAAACCATCCATATCCCTGGGCGGTGGTAGAAAGCCGCGCCCCCGTCAAAGTTCGCTCGGTCGAAGACGGATTGTGCGCGGAACAGCCTATCGTCAGCGGCCTTTTCAGCTTTTCGCGAGGCGTGGATTTTCTTCGCAGCCTTGCGCGGACGCGCGACTTCCTTGCAGCGCTGAACGACTACGCCGCCTGCGTTCCGGATTTCCACCCCGTGGAAAATTGCGGATTGTGGCTCGACCTTGGACACCTCAACACCTATTACGAAACACGCCGCACATTAACGACCGAGCGCACGTTCAATACGCTCGCGATCTCGCGCAATATCGTGTGCAAAACGAGCACGCAGTGTGAGAAGATGGAAGCGGAGGCGTCTTGGTACGAAGCCCTTCCGTCGAAGCTGAAGCCGTATGTTCCGGTCTATCTCGGCCGATTGAATTCTCCGCTGACCAGCCATGGCTATAGCCTGAGCTATGAATATTTATGTCCGCTCAGTGATCTTTATGTGTTCGGCGCGCTGCCTGCGCCCGTATGGCAGCGTATTTTTGCCAGCTGCCGTGATGTGCTGTCGCTGCTTCGCACCGCAAAGCCGAACAGCGTGCGGGAGGCCTGGTTTACGCACCTCTACAACGGCAAGGCCGTAGCACGCTTCGAGGCGTTCGCTCGGTCAGCAGGGATAGAAACGGGTCGTGCCTGGAGCATCAACGGAGAGGTGCTTCCGCCCCCCACCGATATCATTGAACGGATGGCGGAAATCATTGGGCCGCCCGTCATGGAGGATGCCGGAATTCTCCACGGCGATTTTTGCTTGAGCAATATCCTATTCGACTTTCGGCAAGGCTCGGTGAAGCTCGTGGATCCGCGCGGCTACACGGAGCCCGGCACTCCGGAATTGTTCGGGGACACGCGTTACGATTTGGGGAAGCTGCACCATTCGGTGGTTGGCGGCTATGACATGATCGTGGCCGGCTACTACGATCTGCGGCAGGACGCCCCGTACACGCTAACGTTTGAGATCGGCACAATCCCTGAACGGCATCGGCTTGAGAAACTGTTCATCGATATCGTCTGCGAGGGCGACGAAAAGCGTGTCCGAGTGGCCGCCGCGATTTCCGTTTTGCTTTTCTTTTCGATGCTGCCCTTGCACGGAGATAATCAGCAACGCCAGTGGGCTTTCCTGGCGAATGGCTATCGTTTGTACCGGTCCTGTTTCGGCAGAGCCGCATGATCTTCGTATTCCCCATGGCCGGCGAAGGCCGGCGTTTCCGGGAGGCCGGCTTCACCGTGCCGAAATACCGGCTACCTTTGAACGGTGCCACGGTTTTTGATCATGTCGTGGGAAGTTTCGCTGCGTATTTTCGCGACGATGTTTTTCTGTTCATTGCCCCCCACGAGGAAGCGGGTTTCGTCGAGGCGCGCCGTCGCGCCTTGAACATTGACCGTGCGCACGTCGTTACCCTGGGGCAGCGGACGGGAGGTCAGGCAGATACTGTCTTAAGTGGCCTGGATTTGCGGGGTGTCGCCGGCGGTGAGCCCGTCGGGATCTTCAACATCGATACGATCCGGCGCGGGTATGCAAAGCCGCGCCCGATGATGGATCCGCGTTGCGATGGCTATCTGGAGGTCTTTCGCGGGGAGGGAGTTCATTGGTCGTTCGTGGAGCCGGAGGCCGGCCGGCCCGGCATGGTGGCAAGCGTTGTCGAAAAGCGCCCGATCTCGGAATTCTGCTGCACCGGCTTCTATTACTTCCGAACTGCGGAAGACTTCCGATGGGCTTACGCCAATCCCGCACCGCCAAGAAGCGACAGCGAGAGGCGCGAACGCTACGTGGCGCCGCTCTACAATGCCTTGATCGCCCGCGGGCGGCAAATTGCTTTTGACCTGATCGAATCCCGGGATGTCCTATTCTGCGGCACGCCCGACGAGTACAGACAGGCGCAAGCATTCTACGCGCCCGAAGATCGGGTGTGTCCATGACCGGTGTGTCTTCGAATGCGCGGGTGGGCAAGATCGCCATCCTAATTCCGGTCTTCAACGCCGGCCCACTGTTGCGCGAGACGATGCTATCGGCTTCCAAAGCCAATTTACCGGGGGAGAGTTATGAGATCGTGATTTCGGACAATGCTTCCTCGGATGGCAGCACCTCCGGCATCCCGAACGCAGATCCGCAGGGTGCGCCGATTACGGTCCATCGCAACTCGGCCAATCTCGGGCGGGTCGAGAACTGGAACTGCGCGCTCGAGTATGCGGAGCAAATGGGCTTCTCCTACGCGATGGTTCTGATGGCGGGCGACGTGCTTACGGACACAACAGTCATTGCGTTGCGCGACCGCATGGCGGAGCTTGGGGCTGTCCTTGGGATGGCAAGTTACCAGGTTGTCGACGAAACGCTGCGGCCGTTGCGGATTGCAAGGCGCATTCGTTGCCGGAACGGCTTGGATTTCACCGTCGCTCCGGCGCGGTTTCTTGCACAGTTCCTTGCAACCGGGGCGATGCTGTACGGCCCTCTGGGCGCCAACCTTTACCGCATCGACGGGTCGGCGCGCTTACGCTTTAACCCCGCCGATCCGACGCATACCGATCAACTTGCAACCGCACTCTTCGCCCAGGCAGCCAACCGGCCGATCGTCTATCTGGACCGGCCAATCTCCTGTTGGCGGGAACGTCCGCAGCGGTTTCACAGCACAATGACCTCATCGCAGCGGTTAAATGACGATTTCCGCGTGATCGAGCACGCGTGTTCTGCAGCCGGTGTGCGACCTGACTACGGAAGGATCCGCGCGACTTTGCTCTTGCGCACCTTGGTTGGGTCGCGGGGCAATCTGCATCGCGCGCTGCATCAGGTTAGAGAAGCGACTGGCGGTCGCCTGCTTTCGCTGTCCTGGTTGACGCGGTTGGCGCTCCGTCAATTCCAGCACCACACGCCGTGGCTTGCGGAGACGTGAGATGAAGAAAACGTCTGCACTCTCGCGTTTGGTAGCCATTGGTGTGATTTGGTGTGCCGCAACGGTGCCTTCCATCGCCCAAAACAGCCCGCAATCCGGAGGCAGCGACGATCCCGTCGTCAATCAGGTACTCCGGGCGCTGCAGCAACGAAGCGGAGCAGAGCAAACTGTTTCGCCGATGGTCCAGCCGGACGTCCGTCTGCAATCACCACCGGCATATCCCCTGACCAGTGGCGTTGAACCGCCTGTCCGGCACTCCACCGATCATGTTGGACCTTCGGCGGTGTCTTCGCTCGAACGTTTGATGAGCCGACGGGCGGGACAGCGTCTCCGGCAATTTGGCTATGACGTATTTGGAAGCAGCGGCCCGGTGCTCGCGCGCCAAAGCGGCGCCCTCCAGGACAACTATGTTCTCGGAACCGGCGACGAGATCGTCGTCACGCTTCGCGGGCAGCAGAATTCCGCATACCGCACCCGGGTCGACAGGGACGGTCGCGTCGTCCTCCCGGGCTTGGTACCCCTCGCGGCTGGCGGCCGGCGCTTCGGCGATTTCCGTGACGACTTCCAGGCAGCGGTGAAGCGAGCGTTTGCCGGCACTATTGGACTTGTCTCGGTTGGGGCCGTGCGCCAAATCTCTGTCAACGTTGTGGGCGAGGTCGTCACACCCGGGGTCTACAGCCTTACCGGCCTTTCCACAGCGATGGACGCGCTGAACCTCGCGGGCGGAATCAACAAGAGCGGATCGTTGCGAAACGTTCAGCTTGTGCGCGGCAGAAGGACCGTCCGGCTCGATCTTTACGCCCTGCTCGCGGGCGTTCCGTCGGCTACGGACACAACACTTACCGACGGCGACCGCATTGTAGTGCCACTGCAGTCCGGTGCGGCAGGTGTAGCCGGGCAAGTTAAGCGTTCGGCGATCTACGAGTTGCCACCGCACCGGAGTTCCATGACGGCATCCGCCCTGCTGGCCTTGGCCGGTGGCCCCGAAGTGCGCGGCGCCTATCGGCTGTCCATTCTTCGTACCCGGGCCGATGGCCGCCGGGAAATGGTTCGTGTCGGCAAAGGTTCCAACGCAGCCGTCGGCGACGGCGAAATTCTCTTTGTGCACTCAGTGGCGGACATATCCGTCGGCAAGGTGGATCTCATCGGCGCTGGCGCGCTGGACGGCTACTACGCGCTTGGCGAAACGAGGTCGCTGCGCGGCTTGCTGAAGTCAGCGGACATGTTTTCGCCCGCTGCGGGCAAACCGTTGCCCTATCTGTTGCTGGGGGCCGTAATTCGGCTCAACTCAGTCACCCTGCAGCGCGTGGTTGAGCCGTTCTCGCCCGCAGACGTTATCGGCGGCCGCACGGACGTACCGCTGCAATCCAACGACGTGGTGTACATTCTGAATGTCGCGGAGATGCGGTACATTGCCGACCGGGCATCCCGCGCCGCGCAGCAGGGCTCGGACCGCATCATAGATGAACGCACGGGGCGCATTCTGTCCGGCGGAGAAGATGCGGCCGCTGAAATTGGACGGTTGCAGACGTCGCCGCTTCGCAATCCGGCGTCTGGCCCCAGTCGTCCAATCGCGGGCATCGCTTCAGCCGGGGTCTTGGTGCCGCCGGACCCAATCGTCGGCGCGGTTGCTTCTCAGTCTTCATCCAACTCGCTCGGCCAATCAGGTTCGATTGGCTTACAGGATCGGGCAGCAATCCTTGCTGAGCAATCGCGCGGCCTTTCCGTCACTGAGACAACGCCTGCAAATCCAGATACGTCGGACACCGAAAGGTCGCAATCAGAGAACGTACTGTTGAATCCGGGTGTCGTGCCCCGGGGACAAAATGAGGACGGCGATGCCGTCAGAATTCCAGACTTGAATGCAATGCCGCAGGCCATCTTTGTCGGGCTGGATGCGGACGCACGCCAATTGTTGGTGAGCACGCTGGGGAACTACTACGTGACCGTGGCCGGCGAAGTGAACCGTTCCGGAAATTTCCTGATGATGCCGGGCACCACGCTTGACAGGGTCGTCGAAGCCGCAGGCGGGCTTACGCCAAAGGTGGATTTGCATGCGTTCGAAATCACCTCGGCCAGAATCGACAATGTCTCCGGTGTGTCCCAGACAGTGCGACGGACCTACAGCCTGGCCGCAGGTGAATTTTCGCGGCTGACGTTACAACCGTTTGATCGTGTCCGGTTCAATGCCGTGTATTCGGACCGGGACTCGGGAGAAATATCGCTGTTCGGCCAGGTCAAGTATCCCGGCGCCTACGAAATTCTACGCGGGGAGCATCTATCGTCGTTGCTGAAGCGCGCCGGCGGATTCACGGACGCGGCCTATCCCGCGGGTGCCATATTCCTGCGCCGCTCGGTTGCCGAGCAGGAACGCGGCGTGTTGCAGCGAGAGGCCGACTCTCTGGAGCGGCAGCTTGCGGTGCTGGTCGGCTCCCATGCAACCCGGGAAAAGATTTCCGACAGCGAGATCAATTACGTCAATCAACTTGTCCAGCGCCTGCGCCAGACCGGCATGCAGGGCGGCCGCATCGCCGTGCAGATCGATCCTCGTGAAGTCGCAGCCCATCCGGAACTCGATCTTGTGCTCGAGCCAGGCGACCAAATCTTCGTGCCGCGGAAACCAAGCTCCGTGGTGGTGGCGGGCGAGGTGATGTCCTCGGGCGGCATTCAGTACCGGGCCGGCCGGTCCGTAGCGGATTATGTGGCGCTGGCCGGCGGCACCACCGAGATCGCCGACGACGACCATATTTTTGTCATTCGCCCAGACGGGTCCGCCGTGCAGGTGAATAGGGGATGGTGGACCGCAAACTCCGTTTCGCTGGCACCCGGTTCGGTGATTGTCGTGCCGCGGACGCTGAACTACTTTACTTGGGACGCACTGCTCCAGAGCGTGACGCAAGTCACCAGCCAACTCGCAATCACGGCCGCATCCATCGCCGTGATCTTCAGATGAGCGATTGAGATGGCGCGTATCCTCATCGGCAGTATCTACTTTCTTCGTCTTGATCCCGCGCGCTGGCGGGAACATCAGCCGTTTCCGCCGCTGGGGACGCTTTACGCCGCTGCAGTGCTGCGACGCAGCGGGCATGAGGTTCACCTCTTCGATGCCATGATCGCGAAGTCGGTTTCAGACTGGGATACAGCGCTGAAACGCACACGGCCGGATGTTGCCGTTCTCTTCGACGATAACTTCAACTACCTCTCGAAGATGTGCCTCTCCGCGATGCGCAACGCGGCCTTCGCGATGATCGCAGCCGCAAAAGCCTCAGCCGCACGGGTGGCGGTCTGCAGCGCAGATGCTTCCGATCATCCCGCTACCTATCTCGATGCCGGCGCGGATGCCGTGGCGGTCGGCGAAGGCGAAATGACAATTGAAGAATTGGTGTGTTGCCCGGATTGGAAGGACGCAGGGCCCTCGGCGATCAAGGGAATAGTGTATCGAGACGCGATTGGAGAAATATCGCGCACGCCTCCGCGCGAGTTGCAGCGCGATCTGGATTCGCTTCCCTTGCCGGCATGGGATCTCGTCGATATTTCCGCGTATCGCAATACCTGGATGAGACACCACGGATTTTTCGCCTTGAATCTTGTGACGTCTCGCGGCTGTCCCTACCGTTGTAATTGGTGCGCCAAACCGATCTGGGGCCGCGGATACGCGGCGAGAAGTCCAGCCTCGGTAGTCGCCGAGCTTTCGCAGCTGATGAAAATGGCGGCGCCGGACTATATCTGGTTCATGGACGACATCATGGGGCTTAGGCCTGGATGGTGGCGAACATTCGCCGATGCGCTGGCGC
>Ga0213876_10000325_pt1 | contig 41745 bp, 33 predicted proteins | sample BarmaccomBMRX_R9_FD_160113 | JGI IMG/M metagenome (GOLD analysis project Ga0213876, IMG submission 160113) | Root-associated microbial communities from Barbacenia macrantha in rupestrian grasslands, the National Park of Serra do Cipo, Brazil - RX_R9 | ecosystem: Host-associated > Plants > Roots...
GAGCGCGTTGAGGAGCGTCGTCTTGCCCGCGCCGGTGCCGCCGGAGATGAGGACGTTGAGGCGCGCCTTGACGCACATCTCGAACATCTCGGCCATCTCTTTGGTGAGCGCGTTCTTGTCGATGAGCGACGACATCCGCAGGGGCTCCGCGCCGAAGCGGCGGATGGAGAGGACGGGGCCGTCCAGGGAGAGCGGCGGGATGATGGCGTTGACGCGCGAGCCGTCCGAGAGGCGCGCGTCAACCATCGGCGACGACTCGTCGATGCGGCGGCCGACCGTCGAGACGATGCGCTCGATGACGCGCATCAGGTGCTCGTCGTCCTTGAACTCGACGCTCGTGAGTTCGAGCTTACCGTGGCGCTCGATGTAGACCTTCTTCGGCGAGTTGACGAGGATGTCCGAGACCTGCGGGTCGGAGAGCAAAGGCTCCAGCGGGCCGAGGCCGAACAGCTCGTGGCGCACCTCGCCGATGAGGCGCTCGCGCTCGGTGACCGAGAGCGGGGCGTTCTCGGCGGCGATCATGTCCTCGACCAGCCTTGAGACCTCGGCGTGGAGCTGCTCGGCGTCGAGCTGCCCGAGCTTGGTCAAATCCATGCGGTTGATGATGGCGCGGTGCAAACGCGCCTTCATCTCCTGGTAGACGTTGCCGCCGCCCGGCCCCGCGGCCTCGTCGCCGCCGCGCCCGAAGAGCGCCGCCGGCGCATTCGGCTCCCTGATGAGTCTTTCGCGAAGTGACATGGTGTTTAGCTGTTGGCTGATGGCTGTTGGCTGTTAGCTGTTGGTTTAGCTGGCGGCTGAAAGCTGACTGTTGACCGCCTTCTCCTTCTTGAAGAAGGAGCCGAGGCCGCGGCGGCGCGGTTCGGCGGGCGCGGGCTGGACGCCGCCGCAGAAGCGCGCGGCGATCTGGCGCAGCTCGGTGGCGATCTTCGACTGCGGCTCGGAGGTGACGAGCGGCTGGCCGAGGTTGATCGAGTTGACGGCCGTCCGGTAGTCGCTCTGCACGTAGCCGGCGACGCGCTCGCCGAGGAACCGCTCGACCTGGCGGAGGTCGAGGTCGATCTGCTTGCTGAAGCGGTTGACGACGACGTGCAGCTTGTGGCGCGGGTAGCCGAGGCGGTCGAAGATTTGCAGCGCGCGCTGCGTGCTCCGGATGGCCGGGATGTCGAGCGTCAGGACGAGCAGAATCTCGTCCGACTGGTCGAGCGCCGCGAGCGTGATGGAGTCGAACGTGTGCTGCGGGTCAACGACGACGTACTCGAAGCGCTCGCGCAGAATCTCCAACACCTGGAAGACGTGCTCGGCCTCGATGTCGTCGGCCGAGTCGGCCTCGCGCGGCGCGGCGAGCAAGCTGAGGTTCGACGTGTGCGGCGTGAGGTAGCTGCGGAGCAGCGTGTCGTCCACGCGCTCGCGGTTCTCGACGAGGTCGGCGATGGAGAACTTCGGCTCGACGCCGAGGAAGAGGCCGAGGTCGCCGGCCTGCAAGTTCAGGTCGAGCAGCACCGTCGGCTGCGAGATGGCCGCGGCGACGTTCGTCGCCACAAACGTCGTCCCCGTCCCGCCCTTCGAGGAGAAGACCGAGATGACGCGGCCGCGCTTCTTCGGCGTCTCGGGCTGGACGGCGCAGAACTCTGCGGTGCGCTGGTAGACGGTGGCGAACTCCTCGGGCCGGACGGGCAGGCGCAGGAACTCGCGCGCGCCGGCGCGGATCGAGCGCAGAATGGTGTCGGGCGAGGAGTCGCGCGCGGCGCAGATGACGGCCGTGCGCGGGAACTCGCGCGCGAGGCGCTCGACGAAGCGCAAAGAGGCTTCGGGCTCGGCGCCGAGCGCGATGACGACCGCGTTGGGCGCGAGCCGCTCGATCTCGGGGTAGACCTGCTCGGCGTCGTCGCCGCCGACGAGCACGCGCGCGCCCTCCTGCGTGGCGAGCGCGGCGCGCAGCTCGCGGAACGACTCCATCCCGGCGCTCAATATGACGAAGGTCAGTTGTTGGCTCATCGCTCGTCCTTATTCTTCGGTCTTCTCTCGGCCGCTGACTTTCATGCTCACTGACACTTGCCCGCGCCGTTCACCTTCAAGGGCGGGTTGCAGACGCAGCCCGTCGAGACGTTGTCGCCCTTCTTGCACGCGGGCGCGGGCGTCGGAGTGGGTGTCGGCGTCGGCGTCGCGGTCGGCGTCGGCGTGGCCGTCGGGGTCGGGGTCGGGGTCGCCGTCGGAGTCGGAGTCGGAGTCGGAGTCGCCGTGGGCGTGGGCGTCGCGGTCGGCGCGGGGGTCGGCGTCACGGTTGGGGCTGGCGTGGGCGTCGCCGTGGGCGTCGGCGTCGGGCCAACGTCGGGCGGAACCTGGCCGGCGCTCTCGGCCGTGAGCGTCGTGTGGTAGTCGGGCATCGTGATGGTCTGGCCGACGATGGGGATGAGGAGCTTGACCTGGAAGCCCGTGATGCTCACGGTCACGGTGCCCCCGGGGTAGCTGAAGATGTTCGTCACCGTGGAGACCTTGTACTGCACGTCAACCTTATCGGGCGTCAGGCCGACGACCACCGGCGAGCCCGTCCCCGCGGCGTTGCCGTAGACGGCCATGTTCTTCACCTCGGCCACGGTCGCGGCGGTGTGCGTGACGGCGTAGCGCGCGCCGCGGCGCGTGGCGTCCGAGAGCGCGTTGTGCGTCCAGAGCAGCCGCGCCACTTCCAGCGCGCCGAAGACGACAGTCAGGAAGGCGACCGCCCCGATGGTGAACTCCACCAGCGCGGCGCCGCGCTCCGACCTCCTGCTCCCTTTCGCGCGTCTGTACACGGCCTTACACCTCAGCTCGGGATGGAAGAGAAGTAGCGCATCGTCGTGCTCGGGCTCACCGGCACGCGGAGCGAGAGCGAGGGCTTGCCGACCAGCTTGCCGAGGTCGAAGAGAGGCTGGTAGGTGAAGCCCTCGATGCGGACGGTGACGCGCTCGGGGAAGGCGTTCGAGCCGCCCGTGCGCACCACCTGGACGTTCGCGTCCGTGAGGCCCGAGACGACGGGCGTCCCCGTCCCCGATGCGTTGCCGTAGACGACGAGGCTTTTGGCCTGCGCGTCCGAGGTGCCGGCGGCCGACTCGGTCATCAGGTAGCGCGCGCCGGTGCGCGTCGCCTTCGCGAGCGTCTGGTAGGTGTAGAAGAAGCGGCCGAACTCGGCCGACGCGCCGAGCAGCATCAGCACGACGGGGAGCACGATGGCAAGCTCGACGAGCTGCGTCCCGCGCTCGGAGCGTGCGAAGCGCCGGGCGCGGCGCGCGGGGTCGAAGGGTCTGGCGAACACTTCCCTCACCTCCTCTTCAGCGGTAGAGCACGGGCTGCGCGAGCTGCGGGTTGACGGGGCCGCCGCCCGGCTTGTAGCCGTTCTTGCCGAACATCAAACGCTCGCCGATGTACTCGGCCTGCACGTCGCCGCCCGAGCCGCCCTGCACCTTCGACTGGAGGAAGAAGGCGGCGAACTTGTAGAAGGTGACGGTGTCGCGCCCGTTGCCGAACTCGCTGAGCTTGACCATCGGGATGAGCACCACGCGGCGCATCGGGACGCCCGGGTGACTGGGCGACTGCCAGTCGGCCGAGCCCGGGGTCGCGTTGCGGTACTGCGCCCAAGTGATGCCCTCCTTCACGTTCACGTCGGGCGGCGCAGTGGCGGGGTCGAGTTGTGCCTGGTAATCGTCGAAGCGCGTGTTGAGTCCCTGACGGACGGGGCCGGCGGTGACGCCGGGCTTGGTCTCCACGGTGTAGGCCGTCCCCGGCTCGGCGCACTCGTTGACGCCATGCGCGAGGTCTTCGCGCGTGGCGCTGCCGCCCTTGCCGTTGGGCGCGAGAATCTGGTAGTTGCCGGGCGAGACCTTGTTGCCCGGGCCGGCGCGGATGGTGTAGGTCGAGCCGGGCTGCATCGGGTTGGCGTCGTCGTCGATGACCGAGAGCGGTATCCACTCGCAGAAGACGTTGGGCGGGACGCTCATCCCGGCGACGGCCAGCGCCGAGAGATCGACCGAGTTCTTGCCGACGGCGCTCGCCGCGAAGACGATGCCGACCGCCTTGGGCGGCACCTCGACGCTCACGAAGCGGATGTTGGCGGCCGCGGCGCGCGCCGACGCCTCGTCCACGTAAGGGCCGCCGAAGTTGGCGGCGAACGTCACCTTGTCGCGCGTGATGGTGACGCCCGTCTGGTTGAACTCGTAGTTGTTCATCACCTCGACGGCGCGGTCGGCCGCCTTGGTGATGCCCGCGGCCGAGGAGTCGAGCGCGGAGGCCCCGGCGAGGGCCGAGGCGTCGGCCGCGTTCTGCAACTCGGCCTTGACGACGTAGAGGTGGCTCACGTCCACGGCGAGGCCCGCCGCGAGGATGAGGGCCAGCATCCCGAGCGCGCTCACGGCGAGGACGGAGCCGCGCTGCCCGTTCCCTTCGACTTTAGACCTCAGACGCGTCATCGCCCTTCCCTCCGCGTATTCGATCAGGCAGGTCACAATAGCTATCGATTTTCTCTCTCACATCCAAGCTCCGCAGGAGCGGCACGTTTGCATTTCGCTCCTGCGGAGCTTGGGGTGAGAAGGAATCACCAAGCTATAAACATCTCGCTCCTACGGAGCAAAGCCACCGGCCTTACTGCTGCTTCTTGGAGACCTCGACGGTCGCCTTGGCGGCGTCGTCGGCCTTCTTCTTCGGCTGCGCCTCGGGCTGGGCCGGCGCGGCGCTGCTCTTGTCACCGGTCGAGAAGCCGTGGTCGCCGGTGATGCCCTCGCCCTTGGGCTCGACGCCGAGCGGCGAGCCGTTCTTCAGTCCGTCCACGCCGCGCATCTGCGGGAGGTCGTCGGGGTTGACCGGCTTGACGAGCTGCGCCGTGACGATGAACATCAGCTCGGTCTCGCTCTTCTGGAACGACTTCGAGTTGAAGAGCGTGCCGAGGATGGGGATGTCGCCGACGATGGGCATCTTCGAGAGCGAGCGCGTCTCGCTGTTGTCGAGCAGGCCGGCGAGCGCGAACGACTGGCCGTCGCGCAACTCGACGCCCGTCTTGGCGCGCCGCGTCTTGAGCGCGGGGACGAGGAAGCCGTCGAACTTCACGCCGTTGGCGAAGTCGATGGAGGAGACCTCGGGCTCCAGCTCCAGCCGGATGTGATCCTCGTCGATGATGGTCGGCTTGAAGTTGAGGCGGACGCCGTACTCCTTGAAGACGATGGTGACGAACGCCTTGTCGCCCGTGTTCTGCACGACGGGCACGGGGTACTCGCCGCCGGCGAGGAAGCTCGCCTGCTGCCCGTCCATCGCGATCAGGTTCGGCTCGGCTAGGGAGCGGATCGCGCCCTGCGTCTTCAGGGCGTGGATGAAGTTGTAGCTGTTGCCGCCCATCACGAAGAGGTTCAGGGCGCTGCCGATGGTCGAGCCGAAGATGCTGCCGGCGTCAACCTTGTTCATCGTCCAGGGGCCGCCGCCCGAGCCGACGACGCCGCCGACGCCGGGGCCGGACTGGTAGGCGTAGGTCGCGCCCAGCTCGCGCAGGCGGCTGCGGCTGACCTCGGCCACCCGCACCTGCAACTGCACCTGCGCCGCGTTCGTCGTCGGCGACTGAAGCATGTTGACGACGTTGAAGCCGGCGGCCTTGACCACCGCCTCGACCTGCGCGACGGTCGCGCCCTTCTTGACATTGCCCGACAGCACCACCGAGCCGTTGGCCTGGCTCAGGCGCACGTCGTCGTCGGGGAAGAGCGCCTTGATCTGCGAGTCGATGAGCGAGAGGTTCGAGCGGACGAACACGTCGAAGATGACGAAGCGGCCGCCCTCCTTCTCCCACGCGATGAAGTTGACCTGCCCGAACGCCTTGCCGTTGACGACCGCCTGGTCGGGCGAGACGAGCACGGCCTCGGCCACCTCGGGGTTCGAGACCGAGAAACGCCCGATGGGCTTGTCGAAGTTGATGACGCGCGACTGGCCGACGAGCACGTTGATCTGGACGGGCTCGCTGGCGGACTTCTCGAACGAGGCCGCGACGAAGTTCTGCTGCGGCTGGCCCTGCGCCCTGCCCGCCGCCGCGCCCACCGAGAGCACGCCGACGAGCACAAAGATTTTCGCGACCAGGGAACGTTTCTGCATGACGGTTTTGACTCCTTTGGATGAAGTGATGAGTGCTGAATGACGAATGATGAATAAAGACGAGCGGCCCTTAATTCATCATTCATCACTCATCATTCATCGTTACGGGAATTCGACGGTGCTCTTCTTCGTGCCCTGGATCATCTCGACGTTCGGGCGCGGCGGCGGCGTGGGCTGAGGCTTGGGGGCTTCGGCCGCGGGCGCGGCCTGCGCGACGCGCTGCGGGCGCGGCGCGCGGCGGACGGGAGCGGGCGCGGGCGTCGCCTTCTGCTCGCTCTTGAGCGCGCCGGGCTCGGGCGCCGGGACGGCGTGCTCGCCCGTGAGCAGGCTCTTCTTGTCGGCGCCCTGCGTCTGCTCGTCGTCCTGGTCGATCATGTTGCGCAGCATCAGGCGGAGCTTGCCCTCGGTCGAGGCGAGCGCCAGCTTCTCGGCCTGGTCGGGCGTGACCTGGAGCGTGACGGCCTTGACGGCGTCGGCCTCGCGCTCGTCCTTCGGCTTGTCGAGGTTCTGGCCCGAGGCGAGCACCTTGACGTTCTGGAGGACGATCTTCGAGATGGGGTTGCCGCTCATGTTGTTGCCGGGCGGGTCGATGACCGTCAGCACGTCCACCATCGTCCCCGGCTGGAGGAAGCCCGCCACGCCGATCACGTCGTCCACCTTGACCGTCATCGCGCGGTAGCCGGCCGGGATGACCGCCGAGATGCCGCCCTTCGAGCCCTCGGGCGCGAGCTTGAAGTCGGTGACCGTCTCGCGGGCGGCGACGCCGACGACCGTCACGCGGCCGACCAGCTTCTCCGGCTTGTCGAAGGCCCCCTCGGGGACGGCGTCCGCGGGGAACTGCACCATCGAGAGCTGCTCGGCCTCGATCTTGGTGCCTAAGGGGATGTCCACCTTGGCGACCACCACGTTGTTCATGTTGCGCGCGCTGGCCTGCGCGTCCGACAGGTAGCGGCTCACGGAGACGGCGGCCAGCAGCCCGAAGACCGCGGCGCTGCCCAGCACGAAGAGGAGACGTTTGTTCCGCATGTCCAGTATTCTCCAGTCGAGTTTCTTAACTGCCGCCCCTTCAGGCGCGGAAGACGAAGAGCGAGATGAGGCTGCCGAGCGTGATAGCCACGCCGTAGGGCAGCGTGTGGCGCCTGTCGGCCGGCACCTCGAAGCGCGGCATCTGCCAGCCCGGCAGGAAGCCGACGAAGATTTGCAGCACGCGCGTCAGGGTCATCAGCAGCGTCCCGTTGCGCACGATGGTGTAGACGGCGAGCACGCCCCCCGTCAGCAGGACGACGAGGAAGACCGGGACGACGAGCTGCGTCCCGAAGACCGCGCCCACCGCCGCGAAGAGCTTCACGTCCCCCGCGCCCATCGCGCCGAAGAGGTGGAGGACGAACATCAGCACGAAGGCCAGCAGGCACCCGCCCGCGCTCGCCGCGAGGCCGCTGACGCCGCCGGTGACCAGGTTGATGATGAGCCCGCTGACGAGCGTCGCGAGCACGAAGAGGTTCGGGATGCGGCGGTAACGCACGTCGAAATAGGTGATGACGGCCGTCAGCGGCAGCAACAGCGAAAGGGCGGCGATGGTCGTCGTGTCGAACATGACGCTTGAGCTTTTATTAAGAAGGAATGAGTGCGGGGTTTAAATAAGTTCGGCTCGCGCCGTTTGAAGCTGTGGGGCGGCTCGGGGGCGCCCGTCGTCGCTCTGTGGCGGCGGGCGCGCCCCGGGCCGCTCGAACCGTGGCCGTTACGGCGCGTTCGAGGGAATCTTGCCCGACAGGCTATCGATGGCCTTGCCGATGGACGTGCCCAGGCCGCTGAAGGCCGCGACCGTGGCGAGCGCGATGAGCGCGGCGGCGACGGCGTACTCGGAGAGTTCCAGACCGGTCTCGTCTCTCATGAATCTCTTAAACATCTCTCTGCACCTCGTATGTATGTTCGGCGTTAGGGACGGGGCGGCGCGGGAGGTTGGACTCGCCCGCGCCACTCGAACCTCGGTCGTTACGGCGCGTTCGACGGGATCTTGCCGGACAGGCTCGTGATCGCCTTGCCGATGGACGTGCCGAGGCCGCTGAAGGCCGTGACGGTGGCGAGCGCGATCAGCGCCGCGGCGACGGCGTACTCCGAAAGCTCCAGCCCCGTCTCGTCTCTCATGAATCTCTTAAACATCTCTTGCACCTCGTATGTATGTTCGGCGTTGGTGGCGGGGCGGCGCGGGCGAGTTCAACGTCCGGCGCCGCCCCCTTGCGGAAGCGCGATTACGGATTCTGCGGGATCTTGCCCGTCAGGTTCGTGATGGCCTTGCCGATGGACGTGCCGAGGCCGGTGAAGGCCGTGACGGTGGCGAGCGCGATGAGCGCCGCGGCGACTGCGTACTCGGAAAGTTCCAGACCGGTCTCGTCGCGGAAGAACTTCTTCAACATCTGCTTTTGCTCCTTTAGAGTTAGAGTTTGGGTTTACTGAGTCGAGGGTTTCAGGCCCGTGCCAGACGCGCGAGGCGGCCGCCGGACGACTGTTGCGCGGTTCAGAGGCCGCGCGTGTGCAGGAAAGTTTGGCGGCGGGCTTCGCGCCGGCGCGGCTCGACGAACAGCTCATGCGCCTCACGTTCGTCTTCGCCTTGCTGCGCGAAGCCCTTCACGCCGCCGAAGAGCGTCCAGACCAGGGCCAGCGCCGCCATGAGGAGGAGCTGCTTCGTCCCGCCCGCCCCCGCGACGGCCCGCGCCCCCACGAGCACGGCCGCGGCTGCGAACGGCACGACCAGCGCGCCCCCCACGACGACCACCAGCGACTTTGTCAGGACTGTCTTCATCAACCTTTCCTCCGAGCGTCACGACCGCCAGGCAGTGCCACCAACCTCGCAGCCGCTTCAGCTTCCGACGCACGTTCCCTTTCAACGCCCGTGCCAGAGCCTCCGGAGCTTGAAAGCCTTGCGAAAACGCCGCGCGCCCCCCGTCGGCAACGACCTCCTGTCAACCGCGGGCGACAGACGAACTCGCGTTCGAACGCGCCCCCGCCGCCGCCGGACGCTCGAACCGAACCACTTTCATCAAGTTAGAGACTTGTCGCCCGCGGTTTACAAAAGACGCACGCCCCCGAAACCTTTCGGTTACCGGAGGCGACAGACGTTTTGATTGCTTGAATTGGTTAGAAGTATTTGAAGGCGAGTGAGGCGAGCGCGGTGAAGCTGACGACGCCGCCGGCGACGGTGAACGTCCACTCAACGAGCGAGCTGCGGCGCGCGAGCAGCGCGCGGAGCATGACCATCCCGCACTTCCAGCCGTCCTGCTGGTAGAGCGGCAGAAGGTTCGTCGCGGCCAGCAGGTAGTTCATCAGGCTGAACCACGACCCCTGCGTCGCGAGCGCCGCCGCGATGTTGACCAGCACGCCCGCGAGCAGCACGAAGACCTGCTGCACGAGCGGCCTCGTCTGCAACCCCTTCATGTCGAGGCGCACGTACGCGCCGACGGGCAGGAGGTGCATCTTGAAGCGGACGCCGCGCACGCCCACCTCGAACAGCTTCGGCCCCCACCCGAGCCCCAACTCGGGCGCGCGCACGCCGCACAGCCGCGCCGCCAGGAGGTGGCCCAGCTCGTGTATGAACATCGTCGCCGCGAAGAGCAGGACGTAAGTGATGAGCATCGGGAGGTCGTCCGTGAGCCTGTTTTGAAGAAGAGGCGTGAGTGAAGGGTGAATCGTCTTGTGGGAAACGCGCCGGGCCTTAAATCCTGTCGGCGCGCAGTTGCAGGCCGTGCTGCTGCTCGTCCTGTAGGAAGTCGCCGACGTTGATCGTCAGCCGCTTCAGTTTCTTATAAAGCGTCTGGCGCGAGCCGAGCCCGAGCGCCTGCGCCGCGCGCGCCACGTTGTAGTCGTTCCGCCGGAGCGTCTCCGTGATGACGCGGCGCTCGTAGTCTTCGAGCATGTTCTCCAGATGCGCCGGCACCTGCCCTGTCGCCGGGCACGACTCCGCCCGCTCCTCCGACGGCAGCACGCGCGCGCTGATGTTCTCCGTCGTGATGTAGCAGCCCTCGTCCGTGTAGAGCACCAGCCGCTCGATCTCCGCCGCCAGCTCGCGCACGTTGCCGGGCCACGCGTGGCTCTGAAGCACGCCGATGGCGTCGGCCGTGATGCCGGCCACCGCCCGCTCGTTCCTGCGCGCGTAGTGCGACAGGAAGTGCGAGATGAGAGCGCCGATGTCCTCGGGGCGCTCGCGCAGCGGCGGCACGTGCACCGCCAGCGCCGCGACGCGGTAGTAGAGGTCTTCGCGGAACGTCCCCTCCTGCACCGCCCTGTATAAATCTTTATGCGTCGCCGCCAGCACGCGCACGTTCACCTTCCGCGGCGCGCGCTCGCCGAGCGTGTGGACTTCGCCCTCCTGCAAGAAGCGCAGCAGCTTCGGCTGCAAGGCGAGCGGCAGGTCGCCGATCTCGTCGAGGAAGAGCGTGCCGCCCTCGGCCGCGCGTATGAGGCCGTCGTGGTCGGCGTGCGCGCCCGTGAACGCGCCTTTGCGGTGGCCGAAGAGGAGGCTCTCGATGAGGTCGGAGGGCGCGGCCGTACAGTTGAAGGGGATGAAGGGCGCCTGCGAGCGCCGGCTCAGGCGGTGGACGGCGCGCGCGACAAGCTCCTTGCCCGTCCCGGACTCGCCCGTGATGAGCACGGTCGATTCCGAGTCCTTGATGCGTTCGACCGAATTCGCCAGCGCGTTCATCGCGCGGCTCACGAAGACCATGCCCGGCAAAGAGGCCGCGGCCACCTCCGCCGGCTTGAAAGCCTTCACGGGCTTATAAAGCTCCTCGCGCAGCCGCGCGTGCGTGTGCGCCAGACGCGCCACGTCCGACAGAATCCTCAGTTCCGACGCCTGCCCTTCGGTCAAAGGCCGCACGAAACGCCCGTAGATGGCCGCGCCCTCGCGCTGCTGCGTCGTGGCCGAGAGCGCGAGGCAGATTTTTCGGTCGCCGGCCTTCGGCTCCTGCCCTTCCTCCGCGCCGCTCAGAACTGCCTCGACGGTCGCCTCCGCGTCGGCCGTCTCCTCCGGGTCGAGCCCCTCGACCCACTTCAGGCGCGCCATCTCGCCCAACTTCTGCGAAAAGGTCGCCATCCCGTACGTGTGCGCGGCGGCGTCCACCATCAACGCCACCTTCAGCATCACGTCGTAGAGCGCGTCCGAGCCGGTGTCGGCCGCACGGCAGAGCGACCGAACCATCGCCGCCAGAGGCAGTTGGAAACCTTTCGGCGCTTCGTTCATCCCCGTCTCGTTCTGTGACTCCGGAGACAAGCCTGACATAAAACCCCTTGTCGAGATAAAAAAATGCGGGTTTCGAGCCCCTCAGAAACTCTCTTTTTGAGGAAAAACGGGCAAGAAATAGCGATTCGGGGAGAATCACGTCACATTTTGTCCGGACGACGGCGAGAGAATTTCGGCCGAAGCCTTTGCCAGTCTAAGAACTGAAACGCGCCGTGTCAACTTCTTTAATTATTGTTAAAACATTGCAGCCGATGCTTCACGAAATTGCGCTCACACCATCAGAGTCCTCTTTTCCACACCCGTGACGTTGAACTGATAGTTCTATCTTACTGCCACGAAAGATTATCCGAAGGGGCTGCCCAAATGGCGGATTTCCGTTCGCCCCGTGTTCGCCAAAACTGGGGCCACATCGCCCTTAGTTCAAGTAAATGTTCAACTTAGCCGCACAAACCGTTGAAAACGTATGTCTTTACAGCCTCTTAAGCAAGTGCTAAATTCCCACAACCTTGACGCCGAAACCAAGGACGCCAGGTAGAAGTAGCCGCAAATAACCCCTCTGCGCTGTTTCGAATTTTCAGGTTAGAGACCTTCTAGCCGCTCTAATTTTAGAACACCTTGTCCCGACGGTCTCGACGCCGTTTGAAATAGACGGTTTAGCGCGTCTTTGACCCGATGACAGAACCCGGAGGAGCACGTAAACTCATGGCCGCAAACCCTTTCTGGATTGACTCCCGACTCGACGCGCAGCGCCCGGTGGCGCGCATCTCTACGCTTCCCTCCCCTGCGGCCGAGACCTTTGTCGGCGCCGTCGGCACGCGCGCCGACGCACGGCGCCGTGAGTTTTCTATTCCCTCCTGGGTCGTTTTCAGCATGATCATGCTGGCGACGTTCGCCGTCTGCGTGACGGTGACGATGCGCACGCACGCCGCACGCGGCGCGGCCGAGCAGCGTTACGCGCAGATGGAGACGGAAGTCCAGGGGATTCGTGAGAATAACGAGACGCTTCGGCGCAACGTGGAGCGCCTGCGCAAAGACCCGCGCGTGCAGGAGGCGGCCGCGCGTGCGCGTCTGAACATGGTTCGGGCCAACGAGGTCGTGGTTCCGCTTGACTAATATCCTGTTCTTTAGGCAGCGGGTGCTCGCCATCCTGTTTTCCTGACGCCCGCCTGAGTCTTGACCCGCTCGTTCACCGCCGTAGGTTCCCTGCCTGCACGGCGCGGCCGCAACGCTTAAGAGGCGACGGCCGCGCCGCCTTTTTTGGCCGCAAAGGGCCGCCCGGGAGTTGGTTGACACTGTTTGAGCGGGTCAACTAATATCGAACTCTTATCGGCTCATAAAAATAATTTGTTCGCGGCACTAACGGAGCGAAAGCAAGATATGCCCGAGACGAAAGAGTTGAACTCGCCCGCGGAGGCTTCGGTCGAGCGCTGGGAGCGCGAGACTTTGGAGCCCGTGCTCAAGAAACGCCCGGAGAGGAAGAAGCATTTCGAGACGGTCTCGCTCGACGAGGTCGAGCGCCTCTACACGCCCGCGGACGTGGAGGGCGTGGACTTCGAGCGCGACACCTCCTTCCCCGGCGAGTTCCCGTACACGCGCGGCATACACCCGACCGGCTACCGCGGCAAGCTCTGGACGATGCGCCAGTTCGCGGGCTTCGGCACGCCCGAGGAGACGAACGCGCGCTTCAAATACCTCCTCGAACACGGGCAGACGGGCCTCTCCGTCGCGTACGACCTGCCGACGCTGATGGGCTACGACGCGGACTCGACGCTCTCCGAGGGCGAGGTCGGTAAGTGCGGCGTCGCCGTCTCTTCGCTGGCGGACATGGAGGTGCTCTTCGACGGCATCCCGCTCGAAGAGGTGACGGTCTCGCAGACGATCAACGCGCCCGCGTCGGTGCTTTTGGCGATGTACCTGGTCGTCGCGGAGAAGCAGGGCGCCGACTTCAAGAAGATTTCGGGCACGCTCCAGAACGACATCCTGAAGGAGTACATCGCGCAGAAGGAGTGGATTTACCCGATCCGCCCGGCGATGAAGCTCGTCGTGGACACGTTCGAGTTCTGCACGCGCCACGTCCCGAAGTACAACCCGATCTCTGTGAGCGGCTACCACATCCGCGAGGCGGGCGCGACGGCCTTGCAGGAGCTGGCCTTCACCTTGCGCGACGGCGTCGAGTACGTGCAGTGGGGCGTGGAGGCGGGGCTCGACGTGGACGAGTTCGTGCCGCGCATCTCCTTCTTCTTCAACGCGCACAACGACTTCTTCGAGGAGATCGCCAAGTACCGCGCGGCACGACGCATCTGGTCGCGCGTGATGCGCGAGCGCTTCGGCGCGAAGAGCGAGCGCACGTTGCAGCTCCGCTTCCACACGCAGACGGCGGGCGTCTCGCTCACCGTGCAGCAGCCTTTGAACAACATCGTGCGCGTCGCCATCCAGGCGCTCGCGGGCGTGCTCGGCGGCACGCAGAGTCTGCACACGGACGCGTATGACGAGGCGCTCGCGCTGCCGACCGACCGCGCGGCGCTCATCGCTCTGCGCACGCAGCAGATCATCGCGGAGGAGACGGGCGTCGCCAACACCGTAGACCCTCTGGGCGGCTCCTACTTCATCGAATCTTTGACGAAGAAGATGGAGGACGGCGCGCTCGACTACTTCGAAAAGATTGATTCGCTCGGCGGCATGGTCGAGGCCATCGAGAAGGGCTTCCCGCAGCGCGAGATACAGGAGTCCGCCTACCAGTACCAGAAGGCCGTCGAGCGCGGCGACCAGACCATCGTCGGCGTCAACAAGTACTCGATGGAAGGCGAGCAGACGGAAGTGCCCATCCTCGTCATCAACGAGGGGGTGCGCGACCGCCAGGTCGAACGCCTGCAACGCGCGAAATCTCAGCGCGACTCGGGCGCCGTCGCGGGCGCGCTCGAAAAACTCAAGAAGGCCGCGGTTGCGGGCGACAACACCATGCCCGCGACCATCGAGGCCGTCCGCGCCTACGCCACGCTCGGCGAAATCTGCGACGCGCTGCGCGACGTGTACGGGCTTTACGAGGAGCCGGCTTTTTAACGACATGAGTGAAAGAAAAATCCGCGTCCTCGTAGCGAAACCCGGGCTCGACGGCCACGACCGCGGGGCGAAGGTGATTGCGCGCGCGCTGCGCGACGCGGGGATGGAAGTTATCTACACGGGGCTGCGGCAGACGCCGGAGATGATCGCCGCGGCGGCGTTGCAGGAGGACGTGGACGCGGTCGGCGTCTCGATCCTGTCGGGCGCGCACAACACGCTCTGCCCGCGCATCGTGGAGCTTCTGCACGAGCGCGGGATGGACGACTGCCTCGTCATCGTCGGCGGCATCATCCCGCAGGAGGACATCCCGCGGCTGAAGGAGCAGGGCGTCTCGGCGGTCTTCCTCCCCGGCACTTCCACGGAAGAGATCGTCAAGTTCCTCCGCGAGAACGTCGGCCAGCGCGCATGAGCGTCGGGCAGACGCCGCCGGTCGTCGTCGAAGAGCGCGGGGCGCTCGCCGTCCTGCGCATCGCACGCCCGGCGCAGCGCAACTCCCTCTCGGTCGCCACGCTCTCCAGGCTGGACGCAGCCTTCTCCTCCCTCTCCATCCGCGACGACATCGACGCGCTCGTCTTCACCGGCGTCGAAGACGTTTTCGCCTCCGGCGCGGACATACGCGAGCTGCAAACTCTCAACCCCGAATCCGCGCGCGCCTTCGCGGAGCGCGGGCAGCGTCTCTTTCAAAGAATCTCGGACGCGCGGCAGATGACCGTCGCCGCCGTCAACGGCTACTGCATGGGCGGCGGGCTCGACCTCGCGCTCGCCTGCCGCGTCCGCGTCGCCTCTCACGGCGCGGTCTTCGCGCACCCCGGCGCGCGCCTCGGCGTCATCACCGGCTGGGGCGGCACACAGCGTCTTCCGCGTCTCGTCGGCGCCGCCCGCGCGCTTGAGCTGTTCACCACCGGCCGCCGCCTCAACGCCGCCGAAGCCCTTGAGTTCGGCCTCGTCTCCCACGTACACACCGACGCCCTCGCCTGTGCCCTCCGATTGCGGATTTGAAGAGCGGACGGGGAGACGGGGAGACGGGGAGACGGGGAGAGAAGAGGCCGTGCCGTCAAACGTCTTCCTTTCTCCCCGTCCCCCCGTCTCCCCGTCTCCCTGTCTCGCGGTTCTGTTACTGGTTCGGCGGTGTGGGCGGGGCGTTGCCGTCGTCTTTCGGGTGTTGCGGGGCTTTCTCCAGGCGGCGTGCGCGTTCCCAGGCGGCGATCCTGGCGGGGTCGCCGCGGTACTTGTTGCGGACGAAGGTGTCGAGGCGCTCGACCTGTTCGGTGAGACGCCGGACGGCCTCGTCGGCGGAGGTGTTCGAGCCGGAGTGCTCCCCGATGCCCTCCTCTTGAAGCACCTTGAAGCTGGCGAGGGAGTCCGCGTCAGACCTCAAATCCGTGACGAGGGTCTGCTTCAGGTTGTACTCGACGAAGAGGCCGACGAAGGCCGCCGCCCTTTCGGCGAAGGCGCGTGCGGTGGCGATGAGCGTGTCGTCGCTGTCGTCCAACTCCTTGAGCGAGAACATGCCCTTGAAGTCCTGCCGGTCGAGGGCGATGGTCTGGGCGGTGTTGGAGACGGCGTTGACCAGTTCACGCAGCCGCTTGCGCGTCTCGCGGCGGCCCGCCGTGCCCTCTTGTCGCTTGCCCACCCCGGTCGCACGCGCCTCTTTGAGCGTGTCGAGCCCTGCCAGTTCTTCTTTGAGGCGCGTGTGCGCGGTGGCGGCCTTGCTGCCTTCGGGGAAGTCCTCGGCGTTCGCGGTCATAAACAAGTCCACACGCACCCCGCGCTCGGAGTGTCTCCGCAGTTTGGCGCTCATACTGTTTCTCCTGTATGTGAAGGAAGGAATTTAGAGCGAGGCTCCTTCCGTGAGTTGAAGGTTTGAGAGGTTTACCGCCGGGGCAAGCCGTTCCCGCCTTGAGGGCGCGAATTATATCCCCGAACGCGCGCCGCGCAACAAAAATTTACGCGTCCCGCTGAAAAAAGCTCTGTCCCACCAAAAACCGTCCCGGACGCCCCCGAAACCTCAGCGGACGCCCACGGACGCCCCGCTACGCCCTCCGACTGCACGAATACGCCTCCCGCACGTGTCATTATGACATCCGAAGCCTCGGATACGTCCTCCGCACGCTCCGATACGTCTTCGGCGCGTCGCGTACGGGGTTCGTCGTCCAAAGTATCGGATAAATCTACGACGTATCGGATGCGCGCGCTCCGTACGGACTCTGAATATACGATTACGTGCATGGAACGCCCGATTCTCTCCCCGGCGCGGCCCGTACGGAGTCGGAATGCTCAAATACGGAGTCGGCGCGGCAGATACGGAGTCGGAACGCTCGGATACGTCGGCGGCTGATTAGAGACTGTTTGCAAAGTCCCGTAGGGACGGAATGTTTATAGCCCTGCGGGTGGAATTACATCCGAGCCCCGTCAGGGGCGGCATGTCACATGTCGCTCCTCCGGAGCCTGGAGATTTAATCCCGTCCTGAGCTATAAACATGTCGCTCCTCCGGAGCTAAGTCCTTTTTCAAACACCTCTCATTACCGTTCGCGGTTCTGTTCGCCCAGATCGGGCAGGGCGCGGACGATTTTCACGGTGGCGAGGCTGACGCCCACGACCTGCGCGACGAGACGGAGGACGTACTGGGGATCGTCTACACGGTTGGGGTCGTTCGTGATTCCGCTGCGCCTGTCCGTCGTCAACTGATATTGGTCTATGACCCATTCGAGCGCGGAGCGGTTACCGAGGCGGTATTCGTAAGTCTCCTCGGGGATGCCCGAGAGCGTGAGGAAGTTATTGTAGACGAGCTGCCGCCGGTCTTTGGAGAGGCGCATGCGCTCGACGCGCCAGTCGAGCGGCGCTGCGGGGTTCTCGATTCTTTCGAGCGGGAACTCGGGCTGTTGTTCGTACTCGACGTGCAGCCCGGCGAGACGCGCGCCGGCCTCGGCGAACGCGCGGAAGTCGGGCGCGAAGGGGACGCGCGGCAGTTCCCTCTTCAGATTCGCGGCGTAGCGCTCGCGGTACTCCGGGTGATGCAGCACGGCGTAGACGTAATGGAAGATGTCCCACTTGGAAATCTTCTTCTCCCCGTAACGCTCCCGAAACTGCGCCAGCGCCCAATCCGTGATGTTCTCTCGCCGGTTTTCCCCGTTTTCATTGTAGGTATAGAACGGCACGGACTGTTGCGGGTCAGCATAAAGGTTTAAGTCGGCAATATTATTTGAAGCCAGAACAGAAAAAGCTTTGCGCCCATAACCGCCGATACATATGACGATATTTTCCTTTTCCGAAGCTTCATCAGGAAAGATGATGGGAAATCTTCCCCGACGTTGATTTAGGATTGGGTCAAAGTAAATGTACTGTCTCGTGAACGGCCGGTAGAGAGCATTCCTGATGCTCGTGTCGGAGAATGCAGCTAACACGCCTCTTTTTAAAGTTTCTTTCAGCCGGCTGCTCCATTTGATGCGACTATCATCATACGAAACAAATTGGTCAACATCTTCATCTTTATTCTCATCCCTATCCGACCAGCGGTGAACTTCTCCATTGTATGTTGTAATGAGTGTTTGAATATTAGCTGAGAGTTCATCCACATTATAGTTGTAAGCCCAACCATCGCGATTCGTATTGACCCCGATGCTATAGTCAACGAAAATCGCGGACTGATGCCTGGGATTACCTTTTGTTTCTTTATTTCCGACCGGCAGAAAGGTTTTAAATTCATCCTGTAGGCCGAATGTCAGCCACGTATTATCTTTGTCGGGTTCTATCGGTTCCCAGTCAATATTTGAAAGGTTCTTCCTGTCATCTAAGAACTCGAACTTCTGCTCTTTGCTCCAATATTCATCTAGTCGGGCGTAATAGATATTCGCTTTGCCGCCGGGCTCAAAATTCCTTCTAATGAAGAAGTTGATACTTACACCGTCCGGTATTCCGAAGACATTGTGTTTTGTGCCCGATAATTTGTTATTGCTCTTAGTGTCGCCGCCCAAGTCCAATACATAAATCTCGTTATAATCTTGCCCGAGATGCTTCCGCATCCCGTCAAATGTGTTTTTATCAATAAAGCTATTCATCGTTATTAGAGCGACCATCCCATCCTTACCAATTCTATCCGTAGCCCACCGAATTGCTTTCACATAAGGATTATTTAATTTACTTTTACTTGATGCCTTTGAGTCTTTTGCATAAGTGTCTGATACCCGCTTATCAATCGTCTTATATTTCCTATTTTTATTATTGTCGTTCTCATTCACTTGTCCGACGTTGTAGGGCGGGTTGCCAATGATGACAAAGATGGGGCTGCGCTTCTGGCGCTCGACGCGCTCCGTGTTTTCGGTTGAGAATCCTAATGACATCTGGCGGGCTTCGGCCAGATCGAACGTGTCCACGAGGCAGAGGCCGGGGAACGGCTCGTAACGCCCCGTCATCTCGTAAAATTCGTGCTCGATGTTCATCGACGCCACGTAGTAGGGCAGCAGCATCACCTCGTTGCAGTGCAGCTCCTCGGCGTACTTCCGTTCGAGCCGCGTGCGCTCGATCTCCTGCATGCAGTGGACGACGAAGTTGCCCGTGCCGACGAACGGGTCGAGGATGTGGACGCCCTCCGACCCGAGCGACTTGCCGAACCGCTCGCGCAGGACGTGTCCCACGCTGCGCACCATGAAACTCACCACGGACGGCGGCGTGTAGACGATGCCGTGCGTGTCCGCCACCTGCACCGAGAAGCCCCGGAAGAAACGCTCGTAGACCGCGTTCAGAAACTCCTGCTTCTGCGCGAACTCCTCGATGGTGCGCGCTGTCTCTTCGACCGCGCGGTAGAAGTAGTCGAACCGGCGCAGAAACTCGTCGCGGCTGAACGACTGCGAGGTCAGCGCGTCTATCACGCGCTCGATCTCGCGCGCGATGACGTTGCGGCTGCGGAAGTCGGGGTTGTTGAAGACCGTGCGGAAGATTCTCTCGGTCAGGAGGTGCTGGATCAACATCTCCTCGACGGCCTGCTCCGAAAGGTTCGGGTTGACCGACTGGCGGCACAGCTCGTAGAAGCCCTCGAACGCCGACCGGAATCTTTTGTTCCCGCGCCGCTCCTTCTCTATCAACTCGGTCAGCGCGCGCCCGAACTCCGGTATCTTCGTCTGGAAATCCTCGACGGCCTGCTCCCACTGCTCGTAGGCGGGCGGCTGGTAGTCGAAGAACTGTTCGAGCGCGCGGACGAGCGCCTCGGCTTCGCGGATGTCCGCGTCGAGGACTTCACGGCCGTTCTGGAAGAGGATCGCGCGCTCGGGCGACTGGAAGAGGATGTTGTCGGAAGGGTAGCCGAGTTCTAATTTCTTCTTCGCCTCGCGCCGCAAATCGTCGGCGCCGTCCTTCGCCTCCCACAGCCCGTGCCGCAGCCGGAACTGGTCTACGAGCGCGCCGTCAGCGCGCAAAGGCATCTGCCCCGCGCGCTTCAGAGGCCACTCCGGCACGAGCGTCCACCCGAACTGCCGCCCGCACTCCTTTAATAAATCCTGAAACGCGTCGCGCACCGCCGTCTCGTGCGAAACGTCGAGCGACTTAAACTGCGCGAGCGCGCCGTAATACGACCTGACGGCTTTCTGTTGAGGCTTGAGTTGCAGCTTCTGCACGCCGCCGATTGTAAATCAGAACCGCGAGCGGGAGCGAGAGGTCGGAGTTTCATCGGACGGGCTCGGCAGCGCAGAACGCGACCCGTTCATGGCCGGGAGCGCGGGCATCCCTGCCCGCCAAAGCGTGCCGCCGGCACGCTTAGCCGTGAGGCGTTATGTCCCGACGTTGAGGTGTAAAGCTTCACTGCTTTCGCGCTGACGCGCTCATGGCGGGCAGGGATTCCCGCGCTCCCGGCGTCGGCGCCTCCGCGTTCAAGGGTTGGCGGGCGGGCTGACGTAGGCGCGCATCGCGACGAGCTGAAGCCCGACGCGCCTGGAAGAGACCGCGACGCGCCTTCGCTCGCCGCCCGCGGCGAAGGGGCGCTTGGGCGCGTAGGTGACGACGTACTGCGCGCCGATGTCGCGCGCGGCCTCTTCGGCCTGCGCCAGCGCCTCCGCGTCGCTGGCCGGGACGAAGAGGCGCCCGCCCGTCTCCGCGACGAGCGCCGCGAGCTTTTCGTCCTGCCGCTTCGTCTCCTCCGCGTACCGCTTGCGCGAACGCTTCATCTGGAAGTCGAGGTCAAAGATGTTCGAGTTGCGCGTCTTGACGGCCTCGCGCGCGAGCGCAGAGTAGGCGATGACGTGCGCGGTGGCCTGCGTCGCGGCGAGGCGCTTGAGCGCGCCTTCGAAGAGCGCCTTGTCCCCCTGCGACTCCACGCCGTCCGTGAAGATGAAGACGTGCGTGTTCCCCACGGGGCGCTCGCGCAGCTTGTCGGCCGCCGCCAGCAGGCAGCGCGAGAGGCGCGAGCTTCTGCTCGAGAAGAGCTGCGTCCGCAGCACGCGCCCGACGGCCGCCGCGTCCGCCGTCCAGTCGGAGAGCAGCTCGACGCGCGTGCTGTTCTGGATGACGGCCGCCTGGTCGCCCGGGCCGAGGCCGGCGACGAACTTCAGAGCGATGTCGCGGGTCGTGTTCATGCTCCGCGTCGCGGTCATCAACCCGCCCATGTCGAAGACGAGCAGGACGTTGGCGGGCACGCGCCGCACGCTCCTCACACGCTGCGGCTCGCCGTCTTCGAGCACGAGCACGTCCTCCTTCTCAAGCGTCGGGTCGAACCGCCCCTTGAAGTCGTACGCGACGACCGGCAGCACGACCTCTTCGGTGAAGACCCTGACCGGCGCCTGGTCTTCCTTCTCCGCCGCGGGCTCCTGCGCCGGCGGCGCTGCCGTCTGCTGTTGCCCGCGACACAGACCCGGCGACGACGCGAGCAGCGCCGCACAGAGCAGACATGACCGGAAAGTTCTTCGAGACATGGGGCAAAACTCCGCCCGTCCAGCCGCCGCGCTCACTTACTCTTCGACAGAAACCGCGCGACGCCCGCGCGGCAGTCTTCGGTCATGCGGGCGATGGTGTTGAGATCGGCGCCGGTCTGGAGGGCGGCGTCGAAGGTGAGGCCGTCCATCTGGTAGAGCAGACGCTTGGTGAGCGCGACGGCCGTGCGGCTGACGCGCTCGAAGTCCGCGACGTAGCGTTCGACGCGCGACTCGAACTCTTCGTCTTCGTAGACGTGGTTGACGAGGCCGACCCGTTCGGCCTCCTGCGCGGAGATTTCGGCGCCGCGCGTGACCAGCTCGAAGGCGCGCTTCTCCGAGACGTTGCGGCGCAGGATCGCCATCACCATCGCGGGCACGAACCCGATCTTCACCTCCGGGTAGCCGAAGCGCGCCGACGCCGCGGCCAACACCACGTCGCACGCCGTCGCCAGCCCGCACCCGCCCGCCAGCGCGCGCCCGCGCACCGCGGCCACGACCGGCACGCGCACGCGCCTGATGAGCGCGTACAGCTCCATCAGAGAACGCGCGTCTTCGAGATTGTCGCCGACGGAGCCCTCGGAGATTTTCCTCAAGGCCGAGAGGTCTGCGCCCGAGCAGAAGTCCGCGCCCGCGCCCGTGACGAGCACGGCGCGCACCTCTTCGCGCGCGTCCGCGTCGCGCAGGGCGTCCTTGAGCCCGCCGACCAGCTCGTCGTTCAGGGCGTTGCGCTTCTCGGGCCGGTTGAGCGTGACGAGCGCGACGTGGCCTTCGACGGCGTAAATAACTGGCGGGTTCTCCGTCATCGAATTCACTCTTCCAGAAAGCTGAGGAGGGCGGCGTTGACCTCGGCGGGCGCCTCCTGCTGCACCCAGTGGTTGCTGCGGCCGAGGCGCAGCTCCGTGTAGGGCGCGTCCACGTAGTCGCCGACGCCGGCCACGGTCTCGGGCAGGACGGCGAAGTCGCGCTCGCCGTAGATGAAGAGCGTGGGGACGCGCACGCGCTCCTGCTTTCTGATCTTCCTGTCGCCGAAACCGCGGCCGATGATGGCGCGGACGTTGGCGCGGTAGTAGTTGACGGCGCCCGTCAACGCGCCCGGCTCGCGCAGGGCGGACTTCAAGACTTCGATGTCCTCGTCCTTGAACGTGCCGGGGCGGGACGTGGCGCGCAGCAGCTTACACAGCCCCGCGAAGTCTTCGCGCCTGATCGACCACTCGGGGAGCGAGGGGAGCTGGAAGAAGAGCATGTACCAGCTCCGCAGGAATTGCTTGAGCGTCATGTTCTTCACCCAGACGGCGGGCGGCGGTATCTGAAGTGACGCCAGCTTCCAGACGTAATCCGGGTAGAACTGCGCGACGGCCCAGGCCACCGCGCCGCCCCAGTCGTGGCCGACGACGGCCGCCTCGCGCGCGCCGAAGTGGCGGATGAGGCCCGTCACGTCGTCCACCAGGCGCGGCATCCGGTAGTCTTCGACGCGGCCCGGCTTGTCGCTCAGGTTGTAGCCGCGCATGTCGGGCGCGACGACGCGGAAGCGCCGGCCCAGGGCTTTCAACTGGTGGCGCCACGAGTACCAGCACTCCGGAAAACCGTGGAGCAGGACGACGAGCCGCTCGCCCTCGCCGCACTCTGCGTAGTGCAGCCGCACGTCGCCGACCTGCGCGTAGCCGTGGCGGATTTCAGGTTCGAGGTTTGAAGTGTCTTCGTCCATCTCTTCACCCTTTGATGCCGAGCGTGCGCGCCTCTGCGTCGGGCACGTCGATCTCCATTCTCAACAAAGCCGTCGAGAAGGTCTTGCCCTGCGCGTCGGTCATCAAAGAGAGCGTGCCGCCGCCGCCCAGGCTTTCGTGCAGGAGGAAGTTGAGCGCGCCGAGGTTCGGCAGCTCGAAGCGCTCGACGCCGCCCTTGACCAGCCCGCGGAAGTGCTCCTTGACGCGCTCGGCCGTGACCTCGCGCGCGAGCAGCGCGTAGAACTCCTCGCGCAGCGCGATGAGCCCGACGTTCGCCGTGTCGCCCTTGTCGCCCGAGCGCGCGTGCGCGAGTTTGAGCAGTTTGATTCGCATGACTCTTTAACTCTTCCCCCCGGCCAACCCCGACAGCGCGAGCCAGTGAAATGCTGCCACGACGAGCGAGTGGTCGATGGCGCCCTCTTCGATGAGCGCAGGGATGCGCGCGAGCGGTTCGAGCCGCACGCGCGTCCACTCCGTGCCCTGGTTCAGGGGCTCGCGCCTCTGCTCGACGCCGCGCGCGAGGAACGTGTGAATCCAGTTGTCCTGAATCGCGGGGTTCGGCCGCGTCTTGCCGAGGAAGACGACCTCGGCCGCCTCGTAGCCCGTCTCCTCGAACAGCTCGCGCGCCGCCGTCGCGGGCGGCTCCTCGCCCGGGTCAACCATCCCGCCGGGTATCTCCAGAGAGACGGATTCGGTGCCGTGCCGGTACTGCTCGATGAGCACGACCTCGTTATCATTCGTCAAAGGAATGACGTTGATCCAGTCCGGCGCCTCGATGACGTAGAAGTCGTGCACGCTCCCTTCGCGCGGGTCGGCGCTGAAGTCGCGCCTGACCTTGAAGACGCGGCAGTCCGCGATCTGCTCCGAGCGTTCACGCGTCCAAACGAGATGTTCGTCGTCGCTCAAACTTCCGTCACCTCCACGCGCGCCTGAATCTCTGTCTTGGGGATGAGGGCGGGCCAGTAGGCGACGACCTCTTCGACCTTGGGGCGGCCGCCGGCGAAGCCTGTGACGGCGGGCGGGCCGGTGAGGATGAGCGGCGCGATCTCCTTCGTGAAGCGCTCGATTGCTTTGCGGTCTTCGCCGCGGACGCCGACGCGCAGTTGCACCTCGGGGGCGTCGGCGTCGGGCTCGCCCGCGAGCGGCCCGTGCGTGGCGTTGGCGCCGACGAACTCCGTCAGTATCTGGTCGAACTTCAGACCCAACCTCTCCAAACGCGCGCGCAGGATTTGGTCGGCGGCGCGCGCCTTCGCGTAGGCGTCCGGCCAGGCGTAGACGAGCGTGCCGACGGCCTTGAAGCCCGCCGAGTAGCTGACGGAGACTTTGAGGAATTCCGTCGCGGGCGTGCCCTTCACGCCGTGGACGCGGACGCGGTCGCGCCCGGCCTCTTCGAGCCGGATGGACGTGAAGTCGGCGACGCAGTCGGGCGTGATGTAAGCCCTGGGGTCGCCCATCTCGTAGACCAGTTGCTCCTTGACCGATTGGACGTTGACGCGCCCGCCCGTGCCCTCGTGCTTGGTGACGACGAAGGTGCCGTCCGGGCTCGCCTCGACGATGGGGAAGCCGACGTTGGCGAGGTCTGGGATGTGCTGCCAGTCGTACTGGCAGTTGCCGCCCGTCGCTTGCGCGCCGCACTCGATGATGTGGCCGGCGACCGTCCCGGCGGCGAGCCTGTCCCAGTCGGTCTCGCCCCAGCCGAACTCGTGAATCATCGGCCCGAGCGTGAGGCCCGTGTCGGTCGCGCGCCCGGTGATGACGACGCGCGCGCCTCTGTGCAAAGCCTCGACGATGGGCCACGCGCCGAGGTACGCGTTGGCGCTCTGGACGCGCTCGCGCACGTCGGAGAGCGGCGCGCCGGTGTCCATGTTGCGCAGCTCGACGCCGCGTCCCAGCAGCTCGTCGAGGCGGCCCATGATGTCGTCGCCGGTGACGGTGCCGATCTTAAGTTTGCCCGAGAGGCCAAGCTCGCGCGCCACGTCGCGCACGGCCTCGGCGCAGCCCGCGGGGTTGACGCCGCCCGCGTTGGCCGTGACGCGGATGTCGCGCCCGACGCAGTCGGGCAGAATCTCGCGCATGAGCGGCACGAAGTCGCGCGCGTAGCCGGCGCTCGCGTCGCGCGCGCGCTGCTTCTGCATGATCGACATGGTGACTTCGGCGAGGTAGTCGAGCATGAGGTAATCGACCGGCCCCTCGCGCACCTGGCGCACCGGCGCGTCGAGCATGTCGCCCCAGAAGCCCTGCCCGCAGGCGATGCGGATCGTCTCTCTACGTCTGCTCATATAAGGTACAGGCAGTTTATCGGATATAAGGGTAAGGGGGAAAGGGGGAAAGGGGAAGGGGGAAAGGTTAGCAACCCTTCCCCTTCCCCTTTCCCCCTTACCCTTATCCCTGACGAGAGGGCTGCCGCCTCCGTTTAGCTCGGCGGGGTCGTGTTGGTGTTGGCGTTCGCGTCGGGCGCGGCCGGCGCGCGGCGTCGGCGGTGCGGGCGCGGGCGGCGCATGCCGCCGGTGCCGCCGCCGCCGAACGTCAGCCTGGCGGTGGTGAAGGGCGCGGGCCAGAGCCTCAGGCTGTCGCCGCGCTTGCGCGCGCGGACGTTGTAGACCAGCGGCGTGGGCGGCGTCCCGACCGACATGTCTGCGAAGTAGAGGGCCGCGCTGACCTCGCCGCGCGTGAGCACGGCGTAGATGCGGCCGTTGTGGCTCGCGCCGCCCTCGGTCGCAAGGGTGAAGGTCTCCCCGGTGATGGTGAGCGTGGCCGGGCCGCTGCCGACATCCTGCCCGCCCGTCGTCGAGAGGTTGCCGGTGTAGGTGCCGGACAGATCAACCTTTTCGCCGCTCAGGTCGCCGCGGGAGTCGTCGTCCTGCGCGACGGGCGCGATGACGGCCATCTCCCTCTCGACTACGACCGGGGCGCGGCGCCCGCGGCGGCCGCGGCGCGGCTTGGGCGCCATGTTGGCGTTGTCGTTCTGGGCGCTGTCCCCGGTCGTCGTGCTGCTGTTGGCGTTCTGCACGAGCGCGCCGGCGTCCACCAGCACGAGCGCGGCGCTGGCGAAGGCGGCGAAGAGAAGGACGACGAAGAATCTGAGTGTGCTCTTGTTGCTCACGGATGGTTGCCTCCTGTCTACTCCTGCGCGCGCCGCGACGGGCGCCGGCGCACGTCGGCAAAAGTGTGGAAGACTTCGTGGATGCGGCCTGCTTGTGTGGCCGTAGTTTCGCACAAGCGGGTGAGCGTTGCACGGATTTTTTTTCAATTCCTCGGACGAGCCGGGCGCCACCCTCGGACTCAGGCGAGCGTCTGCGGCAGCACGAACTGGCCGAGGTGCGGCCCCGAGTAGTTGAGGCTCACGCCGAGGGCAAGCTCCAGCGCGTCGCGCGTCTCCTCGGGCGCGATGACCGCGTCCACGTAACCGCGCGCGGCCGCGTACTTCGCGTCGAGCTGCTGCTCGTAGTCCTCGCGCACGCGCGCCATCTCGGCCTTCAACTTCTCGTCCGGCTCTTTGCCTTCGCGCTTCAGTTTATCCAACTGCGTGCCGTAGATGGCCTGCGCGGCCGAGTCGCCCTCCATCACGCCCATGCGCCCCGTCGGCCAGCTGAAGATGAAGTCCGGGTCGAACCCCTGCCCCGCCATCGCGTAGTAGCCCGCGCCCGAGGCGTGGTTGACCGTGAGGACGATCTTCGGCACGGTGGCCGTCGCCATCGCCTCGACGAAGCGCGCGCCCGCGCGGATGATGCCCGAGTGCTCGGCCTCGGCCCCGATCATGAAGCCCGACACGTCCTGTATGAAGAGGAGCGGCGTGCGGTGGCGGTTGCAGGTCTCGATGAAGTAGGCGACTTTCTCGGCCGACTCGGTGTAGATGATGCCGCCGAACTTCGGGGGCTTGCCCTTCTCTTTCACGAGCCCGCGGCTATTCGTGATGACGCCCACCTGTATCCCGCAGACGCGCGCGTGCCCCGTGATCATCTCGCGCGCGTAGTCGGCCTGGAACTCTTCGAGCCGCCCGCCGTCGAGGATGCAGTTCAAGACCTCGCGCGCGTCGTAAGGCTGGCGGTGGTCTTCGGGCAGAATCTCGTAAAGGTCTGCGAGCGGCCGCGCGGGCTCTTCCGTTTCGATGACCGAGACGGGCGGCTGCTCCGGCAGCGGCAGCTCCGAGATGACCTCGCGAATCTTCTTGACGCACGCCTCGTCCGACTCGACGCGGTAGTGCGCGACGCCGGAGATTTCGTTGTGCGTGCGCGCGCCGCCCAGGGTCTCGTTATCAATCGTCTGCCCCGTCGCCCCTTTGACGAGGTTCGCGCCGCCGAGCCCCATGAACGAGGTGCCCTCGACCATGATGATGATGTCGGAGAGCGCCGGCAGGTACGCGCCGCCCGCCACGCACGGCCCCAACACCGCCGCCACCTGCGGCACGCGCAGGTAACGCCGCATGATCGAGTTGTAATAGAAGATGCGCGCCGCGCCGTACTGGCCGGGGAAGACGCCGCCCTGGTACGGCAGGTTCACGCCCGCCGAATCGACGAGGTAGACGATGGGCACGCGCGAGCGCATCGCCACCTCCTGCGCGCGCAGAATCTTCCTTATAGTCTCGGGCCACCACGACCCGGCCTTCACCGTCGCGTCGTTGGCGACGACGACGACCTCGCGGCCCCCGACCCGGCCCACGGTCGTGACGACCCCCGCGGCCGGCGCGCCGCCCTCGTACTGGTCGTAGGCGACGAGCAGCCCGATCTCCTGCGCGTAGGAATCTTTATCGAGCAGCAGCCCGACGCGCTCGCGCGCCGTCAGCTTCCCCTGCTCGTGCTGCTTCTGAATCTTCCCCGCGCCGCCGCCCGCGCGCAGGCGCTCTTCGAGCGCGCGCAACTCCTCCGTCAGCCCGCGCAGGCGCGAGCCCTTCCCCGCGCGAGCCGTCGGTGCTTCACTACTCATCTCGTTTTTCCCCGGCATTGGATTGGCTGGAAAATAGCACAAGCCCCGGCGGTACCGCGAGCGGTGACGCCCCGGCTAAGTCGTTGAAAACGCACGGCGGTTACAAAAACGGGTCGAAATAGGGTAAACTTTCCGCCCTGCAACAAAGTTCAGCCGGAGCATTTCGGGCCGCGACGGAATTCCGATTCGTTCGAGTTGGAGGACTCTTTTTGGCAGCCGCCGCTTTCTACGACCTCGAAGGGACTTTGGTGAGCACGAACCTCGTGCACACGCTCGGCTTCTACGCGCGCAACCAGCAGGGCATTCTGCGCTCCATCAAGAAGGGCGCCTCGACGCTGGTCAGCATTCCGCTGTTCGCCGCCGCCGACGCCTACAGCCGCATGGTCTTCAACGACATCTTCTTCCGCCGCTACAAGGGGCAGTCGGAAGACCGCCTGCGCTTCTTCGCGCAAGACCTCTTCGAGGACGTGCTCAAGCCCGCGGTCTTCCCCGGCGCGAAGACCCTGATTCGGAAGTCGCGCAGCCTGGGCTTGCGGCAGGTCGTCGTCACCGGCGCGCTGGATTTTTCGGTCGCGCCCCTGATGGAGTACCTCGGCGTGGACGACTTCGCCGCCAACCGCCTGGAGTTCGTCAACGGCGTCGCGACGGGGCGCCTGCTCCCCCCCGTGCTCGCCTCGGCGACGAAGGCTTCGTGGATTCGCACCTACGCCGAGAAGCACGACATCAACCTGAGCGACTCCTACGCCTACAGCGACAGCATGAGCGACCTGCCCATGCTCTCCATCGTCGGTCACCCCGCGGCCGTCAACCCGGACATGCGCCTCCGGCAAACGGCCTTACACCACGACTGGCCGATACTGAATTTGAAGTGATGAGTGATGAGTTAAAAACTCTTCCACTCATCACTCATCACTTATAAAGAATGGCCCTACAACTCAGACGCAAAGTTCACGAGTCGGTCGTCTACATCGACCGCGACAGCGCGCCGCGCATCATCTCTTCGGGGATGGACTTCATCCCGGAGGACTTGCCCGTCGGGACGCGCGTCATCTACCCGAACGCGCCCGTCAAGGGGCTGCCGAACCGCGAGGCCGCGATCCGCTACGCGCTCAACCACCCGCACGACTGCGAGCCGCTCTACGCGCAGCTCCAGCCGGGCATGAAGGTGACGATTGCCATCGACGATTTGAGCATGCCGCTCCCGCCGATGAGCACGCCCGACATCCGGCAGACGGCGCTCGAAATCCTTTTAGACCTCCTGCACGCGAACGGCGTGGACGACGTGCACCTCATCATCGCCATCTCCCTGCACCGGCGGATGACCGAGTGGGAGATCAAGCGCATGTGCGGCCAGAGGGTCTTCGACGCCTTCTGGCCCGACCGCCTCTACAACCACGACGCCGAAGACCCCGACGGCATGACGGTCATCGGCGAGACGCGCCACGGCGAGAAGCTCTCCATCAACCGCCGCGCCGCCGAGAGCGACCTGCTCATCTACCTCAACTACAACTTCGTCCCGATGAACGGCGGGCACAAGTCGGTCGCCGTCGGACTCTGCGACTACGAGTCTTTAAGGCCGCACCACGAGCCGCAGACCATCCGCGACTCCGACAGCTACATGGACCCGGCCAACTCCGAGCTGACGCGCAAGATCAACCGGCTCGGCAAGCTCGTGGACGAGCACGTCAACGTCTTCCACATCGAGACGACCGTCAACAACCAGATGTTCAAGGGCGAGCTGTCGTTTTTGACGAAGAACGAGGACGACTTCTCGGCCTACGAGCGCATGAAGTACGAGGCCATGCGCTTCACGATGTCGAAGATGCCGCTGGCGGCGAAGCGCAAGATGTACAACTCGCTCACGTCGGATTACGAGATGATCGCGGTCGAGGCCGGGCGCACAGAGCCCGTCCACGAGCGCATCATCGCGAAGTCGATGCAGCAGTACGTCGTCCCCATCGAGGGCCAGTGCGACATCCTCATCTGCCCCATCCCGGAGATTTCGCCGTACAACGTCTACTCCTCTTTGAACCCGCTGCTCGTGCAGGTGATGGCGCTCGGCTACCACTTCAACATGTACCGCGGCAAGCCGCTCCTGAAGAAGGGCGGCGTGCTCATCCTGCACCACCCCTGCTACGACGAGTTCGACCACGTCCAGCACCCGAGCTACATCGAGTTCTTCAACCGCCTGCTCCCGGAGACGCGCGACTCGCACACGCTGCGCGAGAAGTACGAGCGCGAGTTCGCGACGAACCCGAGCTACATCGAGATGTACCGGCGCGGCCACGCCTACCACGGCGCGCACCCCTTCTACATGTGGTACTGGGCCGAGAACGGCCGCGCCCACGTCGGCCGCGTCATCGCCGCCGGCGCCGAGAACGCGCACGTCCCCGCCGCCATGGGCTGGGAGCGCGCCGACAACTTGACCGAGGCGATAGCGATGGCGCGCAGCTACATGGGCCGCTCCGCCCAGATCACGATGTTGCACCAGCCTGTGATAGCCATCTGCGACATGAGTTAGAATACGGCCGAGGTTTTTAAGCCATGAGCACGACGACCCGCCTGATTACCGCCGACGAGCTGCTCGTCATGCCGCCATATGACGAGAATGGCAAGCAGTGTCGTTTTGAGCTGATTAGGGGAGAGCTGAAAGTCATGCCTCTAGCTAAGCCACTTCACGGCGTAATTTGTGCGCGACTGGTAGTCAAGCTCGGTAGTTTTGTCGAGGAAAATGATTTAGGCGAAACCTTTGGTACCGAGACAGGATTTCTCGTAGAACACGACCCCGACTCCGTCTTAGGCGCAGACGCAGCTTTCATCAGTCACGAGCGCTTAAACACAGTCGAGAATTTTGAAAAATACTTCCCCTTCGCGCCCGACTTGGCGGTCGAAGTGTTGAGCCCCGGCAACACGCGGCGCGAGATGGAAGAGAAGATCGCCCTGTACTTCGCGGCCGGCTCGCGGGCCGTCTGGGTGTTCGACCCGAAGAAGCGAACGGCCGCAGTTTACACTTCGCCGTCCGAGGTGCGTGCCTTTGCCGAGGGTGAAACGTTCGACGGCGGCGAGGTGTTGCCCGGCTTCACGCTCGACCTTGCGAAGCTGTTCGCTGTAGGGAAGAAATAGACAAGGGCTCCGACTGACTTCAAGATGAAATTTTCGCCCACAGAGACTTTTAACGGCCGGAACGTCTTCATCATCGGCGCGACGGGGTTCGTCGGGAAGGTGGCGCTCTCGATGCTGCTCGACCGCTTCCCCGGCGTCGGGCGCGTCTACGTGACGGTGCGCGCGCGCGGGAAGGAAGAGTCCGAGACGCGCTTCTGGAACAACGTCATCACCGCGCCGCCCTTCGACCCCGTGCGCGAGCGCTACGGCGCCGCCTTCGAGGAGTTCATCCGCGACAAGGTGCGGCTCGTCAACGGCGACATCAGCGAAGACAATTTGGGCTTCACCGAGGAGGAGGCCGAAGAGGTCGCCAAAAACACCGACGTGCTCATCAACTCGGCGGGCAACGTCACCTTCAACCCGCCCCTGGAGAGCGCGCTCCGCACCAACGTCGTCGGCACGAAGAACGTCATCAAGTTCGTCAAAAGGATGAAGCGCCCCGCGCTCGTCCACATCTCGACCTGCTTCGTCGCGGGCAACCGCTCCGGCCCCGTCTGGGAGAGCGACCCCGTGCTCGGCTACTTCCCGCGCAAGGGCGAGCTGCCCGGCACGGAGTTCGACGCCGAGCAGGAGATACGCGACTGCGCGCGCTGGGCTGAGCGCGTCAAGGAGGAGGCGCGGGACGCTCTGAACGTGGCGCGCTTCCGCGAGCTGGCGCGCAAGCGGCTCTACGAAGAGGGGCGCGACCCGGACGACCTCGACCAGATGGGCCTGGCCGTCGCGCGCGAGCGCAAGCTGTGGACGCGCGAGCGCCTGACCGAACTCGGCACCGAGCGCGCCGTCTTCTGGGGCTGGCCGAACATCTACACCTACACGAAGAGCCTCGGCGAGCAGCTCGTCGCCGCCGAGACCGAGATCGTCCGCGCCATCGTCCGCCCCTCCATCGTCGAATCCGCGAAGGACTTCCCCTTCCCCGGCTGGAACGAAGGCTTCACGACGACCGCGCCGCTCATCTTCATCGCGCTCAAAGGTCAGCAGCAGATACCGGTCAACGACAAGCTCGTCCTCGACATCACGCCGGTCGATCAGGTCGCCGCGGTGATGCTCGGCGCCGCGGCCGAGGCCATCGCGAAGGACACGCCGCGCCTCGTCTACCAGGCGGCCACCGGCGACACCAACCCGAACACGATGGAGCGCATCGTGAGCCTCGTCGGCCTCTACAAACGCAAGCACTACCAGGAGAAGGAGTCGGGCTTCAAAGTACTGAACGAGATTGTGGCGCGGATGGAGAACATCCCCGTGACGCCCGCGCGCTTCGACGCGATGTCCACGCCGATGGTCAACGCCGCGGCGAAGCGGGCCGGAGGGCTGCTCGACCGCGTGCGCCCGCGCTGGGGCGGCGGGAAGCTCACGCACATCGTTGACCGCGCGAAGGCGACGGTCGAGCGCGTCGAGGAGGTGACGCGCGAGACGAAAGAGGCGTTCGACATGTTCCGCCCGTTCATGATCGAGAACGCCTACATCTTCCGCGCCGACAACGTCCGCGCGCTCTTCAACGAAGTCCGCGAGGACGAGCGCCGGCTGCTGCGCTGGGACCCGGAGACGTTCGACTGGTACGACTACTGGATGAACGTCCACTTCGCCGGCCTCAAGAAGTGGGTCTTCCCGACGCTCGAAGAGGACATGCGCGCGCAGCCGAAGCGCGTCTACACCTACCGCGACCTGCTCGAACTCTTCGAGACCTCGGCCAAGCGCTACTCGACGCGCGTCGCCATGCGCATCGAGCGCGACGGGCAGAAGGAGCAGTACACCTACGCCGACATTCAAGAGCTGGCGACGCGCGCCGCCGCCTTCTTCGCCGCGCAAGGGGTGAAGCCCGCCGACCGCGTGCTGCTCGTCAGCCATAACGCGCCCGAGTGGGGCATCAGCTACTTCGGGGTGCTCAAGGCCGGCGCGACCTGCGTTCCCGTTGACCCCGAAAGCAAGACGGAAGAACTCGTCAACTTCGTCCGCGCGAGCGGCGCGACCGGGCTCATCCTCGGCGAGAAGGCTGACGAGGAGCACCCCGACCTGCAAGAGAAACTTCTCGAAGCGGGGTTCGACGCGCGGCTCTGGCGCTACACGGAAGTCTTCGAGCTGACCGACGAGCAGAGCGAGGACGAGCGCATCGCGCTGCTGCCCGCGAAGGTCTCGCCGAACACGGTCGCCTCGCTCATCTTCACCTCGGGCACGACGGGGCAGCCGAAGGGCGTCATGCTCTCGCACAAGAACCTGACGAACATGGTCTCGATGCTCTCGTCGGTCTTCGAGATGGACACGACCGACGGCATCCTCTCCGTCCTCCCGCTCTATCACACCTTTGAATTCTCGACCGGCTTCCTCACGCCCTTCAGCCGCGGCACGCAGATCACCTACCTCGCCGACCTCAACGGCGAGGAACTGGCGCGCGCCATCAAGAACGGACACGTCACCGGCATGGTCGGCGTCCCCGCGCTGTGGGAGCTTCTGCACCGGCGCATCATGACGCGCCTGCGCGAGCGCGGCGAGTGGGTCGGCAACGCCGCCGAGGCGCTCATCAAGTTCAACAGCCGCCTCCGCGACAAGACGCCCTTCAACCTCGGCTCCGTCATCTTCCGCCCGATTCACACGGGCCTCGGCGGGCAGATTCGTTACCTCATCAGCGGAGGCTCGGCCCTCAACGAGAAGGTCAAGCGCGACATGCACGGCCTCGGCTTCACCATCCTCGAAGGCTACGGCTTAACAGAAGCATCGCCCGTGCTGACCGTGACGCGCCCGCAGAACGCCCTGAACGCGACGAGCGTGGGCCGGCCCCTGCCGGGCGTCGAGCTGCGCATCAGCGACCCCGACGCCCTGGGCATCGGCGAGGTCATCGCGCGCGGCCCGAACGTCATGCTCGGCTACTACCAGAACGAGTCGGCGACGCAGTCGGCCATCGTCTCGCGCTGGCTCCACACCGGCGACCTCGGCCGCATCGACGAGGACGGCAACCTCTACCTCGTCGGCCGCTCGAAGGAGATCATCGTCGATACGAACGGCAAGAACGTCTACCCCGACGAGATCGAGGAGCTGTACAAGGATTCGCCCTACGTCAAAGAGATCGGCGTCGTCGGCCTGCCCGACGGCATCGGCGAGAAGGTCGCCGCGCTCGTCTTCCCAGACTACGACCAAGACCTCGCGCTCACACGCGAGGAGGTGCAGCGGCGCGTCGAGAACCACTTCCGCGAGGTGTCCTCTTCGCTCCCCTTCTACAAGCGCGTCAAGTCGCTCTACTTCGCCGAGGAGGAGCTGCCGCGCACGGCCACGCGCAAGGTCAAGCGGCGCGAGGTCGTCAAGCTCATCCAGTCGCTCGAAGAGTCGAAGCGCGCCGGCATCACGGAGAAGACCGCGCCGCGCGAGCAGCACCACGACGCCGACTGGCTGCTCGGCATCATCGCCCACGTCTCCTCGCGGCCGCGGGCGCAGGTCACGCTCGACTCGCGTCTGGCCGAACTCGGCTTCGACAGCCTCATGTTCGTCGAGCTGGCCTCGGCCATCGAGCAGGCGGGCGGCGCGCTCGTCTCGCCCGACACTTTGAACGAGGTGGTGGACGTGCGCGAGCTGTACTCGGTCGTCAGGCGGCGCGAGACGGCGGCCAACAAGCGCGCGGCCGAGGCGCGGGCGGAGGAGGACGCGCGCCAGTCGGAGAAGGAGATATACGTCCCGAGCTTGCTGCGCACGACCGGCAACCGCGTCATCGACGTGGCGCAGCGCGCGCTCTACGAGAACGTCTTGCAGGCGCACGTCGAGGGGCAGTCGAACATCCCGACGCACACCAACTTCATCGCGGCGACGAACCACACGTCGCACCTCGACACGGGGCTCATCAAGTACGCGCTCGGCGAGTACGGCCGCGACATGGTGGCGCTGGCGGCGGCCGACTACTTCTTCGACAACAAGTACAAGCGGGCCTACATGAACAACTTCACGAACATCGTGCCCATCGAGCGTTCGGGGAGTCTGCGGCAGTCGCTCCGCCACGCCCGCTCGTTCCTCGAACGCGGCTACACGGCGCTCATCTTCCCCGAAGGCACGCGCTCGATGACGGGGCAGATGGCCGAGTTCAAGTCGGGCTTCGCCTACCTCGCGCTCAACACGCGCACCGGCATCCTGCCCGCGTACCTCTGGGGCACGTACGAGGCGTTCCCGAAGGGCTCGACCTTCCTGAAGGGGCGCGAGGTCGGCGCGCGCATCGGCCGCTTCCTCTCGCCCGAGGAGTTGGAGGAGTTGACGAAGGGCATGCCGCGCGCCGAGGCTTACCGGCTCGTCGCCGCGCTCGTCCGCCACGAGATCGAGAACCTGCGCGACGGCACGCGCCACGCCTTCGACGCCACGGCCCTGCGCCGCCGCTGGCGGGCCGAGCGCCGTCACGAAACCCAGGAGGCGCACGACGAAGGCGAGTTGGCGACGACGGGAGACTGAATTTGGAGTGATGAATGATGAGTGATGAATGATGAATTCAAGGCAGCTCGCTTCATATTCATCATTCATCACTCAGCACTCATCACTTAACTTTTATGGCGACGACGAAGAAGACAACCACTAAGAGGGCTGCGACTAAAGCGAAGGGGGCTGAGGCCGACGCGCCGAAGACGACGACGCTCGCGAAGAGGGCGAAGCCGGTCACGCTCGTCACGGGCGGGACGGGCTTCCTCGGCTCGCACCTCGTGAGGCTGCTGGTTGAGGAGGGCGCGGCGACGGTGCGCGTGCTTTCCACATCAACTCCGGCGTGGCTCGAAGAACTGGGCGTGGAGACGTTCAAGGGCTCGATTACGTCGCCGGAGGACGTGCGGCGCGCGTGCGAGGGCGTGGCGGAGGTCTACCACCTCGCGGGGCGCGTCTCGCGCGAGCCCGGGGACGCGCACACGATGTACGAGCTGCACGTGACGGGGACGCGCGTGCTGTGCGAGGCGGCGGCCGGGGCGGGCGTCAAATCAATCGTGTTGGCCTCGACGAGCGGGACGGTGGCGGTGACGGACGCGGGCGACGTGGTGCCCGACGAGGAGTGGCCGACGCCCCTGGACATCGTCTCGCGCTGGCCCTACTACGCGAGCAAGGTCTACCAGGAGCGCGTGGCGCTGGAGAGCTTCACGGGGAAAGGGCGGCGGCTCGTCATCATGAACCCGAGCCTGCTGCTCGGCCCCGGCGACGAGCGTCTGAGTTCGACGAAGGTCGTGCTCGACTTCCTCGCGCGGAAGATTCCGACGGTGCCGAAGGGCGGACTCTCCTTCGTGGACGCGCGCGACGCGGCGGCGGCCTTCCGCGCGGCGATGGAGCGCGGCGCGCACGGCGGGCGCTACCTGCTCGGCTCGGCCAACTGGACGTTCGAAAAGTTCTTCGGCCGCTTGGAGCGCATCACGAAGGTGCCCGCGCCCTTCCTCTCGCTCCCTTCGAAGCTGAGCCTGACGGGCGCGCGCGCCCTCAACTCGCTCTACAAGCACTGGAAGCTCGCCCCGCCCGTCGAGCCGACCGAGATCGAGATGGCCGACTACTTCTGGTATCTCGACGCCTCGAAGGCGCGAGACCAGCTCGGCTTCGACCCGCGCGACCCGCAGGAGACCCTGCTCGACACCGTCTCCTACGTCCGCGAAAACTTCCTCGGCCACGCCGCCTTCCGCAGCGCCGTCTGAATCCCCCACTTGGCGGCCCGCGCAAGCCTCCCGGCGCGCCCGCAACGCCAATCCCGCGCGCGCGCATGCCATTACTACGCCCCGCAATGCCATTGCAGCGCCCCGCAATGCTGTTGCGAGGCGTCGCAACGCCATTGCATGCCATCGCAACGCCATTGCGACGCGTCACAATGCCATTGTAAGGCGTCGCAATGCTATTGCGACGCGTCGCAACGCCATTGCGGGGCGTCGCAACGCTATTGCGACGCGCTGCAACGCCATTGCGGGGCGTCGCAACGCCATTGCGAGGCGCCGCAATGGCGTTGCGAGGCGTGGTAACGCCTTGCGCGCGGCCGGAAATGGCGTTCGCACGGCTGCGAATGGCGTTCGCGGGCGCGTGTGTAGCGTATTCGTTCGGCGGCCGCCTCCGGCGGGGCGGGCGTAAGAAGCGCCGGACGGCCTTTTAGCGCGGGCAGCGGACGCGGAGGGCCGCGGGCAGGATTTCAAACTCCGCGGGCAGGCGGCCGGCCAGCTCGCCGTCAACTTCCAACTTAACGGGCGAGCCGTCGGCCGACTCGGCGCGGACGCGTGTGGCGTGTGCGTGGCGCACCTCCTGCATCCCGAGGTGAGTGCCGAGGTAGAGCTTGTAGGAGTTGGCGAGCACGGTGAGCGCGGAGACGTCGCCGACGGCGACCACGTCGAAGCGGCCGTCGTCCACCTTCGCGTTGGGCGCGATCTTCATCCCGCCGCCGAAGTAGCGCGCGTTGGCGACGCAGAAGTTGGCGACGTGCAACTGCGACGCGGCCCCGCCGTCGAGCGAGACGCGCACGAGCGGCTTCTCGAAGGTGACGGCCGCCTGCAAGGCCGCGGCGGCGAAGGAGAGGCGGCCGCCGAGCAGCCGCGCCGCGCCCGCGGGCAAGCCCTCGCGCGACTTCACGCGCCTGATGACATCGCCGCCCATGCCGAACGAGGCGACGTTGACGAAGAACCTCGACTCCTCTTCCCCGCGCCCGTCCAGGAAGGTGACGCGCCCCGCGTCCATCAGGCGCGTCTCGCCCTCTCGCAACGCGCGGGCGGCGTCGGCCGCACGCACAGGGACGCCGAGCGTGCGCCGGAAGTCGCCGCCCGTCCCGCTCGGAAGTATCCCGAGTTCCGTCTCGGACTCGGCGCGCAGCAGGCCGTTCGCCACCTCGTTGACGGTGCCGTCGCCGCCGCAGGCGATGATGAGCCGGCGCCCCTCGCGTGCCGCGCGCTCCGCGATCTCGACGGCCTCGCCCGGCCTCTTCGTCAGCGCCACCTCGAACGGGCCGAAGTGCTGCCGCACCGCCGACGCCACGCCCGGCCAGGCCCTCCCCGTCGCGCCGGACGCCGACGCCGGGTTAACTATGATGAGTGGGAGCGAAGACATTTTTGATGTTGGGCTTCTGTTCGAGGGCGGACTGCGCGCGGTCTTGCTCGCCCAGTTCCGCTATCTTCGACATGACGAAGTCGGCGATCTCTTTGTACGTGCGGACGGAGTCGCGCCGCTCGTAGAAGTCCGAGAGGTCGAGCAGGGGGCCGAAGCGGACGCGCACCGGCTCGCCGCCGCGCCAGTTCCCCAAGACCTGTTTCGGGAGGTCGTTGCCGAGCCCCGCGATGAAGACCGGGACGACTTGCGGCCGCGCGTCTTTGATTAACTTGCCGACGCCGGGCTGCGGGCGGAGGAAAGAGTAAGGGTCGGCGCCCTTGTTGCGCGTGCCCTCGGGGTGGAAGCCGATGACGTTGCCGGCGCCCTCGCGGCAGAGGTGCGCGAGGAGCCGCATCGAGAACTTGTCGAACTCGCGCTGCTCGGTCTTCGGGTTGTCGCCGCCCGCGAAGAAGGGCGGGAACATCGACCACCAGCCCATCACGAGGTTGACGAGGAGGCCGCCCACCGTGTCGTAGAAGAACCGCCCCCGGACGGGGAAGAAGAGCTGCTTGCGCCACCTCGTCCTTCGGAAGAGCACGGTCGAGACGACGTACATGTCGAAGAAGGAGCGGTGGTTGGCGACGAGCAGCAGCGGGCGGGAGCGCGCGGCGGCCTCGACGTGTTCGAGCCCGCTCACTTGCATCAGGTTGTAGGTCGAGACGTGAATCCAGCCCGCCCCGAGCGTCCGCTGGCACAGCGTCCAGAAGCGCTTCCACCCGCCCCGGTTCATCCGCCACGTCAGACGGAACGCGAACCGCTCGAACGGCGAGAGCACGGCCAGCTCCCCGGCCGCCGGCACGGGGGCGTCGCTCTCCTCTGATTGATTCGTCTCGGCAGTCTCGTCCATCTGAACCTTCATCGTCGAAGGCTCAAAGTTAATCGACCGGGCGGAGTCGTGCAAGCGGCGCGGTCTTAGTCTATCGAGAAATACTTCGCCTCCTCGTGGTGGACGATGATGGCGGAGGTGGACTGCTCGGGGACGAGCTGGAACTCTTCGCTCAGCTCGACGCCGATGCGCTCGGGGCCAAGCAGCTCGAAGAGCTTCGTCTGGTCTTCGAGGTCGGGGCAGGCCGGGTAGCCGAAGCTGAAGCGCGAGCCCTGGTAGCCCTGGTGGAAGAGTTTCGGAAGCTCCGCGGCGTCGCGGCCGGCGATGCCCAGCTCCTCGCGGACGTGCTTGTGCCACAGCTCGGCCAACGCCTCGGCCGACTCGACCGAGAGGCCGTGGAAGTAGAGGTAGTCGGAGTAGTTGTCAGTCTTGAACAGCTCGTGCGCGTACTCCGACGCGCGGCGGCCGACCGTGACGAGCTGGAAGGCGACCACGTCCACGCGCCCCGACTCCTTCGAAGCAAAGAAGTCCGCGAGACACAGGCGACGCCCGCCGGGCTGGCGCGGGAAGGTGAAGCGCGTGCGCTCGGTGCGCTCGTCTTCGTGGTAGACGACGAGGTCGTTCCCCTCGGACTGGCAGGGGAAGTAGCCGTACGTCACCTGCGGGACGAGCAGGCTCTCGCGCTCCGCGTGAAGTTTTAGTTCGTCGTAGACGGGGCGCACCTTCTCCGCGACGAAGGCGCGGTACTCCTCGGCCGACTTGCGCCCCTGCTTGAACTGCCACTGCCCTTTGAAGAGCGCCGTCTCGTTGACGAACTTGAAGACGCGCTCCAGAGGGACGTGCTCCACGACCCGAGCCCCGTAGAAGGGCGCGCGCGGGATGGGCGCGTTCGGGTTCACGTCCGAGCGCTCGGTGTGCGAGGCCGCCTCGCGCGACTTGAGCACGCCGCGGGGACGTGCGCGCGCGGCTCGGACGCCGAGCTTCGCGTCCTCGCCGACCAACTCCTCCGCGTCGTCTTCAGGTGCAACGGCCGTCGAGCCGTTCCCCGCCCCGGCCGAAGCCTTCGCGGCCTTCGCCTGTTCAGACTGTCCCGCGTGCGCGCCGGAGCCGGTCAGCAAGTCCATCGTGTGCAGGCCGTCGAAAGCGTCGCGCGCGTAGAAGAGGCGCCCCTGGTAGAGCGACTCTAAATCCTCTTCAACGTATCGACGTGTGAGCGCCGCGCCGCCGAGCACGACGGGGACGTTGATGCCGCGCTCGTTCATCAGCTCGAGGTTCTCGCGCATGATGAGCGTGGACTTCACGAGCAGGCCGGACATGCCGATGGCGTCGGCCTTGTGCTCCTCGGACGACTGGAGGATGGCCTCGATCGGCTGCTTGATGCCGAGGTTGATGACCTTGTAGCCGTTGTTCGTCAGGATGATGTCCACGAGGTTCTTGCCGATGTCGTGCACGTCGCCCTTGACGGTCGCCAAGACCATCGTCCCCTTCGCCGTCGCGCCCCCCTTCTTCTCCATGAAGGGTTCGAGGAAGCGCACGGCCGCCTTCATCACCTCGGCCGACTGCAAGACGAAGGGCAGCTGCATCTGCCCGCTGCCGAAGAGTTCGCCGACCACTTTCATGCCGTCGAGCAGGACGTTGTTGATGATGTCGAGCGCGCTGTAGCTCCGGAGCGCGAGGTTGAGGTTGTCTTCGAGCCCGATCTTCTCGCCGTCGATGATGTGGAGCTTCAGCCGCTCTTCGACCGGAAGGTTGTTATCGACCTTCTGCTCCTTCTTCGCCTTGACGCCCTCGAAGAGCTTGGTGAACTCGGCGAGCGGGTCGTAGACGCACACGTCGCCTTCAAACTTGCGCTCGTCGTAGATGAGCTGGCGCGCGACCTCAAGCTCGCGCGCGGGGATGCGGTTGAGCGGGACGATCTTCGACGCGTTGACGATGGCCGAGTCGAGCCCCGCCTCGACCGCCTCGTGCAGGAAGACGGAGTTGAGGACGACGCGCGAGGCGGCGTTCAACCCGAAAGAGATGTTCGAGACGCCGAGGATGGTGTAGCAGCCGGGCAGCTCCGCCTTGATGCGGCGTAGCGCCTCGACGGTCTCGGCCGCGTTGCGGCGGTCTTCCTCGATGCCGGTCGAGATGGGCAGCGCCAGCGGGTCGAAGAAGATGTCGTGCGCGGGGAAGCCGAGTTCTTCGGTCGCCTGCCCGTACGCGCGCCGCGCGATCTTCAACTTGCCCTCGGCCGTGCGCGCCATGCCCTCCTCGTCGATGGTGCCGACGACGACGGCCGCGCCGTACTCCTGCGCCAGGCCCAAGACTTTCTTGAAGCGCGGCTCGCCGTCCTCGTAGTTGGTCGAGTTTAAAATCGACTTGCCGCCCGCGTGCTGGAGGCCGGCCTCCATCTTCTCCCACTCGGTCGAGTCGAACATGAGCGGGAGCTTGACCTGCGTCACCAGCCGCGCGGCCAGCTCGTGCATGTCGCGCACGCCGTCGCGGCCGACGAAATCGACGTTCACGTCCAGGACGTGCGCGCCCTCGCGCTCCTGCTCGCGCGCGAGCGAGGTGAGCCCGTCCCAGTTCTCCTCGTTGAGGAGGTCGCGCATCTTCTTCGAGCCCGACGCGTTGACGCGCTCGCCGACGATGAGGAAGGAGGCGTCCTGCACGTACGGCTGCTGGATGAAGATCGAAGAGGCGGCGGGCAGCACGCGCCCCCCGCGGGCTTTAGGCGCGAGCCCCCAGACGCGCTCGACGAGGAGCTTGAGGTGCTCGGGCGT